>Ga0213868_10000466_pt1 | contig 38097 bp, 50 predicted proteins | sample PICome_9_FD_160087 | JGI IMG/M metagenome (GOLD analysis project Ga0213868, IMG submission 160087) | Coastal seawater microbial communities near Pivers Island, North Carolina, United States - PICO127 | ecosystem: Environmental > Aquatic > Marine > Coastal | place: USA: North Carolina...
CCGTCTGGAAGATCATCTCTATTCACTGATGTAAGAACAACATATTTGAGCTTCATAATTTCAACCGCTTTTGCAGTATTAAGAGGTTCATCTTGATCTAACCAGCCTTTTGGATTTCCTGTATCTACTGAACAAAACTTACATGCCCTTGTGCATACTGAGCCCATGAGCATAAAAGTTGCCGTGCCAGCAGACCAGCACTCAGAGATATTAGGACAATGCGCTTCCTCACAGACAGTGTTAAGCCTTTTTTCTGAAACCTGATTTTTTATCTTATGAAAATTAGGATTGAACTGAGCTTTAACTTTTAACCATTCAGGTTTTTTTAAGTTAGGGATATGAGAATACTGGTTGCCCTTCTGTCCATTTTTTACGGCCTTGACCCCATCCCTATTAATTATTTTTTGTGTTGGAATAATCTCCATATTTAAAATATAGGCTCTAAAAGTTTAATTGCAAGGCGCTCAACGTCTTTAATGTTTGCCTTGTTGTTTAAATCTTTAATTTGTGTGACTTTGAGACCTTCATAACCACAGGGGTTTATATAACTAAAAGGGGCAAGATCCATATCAACATTAATACTGATCCCATGATAAGTTTTTCCTTTAGAAATTCTTAGACCAATAGAAGCTATCTTTTTTTCATTTACATAAACTCCTGGTGCGCCATCTATAAATTCAGAATCTATTGAGTATTCTTTAAGAAGTGATTTGGTGAATTCTTGAAGTGTTTTAACAAGAATCTTTGGTCCTAGTTTTGATCTTTTCACATCGATCATAAAGTAAATAACTAACTGTCCTGGTCCGTGATAGGTTACTTCCCCTCCGCGGTCAGATTGAATAACTGGAATACCTTTAGCATTTAAAATATGTTTTTGATCAGCAGCGGTTCCTAAAGTAAAAACTGGTGTATGTTCCAAAAACCATATCTCATTTTTAAAATCTTCTTCCCTGATATGTGATTTCATTGACTGCCACACACCACCATAGTCACGAAGACCAAGAGATTTAAAAGTTAAATTTTCTGACACTACTTATTTCTGGCTTCAATAAATGCATCCTCTGATATTTCATGATATGCGGATACATTTTTTCTAAATTCTGAATATGATTCATAAACTCTGCCAATAACCTCATCTTCTTTAGCCAAATCATCTAATATTTTTTCTGATATAAGCCTAAACTCTTCGATTACATCATCTGGCAGCTTTCTTAACTCAACACCATGAACCTCTATTAGTTCTGTAAGGGCTTTATTGTTTCTTGCTAAATACTCATCAAGCATGTCCTGATTTACAGCTTTGGCAGCAGTCTCAATAATAACTTGAAGATGTTTTGGAAGACTGTTCCATGCATCAATATTAATTAAAAGCTCTAGCATTGGTCCTGGCTCATGCCATCCTGGATAATAGTAATATTTTGCAGCTTGATGAAAGCCAAAGGTTAGATCGTTATATGGTCCAACCCATTCTGTTGCATCAATTACGCCTGTTTGTAATGCAGTAAATAATTCCCCACCTGGAAGAGTTACCGGTATGCCGCCAGCTTCTTTTAAGACCTCTCCACCAATGCCTGGGATACGCATTTTTAAACCTTTAATATCTTCAAGAGAATTAATCTCTTTATTGAACCAACCAAACATTTGAGTTCCTGTATTTCCTGCAGGAATGGGATAAATATTAAATGGCTCATAGATCTCTCTCCAAAGCTCTAAGCCGCCTCCTCTATTTACCCAGGCATTAATTTCATCTGCGGTTAGTCCAAAAGGCACACTAGTAAAAAATTGAGCTGCAGGAACTTTTCCTTTCCAGAAATACCCGCCACTGTGGCCCATTTGGTGTGAACCGCTAGATACAGCATCAAAGACCCCAAATGCAGGAACTTGTTCTCCAGCTCCGTATACAGTTATTTTCATCTGACCATTACTCATTTCTTCTACTAAGTCAGCAATTCTTTCTGGAGCCATTCCTAAACCTGGATAGTTTTTTGGCCATGAGGTGACCAGCCTCCATTCATATTTTTTTTGCTCTTCTGATTGAGAGGAGTCTTTGGCAATACCTGAATCAGAGCACCCTACTAAAATAACGATAGCTAATATTGGTAATAAAAATTTTCTCATTATATTTTCTCTAAATTTGCATAAGCCATAACCAACCATTTAGTACCTGCTTTGTTAAAATTGACCTGAACTCTAGCTGCCTCACCAGAGCCTTCATAATTCAAAACTACACCCTCACCAAATTTTTTATGAAGAACCCTTTGGCCTAATGAGATTCCAATCTCATCTTCAAACTCAAGCTTGGTTTCACTAAAATCTTTTCTATTATAAGGGATATGAGTCTGTGCTCTAGGTCTTATCTCATTTATAAGATCTTTTGGAATTTCTTTTAAAAATCTTGAAGGAGGATTAAAAGTATCTGAGCCATGCAGCCTTCTAGATTCAGAATGAGTTATATATAACTTTTCCATAGCTCTTGTTATGCCTACATAACATAGCCTTCTTTCCTCTTGCAGTTGAGCTGGATTTTCCATAGACCTTCCATGGGGGAACAGACTCTCTTCAAGTCCTGTCATAAGCACTAGTTTAAACTCTAGTCCTTTGGCAGAATGGAGAGTCATTAGTTGTGCTGCATCATCATGCTCTGAAGCTTGTTTATCTCCAGAATCAAGAGAAATCATATCTAAATACTGTTCTGCAACTTCTTTATTTGTCTTCTCTTCTCTTATGCTCTGTTCAAAGTTTGTCGTAGCTGAAACAAGCTCTTCTAAGTTCTCTACTCTTGTCTTTCCTTTTTCTCCTGGTTCTTTTGCATGATAGGCAACTAGACCAGATGTTTTGATAATCTCTTCCATTAAATCCGACAAGGGGTTGTCTTCGATAAATTCTTTGCACCTAGTTATAAACTCAAGATAAGACTTCAGACCAGCTCCACCCCTTCCAGAAATAGATCCATCATCAATTAATTTTGCTGAGGCTTTTATATAAGAAATATTATATTGATTTGCAGTAGCCCTAATTTTTGCCAACGTCTTTTCACCAACACCCCTTGTAGGATTAGAAATTGATCTTTCAAAAGCTGGATTATCAGAATTATTAAAGATAATTTTTAAGTAGGCTATTGCGTTCTTGATTTCCATTCGCTCATAGAACCTCTGGCCGCCATAAATTCTATAAGGAATACTAGATCTTAATAATGCTTCTTCTAGAGCTCTTGATTGAGCGTTTGATCTATAAAGAACTGCTGCATCCTCATACATTTCTCCCTTATTCATCCAGTCTTTCAGAATATCTGCAACAAATCTTGCCTCGTCTTGTTCGTTATATGCCTGATATAAGATTATTTGCTCACCTTCAAGTTTTTCAGTCCAGAGGTTCTTGCCAAGTCTGTCAGTATTATTTTCAATAAGAGCATTAGCGGCTCCTAAAATTATATTTGTTGATCTATAATTTTGCTCAAGTCTTATGATCTCTGTATCTTCAAATGTCTTTGTGAAAGAATCTACATTCTCAACTTTTGCACCTCTCCACCCATAGATAGATTGATCATCGTCTCCAACAGCAGTCACAGATGCTTGATCGGATGCTATTTCAAGCAACCAATTGTATTGAATGGTGTTAGTGTCTTGAAACTCATCCACTAAAATAGATTTAAATCTAGAGTGAAAAAAAGTTCTAACTGATTCATTGTCTCGAACAATTTCAAATGATCTTAGAAGAAGTTCTCCGAAGTCTACAAGATTGTCACGAATACAAGTTTTTTCATATTCCTTGTAAACTTTATTAATATTTTCTTTAAAGTAATCTCCTTTATCATCTACTAAAATACTTCTAAAACCCTCATCTTTCCATGCATTAATTTGCCACTGTGTCTGCCTAGAAGGCCAAACTGATTCATCAAAGCCTAATTCCTTAGATATTCTTTTTATAATTCTTAATTGATCATCTGAATCTAAAATGGTAAATCCGCTGCTAAGATTTGCTTCTTTATGAAATCTCTTCAGCATTCTATGAGCTAGGCCATGGAAAGTACCCACCCAACCATCCATCATTGGCGCCTCAAGTAATTCTTCAATTCTTGATCGCATTTCAAGAGCAGCTTTGTTAGTAAAAGTCACAGCCATTATTGAGGCAGGATTTTTTCTAAGAGCCTCTACTTCCCATGCTATTTTATGAACTAATACTCTAGTTTTTCCCGAGCCAGCACCAGCAAGTACCATTAAATGTTTTTTTTCAGACGTAACAGCTTGTCGTTGCTGATCGTTAAGATGTTCTAAAATGTGAGATACGTCCATTTAGGGATTCATTTTTTTGCTTAAGAGAGATATTCTAACCTTATGCCAACAAAATTATTGAGACAAATTAAAAATACTCTTCCTGAATTAAGGAAATCTGAGAAACTAGTAGCAGATTTTGTTCTTAAAGATCCTAAATCTATAATAACCATGAAGACTGCAGAAGCCTCATCTGCAATGGGAATTAGCGAACCAACATTAATTAGATTTTGTAAAGCACTGGGTTTCTCAGGCTATCAAGAGTTTAAAATTAATCTATCTCAACAACTAGCAGCTGATGATTACTTTGTGATGTATGAGATTGAAGAAGACGATAGCATTCATGAGTTATGTGAAAAAGTCTTTGATACTACTATAAGCGAGATATTGAACGTTAGATCTCAGATTGATAAGGATATTCTAGAATCAGCAATTGAGGCATTAGCTAATGCTAAAAGAGTTGAAGTTTATGCTTTCGGAGGTTCAGCTCCTGTAGCTATGGATGCACAACATAAATTTTTTAGATTAAAAATATCATCATCATTTATTTCAGATCCTCATATCCAATTAATGTCAGCTAATTCTCTATCTAAAAATGATGTAGTTTTGGCCATATCCCAATCTGGTACAACTTCAGCCTTAATAGACAGTGTAAAAATTGTAAGGAAGTCTGGAGTAAAAGTTATAGGAATAATGCCTGAAAATACCCCATTAGCAAACATTTGTGATTATCCAATCAGTATTAACGTTGGAGATAACTATAGAATTACCAAACCTCATACTTCTAGAATTGCATACACAGCTGTTATCGATGTCATGACCATGGGCATTGCTCAGTTAAAACCAGAAGCACAAGAGCATTTATATAATATAGTTGATAGTCAAAGGTCATTAAAAATAAAATAATTTAATTACAGGAGAAATTAATGAGCCAAGAAGTAAAAGATTTTTTTGCTACCTATAGTGATTTTGTTGCTAAGGTAACCAGTGAGCCTAGTTTAGACTTAGAAGCTTTAAAGAAAAGCATGGATGAAATTGAATCAAATTCATCAATTAAAATGCCGAGATTATTAACTGCAGCTCTAGGACTCGGAAGCGAAACTGGTGAGTTTGTTGAAATAGTAAAAAAAATGGTCCTTCAGGGAAAACCGGCATCTGAAGATAATATCTTTCATATGAAAAGAGAATTAGGAGACATAATGTGGTATTGGACTACAGCATGTGCATCCCTTGGATTAGATCCTTTTGAAGTCATAAATGAAAATCAAAAAAAATTAGAAGCAAGATATGGGGAAAAGTTTGAAATTGAAAGAAGCGAAGTAAGAAAAGAAGGAGATCTTTGAAGGCAATCAAAACTTATATTTGTTGAATTCTGTAAGAGATGAAAATGGAATTTCAATTGCTAAAATAAAAATTGATGAATAAGGATAAAAAAGTAAAAGTTGAAAAATTACCATCAGCATCTGATGACGCTGCAGATGTTGCCTCAAGATACGATAGATACAAAAAAGATAATGAAAAGTCTGAATTTCCTCCGATTGAATATGAAAAACCACCTCATCATTAAATGATTACTTTTTTAGCCTTTTTATATATTTTTTCTGCATTTGCATATTTTTATGCCAATAAATCTGGATACAGTCTCCTAAGATACATTTGGAAAAGAGAAAATATTAATATTTATCTATTAACTGAAATAGTTTTTTTGATAATAACTTCATTGATTGTTTTTACAAATCAGCCACTCAACTGGATAGTTGCTATATTAATGTTTATGCACCTAATTGGCATAGCCTGGCTTATTGGAAACCCTGATAGTTTTTATGAAATGGCAGATGAGTCTATTAATTTAGATTCCAATCTTTTAGAAAATGTTGTTGTGATTACGTTTTTAATTTATGCAGGTATGGCTTTGTTTTCTAGAATAATTTTCTAATTTATTTTTCTTGCACTCTTTTTAAGAGGCTGGAGGTATCCCATCTGCCTCCTCCTAAGCCCTGTATCTCTTTGTAAAAGTTATTTATTAAGTCTGTAATTTCAAGATTTGCATTAATTGTTTTAGCTTGATCTAGAACTATATCTAAATCTTTTCTCATCAAATCAACAGCAAAGCCAAAATCATATTCATCATTAAGCATAGTCTTCCATCTATTGTCCATTTGCCAAGATTGTGCAGCGCCCTTGGTAATAACCTCCATTACATCAGCTGAATTTAATCCAGCTTTTTCAGAAAAATTTATGCCTTCTGCTAAAGCCTGAATTAATCCAGCAATACAAATTTGATTGACCATTTTAGTTAACTGACCAGATCCTGATGGGCCCATAAACTTATAAAATTTTGAATATGCTTCGAAAATTGACTTGGAGGCCTCGTATGCTTTTTGATTACCTCCAGCCATAATAGAGAGAGTTCCAGATTCAGCCCCTAACTGACCTCCTGAAATTGGCGCATCTATAAAATAACAGTCTTTTAACAAAAGCACTTCATTCATTTTTTTTGCGAGCTTTGCCGATGTTGTGGTGTGATCAATGATTATTGATCCTGGCTTTAGTGAATCTATAATTCCTGATTTTCCATTAATAATATCTTTAACGTCTTTATCATTTCTAACACAAAGAATTATAATTTCTGAAGAAGTTGCTATATCAGAAAGGGATTCACAAATTTTGCCCTTGTATTTTGATTTCCAGATAATAGATTTTTCATGGCTTCTATTAAATACTGAAACTTGGAAATTGTTTTTAGAAAGATGCCCTGCCATTGGAGCTCCCATAACTCCAAGACCAATAAAACCAATTTTATTCATTCTTGTTTTCTTCTTCTTGATATTTTTTTAAGTCTTCCCAGTCATGAGGGGTGCCTGCATTTAGGGTAATATTCTTTTGTTGAGCTCTGTAAAGACTTTGAGTTCTTAATTTACCTTTATCCTCTTCTTTGCCAAATAGTTTGTTCCATCCATCTTCAAATTTTTCTCTTAGATTTCGTTTAACCATGCATTCTCAAACTATATGATCTTCTCTGTCTTTTTTTGCTGTTCTTTTAATCCCAGATTCAGTTGTATACTCTTCGGTAATACCCTTTGCTCCTTCTCGACCTTTTTTAGATATGTTCATTAATGTGACTATTGAAGCGCCAGAAACAGCTCCAATTAGGATTAATATTATTGCCTCCATGCTTACCCCCTAATAATATTATTTTTCATTAAATTCTTTTTTAGCCTGATTATATTCTTCTATTATCCTTTCAACTAAGTCGCCAACACTAGGATCATCTTTAATACCGCCTATTCCTTGTCCAGAACCCCATATATCTTTCCATGCTTTCGCATCCGTATTTCCACCTGATCCAAAGTTCATAGCAGACTTGTCAGCCTCAGGTAAATTATTTGGATCAAGGCCAGCATTTTTTATAGATGGTTTTAAATAATTACCAGAAACACCTGTAAATAAATTTGAATAGACAATATCATCAGCAGCGCTTTCAATTAACATTTCTTTATAGCTCTGATCTGCATTTGCTTCTTTTGTAGCTATAAAGCGTGTGCCCATATATGCGAAGTCTGCACCAAGAGCTAAAGATGATGCTACAGAATAACCATCACCTATAGACCCGGATAAAATAACTGTCCCATCAAACCATTCCTTAACCTCTCTAAGCAATGCGAATGGTGATAGCGCCCCTGCGTGGCCTCCAGCCCCAGCACAAACTAAAATTAATCCATCAACTCCTTGTTCTGCAGCTTTTTTTGCATGCCTTACATTAATTACATCATGATAGACCAGTCCGCCATAACTATGTGCTGCCTCAACTAATTCAGCCGGAGGTCTTAAAGAAGTGATAATTATTGGTACCTCATGCTCTACGCATGTAGCCATATCATCCATAAGCCTATCGTTAGATCCATGACATATCTGATTCACTGCAAAGGGAGCAACTTTTTTATCTGGATTTTGAGCTTGATATTCAGCTAATTCTGTTTTTATTCTAACAATCCATTCGCCTAAAACATGTTGTGGTCTAGCATTTAATGCTGGGAAAGATCCAATAATTCCAGCTTTACATTGAGCTATCACTAACTCAGGACCGGATACCAAAAAAAGAGGAGATCCTATAACTGGAATAGATAAATTATTTTTAATATGCTTTGGAATTGCCACTTTATAGCTCCTTAAATTTATATTTTTTAATTATTTTTTTGGGTAGTCTAACACTAAATAAACTAATGCTTTAAGGCCAACATCAAGAGCTCCATCATCAACAACAAAATATGGAGAGTGATTGCCAGGCGCTTCCATCACGCCAGGTGCATTTACACCTAACCAAAAGTACATGCCAGGTATTTCATTTGAAAAAAATGAAAAGTCCTCTGCACCAGTTGATGGAGTCATCTCGTATACTTTATTCGATGCTGCTTGAGCTAGGGATGGCTTGAGCCTCTCAACAAGATCTTCATCATTAAAAGTAACAGGATAAAATCCACCCACATCAAACTCTACGGTAATTTTTGTTCCAGTTCCAAGTGCAACACCGGCAGCTACTTGATTAATTTCTTTATATATTTCTTCTCTAAGTTTTGGATCAAAAGTTCTAATAGTTCCTTGGACTTCTGAATCTTCAGGAATAATATTTCCTCTAGTTCCTGCTCTAACTATGCCAACAGAAATAACTGCAGGATTATTTATAATGTTTATCCTTCTGCTGACTATAGTATTTAAATTTTGAATTAACTCTGCTGTAGCCATTACTGGGTCTATAGAATCCCAAGGCCTAGAACCATGAGCCTGAATGCCTTTAATTTTAATTCTATAAGTTCCAGCTGCAGCCATGGCTGGCCCTTTAGAAACACCAATATAACCATGTGGACCATTTCCAACATGAAGACCAAAAATTGCTTCAGGTTTATATTTATCAAAAATGCCTTCTTCTAGCATCATTTTTGCTCCACCATTTTCTCCTTCTGGCGGCCCCTCTTCAGCAGGCTGAAATATAAGCATAATATTTCCTTTGAGCTTGTCTTTATTTTTTGATAAGAATTCAGCAACACCCATTAAGATTGCAACATGGGCGTCGTGTCCACAAGCATGCATTATTCCAACATCTTGACCAAGATATTCAGTGGTTTCTATTGAGGCAAAAGGTAACCCAGTTTTTTCAATTACAGGAAGTGCATCCATATCAGCCCTTAAGGCGATGGTTGGTCCAGGCAAGGCTCCTCTTATAAAGCCAACAACACCTGTATAAGCAATTTTATTTTCAATCTCAATTCCTAAAGATAAAAGATGATCTTCTACTTTTTTTGCTGTCCTAAACTCTCTATTGCTCAGCTCGGGATATTGATGAATATCATGACGCCACTCAATTACCTTATCCATTAAAGGATTTATTTGTTTATCTAAATCAGTCTTAAGGTCAGAAACTATGTATGTTGGAATAGCAAGAAAAAAGAAAAGCATTAATTTGTTCATTTTAAGATTATAATCCTCACTTTTTTAAAACACTAATAACATGGACATAAATAATCTAAGAAATATTGCAATAATTGCCCATGTTGATCATGGTAAAACCACTCTAGTTGATAAATTACTTCAACAATCTGGAACCTTGGATCGTAAAAATATGGATTCAGAAAGAATTATGGATTCAAATGATCAGGAAAAGGAGAGAGGAATAACTATCACAGCAAAAAATACTTCAATTAACTGGAACAATCATCTTATTAATATCGTTGATACGCCTGGTCATGCTGATTTTGGTGGTGAGGTTGAAAGAGCACTTTCGATGGTTGATTCAGTTTTGCTCTTAGTAGATGCTGTTGATGGTCCAATGCCCCAGACAAGATTCGTAACACAAAAAGCTTTTGAAAAAGGTCTTAAACCAATAGTAGTAATTAATAAAGTTGATCGCCCAGATGCAAGGCCAGACTGGGTTTTAGATCAGGTCTTTGATCTATTTGATAGACTTGGTGGTACTGATGAGCAACTGGATTTTCCAGTAATTTATGCATCTGCCATAGAAGGAATCTCTGGACTAGAAGCTGATCAAATGACCTCAGATATGACTCCACTGATGCAAATGATATTAGATAAAGTACCCTCTCCAGAAGTAAATAAAGACGGGCCTCTTCGATTACAAATTAGCGCTTTAGACAGCAATAGCTATGTCGGTGTAATAGGTATTGGAAGAATTAAGCAGGGCTCGGTGAAGCCCAATGATCAAGTTATCGTAATTAATAGAAATGGTGAAACTAGAAAAGGTAAGGTTCTTCAGGTCATGGGCTATGAAGGCTTAGAAAGAGTTGAGGTTTCAAGCGCTGATGCTGGATCAATAGTTTGTATTACAGGTATAGATAAGCTTAATATTTCAGATACTATATGTGACCCCTCTTCTGTTGAAGCTTTGCCACCTCTTTCAGTTGATGAGCCTACAGTAAGCATGACCTTTCAAGTCAATGACTCACCTTTTGCTGGAAGAGAAGGAAAGTTTGTAACATCAAGAAATATCAAAGAAAGATTAGAGAAAGAATTAATATCAAATGTTGCTCTTAGGGTTGCTCCAGGAGATAGTCCAGATAAATTTATTGTTTCAGGAAGAGGCGAACTTCATTTATCAGTGCTTATAGAAACAATGCGAAGAGAAGGTTTTGAACTGGCTATATCTAAACCACAGGTTATTCAGAAAGAGGTTGATGGAGAAATTCATGAGCCATATGAGCAAATTGTAATTGACGTGGAAGAAATTCATCAAGGTGCGGTAATGGAAGAACTAGGCCCTAGAAAAGCTGAACTCCAAAGCATGGAATCAGATGGAAAGGGAAGAGCAAAATTAGAATTTATAGCGCCTTCAAGAGGGATTATAGGATTTAGGTCTCACTTTCTAACTATTACCAGTGGAACAGGAATTATGACAAGCGTTTTCGATCATTATGGCCCTGTAAAAGTTGGCGAGCTTGCTAAAAGAACAAATGGTGTTATGTATTCTATGATGGCTGGAAAAACTCTTGCTTATGCATTATTTAATCTACAAAATCGTGGAAAATTATTTCTGGGTCATGGTAATGAAGTTTACATAGGTCAAATAGTTGGTCTTCATTCAAGAGACAATGACTTACCAGTTAATCCAACCAAGGCTAAACAGCTAACAAATATTAGAGCTGCTGGAACAGATGAAAATCTAATTCTAGTTCCTCATATCAAACACACTCTTGAGCAAGCTCTAGAATTTATTGAAGATGATGAGCTTGTTGAGGTAACACCTGAATCTATTCGTCTTAGAAAAAAAGGTAGGGTCAGAACCTAAAAACTCAATAAAGTTCTTTCTTTGACCTCTAAAAAATATAAACTTAAACTTATATTTATTTATAAGGAGAGAAAAATGAACAATCTTAAAACTATATTTGCATGCTCTGCGCTAATAACTTTGTCCGCATGTAACATGGATAATAATTCTGGCAATATCTATCAAAAAAATATGGATCTTGCTACTGCATGGGTCACTGCTGGTTATACAGGCAAAGCTGAAGCAACTGAAATGGTTGAAAATAATATGTCTGAAGATGGAATGACTGTTGGAGATAGATATGTTGGCATGGGTTTTATATGGAATCCTGAAGAAGAAGGTATGACGGTTACTTATATCATTCCAGAAAGTCCTGCATCTAAAGCATTAAAAGTTGGAGACTCATTTGTAGAAGTAGCTGGCGTAAGAGTATCTGAAGATAATAGAAATAGATTAGGATTCAGAGGTAAACCGGGCGAAGAAATTAATGCCGTTGTTTTAAGAGATGGTGAAGAAGTGGCTGTGAGTGTTGCAAGAGGTGCTGTTCAACAAACATCTACAAAAGCACAAGTTCTTGAAAACTTTGCACAAGCAGATGCAGAGGATTGGGGTCCCAACAAGTTTGAAGTTATTGAAACATCCGTTACAGATGAAGGTACTGTTTGGGTTTTGAGCTGGTCTGAGTTTACAGAAGATGCATCAGGTCTTACAGCAAATGCCTATAGGGCAACTAGATTTGAATTCAATGAAGAGGGTCAAGTCTCTTGGGTCGGGAACCTATCAGAAGATAGATTTATATTAGAGCAACAAGGTTATTCAATAACAAGATAGAATTGATATCTAGCCTGTTGTTTAAATAGGCTAGATAGTTCTATTAAGATTGGTTATTAAATAAATATTTAGCCAATAGTGCAATGCATATCACTTCCGCAGCAAAGTGGGGATTTGATTTTTCCATTGTAATTGCTACATTCTGATTTAAGGCATTGAGATATCTTTACAGAACTGCCATCGTCTAAGTCTAATACCCCATCTACAAGTGGAGCATTGCATTCGCCGCAAGATGTTTTGACTGACATTCCACACTCATTACATTTATATATAGACATATTATTTTTCTTTCCTTATTTTTAATTAGACATAGCATCTAATATTTCAAGTAATAAATTAATGATATCTAAGTATATTTGAAAAGCCAAATTGAATGCTGTATCCCAGTCATTAACACCAAAATCTGACTTTTTTCTTAAAAGATTAAAATCAAACAACAAGAACACAGAAAAAATAAAAGCACCAAAAATGGCTTTTATTTTTATTGCCGACCGCGAAAATCTTTTAAATATCCTTACAAAATCAAAAATAATTAATCCAACCAACGATATTGATAGAAGCCTTATTAGAAAAGAGCTTTCTGAAAATGAATAAATATCGCTATAGCCAATAAGTCCAGTAATAAGAGTTACTAAAAAAATAATTTTCAAAGCATTAAAGCCATCATTTTCATCCATTTCAAGCATAATAAAAGCTAACAATGGCCCAAATATAAGACTAGAAATAGTAAAAAAAATTATCCCTGTTTGGGTACTAATTCCAGTTGAAGCAAAGAAAGTGCATAAAAATAATGATATGGTCCATAAAATAAATGCAGCATAAAAAATTTCCCCTCCCTGCATGTCTATGTAGCCATCTTTAATAAGCTTAATTCTATGATCTTTATCCATAGCCATAACAGTTATAGTCTCAGACTTGGTAGGATTATCTTTTGATGGAGCCTGTTTAAACATTTTGCAAGGATAATGTTTTGGAGCTGGGGAATAAGGAACTAAATCTAGCTGCTTATTCATATTCATTGATGCTCTAAAGTGCATTCCTGCAAAAGATGTATTATTTTCAAATGCTTTTCTTGCTCCTCTAATACAATAAAAACAAGTACCTAAGACAATAGAAAGCTGACCACATAAAATAAATATGGTTTTAAAGAAAAGTGATGTTTCTAATAACACTATATAATAATAACTGATTTACAAAACTATATTTTAATACATCTATTTTTTTAGATATCTAACTGAGTGGTCTTCAAAGTGGCATTCTCCATCATCTTTAAATCCCTTTTTATAATGAAAGCTCAAAGAAATTTCATTCCTAGGCAGGATGTTAACTTCACAACATAAAGGAATGCCTTCTTTTTTTGCAAGCTCATCTAGATGATCATATAGATAAGATCCAGCACCTCTTCTTCTATAACTTTCGTTTATAACTAATCTATCTATGTATAGAAATTTATCTTCTTTATTCTTAAAATATTTATAATTAGGAGATTGATATTCTGAATTCTCTCTGAAGCAGATAACAAAACCAATAATTTCATTACCTTCTAGCACATAGAAATTAATAGCACTCATTGTGATTAGCTTTGATAAATCATTGATCGATTCTAGCCCGCCAACCTCAGGGGTATTTTGTTGATTTAAAGAATACAAAACATTCAATTCTTTATTCTCAGGAACTTCTGTAAATACTGATAGCTTTGTCTCAAGGACTAAGTTCATTATCTAAATGTTAATTAGACTCAATGGCGCTAATTGCATCATTAATTTTTTGAAGCGGCTCTCTAATCAGCAGCTCTTTGGTAAGTGTATAGCTTGGATGTCCCATGGTTGCTAAATCTTTTGCTTTGAGCATCACCGTTTCCATTAGATTTTCAGGATCGACAACCTCATCTATTAATCCAGCATCTATTCCATTCTCAATTGAATACATCTCAGCTCCTAAGATTGCTCTATATTTATGACCAGAAGACACTCTGTGGCTAATAAGCTCTAGGATAGGAATTGGTATAACCATATTTGTTCTCATTTCATTAGCGCCGATCATATAGTCCCCTTTAACGCCAACGCGGTAATCACAACAGCATAGCAAGAAAGTTCCTAGAGCAATTCCATGACCTGAACATGCTGCCAATATAGGCCTTGGAAAGGAAAATAGTCTTGATAATAATTTAAACCCACTTAATGACATGTCCATGGTTGCCTGCATGTCACCTGCTGAAATAATTTTTAAATCGAAGCCTGCTGAAAACATGCCCTCTCTTCCAGTAATAATTAAGGCGCCGCTTTCTGTTGGAACTTTGTCTAAACATTCATTTACATCCTGAATCATCTTTGGAGAAAAGACATTCGCCTTACCATCATCCAAAGTAATTATTGAAATATCATCTTCGCTGGTTAAAGTTGCTAATCTAGCTGACATAATTTATTTCCATATATAAATTTAAAGTTTAGCAAATAATCTTATAATGATATTAATAAAATTTTAAGTAAGCATGGGGCAGCAATGATCAAAAGAACTTTTAAAGCTATGGGAATGTTATTAATTTTTGGGGTGAGTCTTGGCTCTCTCTATCTTGTAAATTTATTTTTAATGAAGCCAGTCTCTATTGATCACTTCTTAGGAAAAGAGCTTTTAATAGGTTTTAGTGACTCTCCTGAGTCTATGACTTATATAGGAATATTTGATCAATTCAATTGGATCACAAAGCATAATTCTAAACTCTCCATATCAAGCCCTGATGACCTTCAATCTGATATTAAAGATGCAAAGAAAACCCTTAGGACATTAGAAAAATATAAAGATAGCTCTCTATCTGATAATCAAAAAATTACCAAAAGCATAGCTATTTTTGATACTGAAAATAACCTGAAGCAATTAGAAGAATTCCCATATCATGATTATCCATTAAACCAAGTTCAAGGTGCTCATCATAACGTTATTAGCTTTATGAGTGATATGCATCCAATTAGAAACCTTTCAGAAGCTAAAGATTTTATCAAAAGAACAAACCTTGTAATAGATGTATATTCTGGTCTTTTGGGTTGGCTAGAAAGGCAAGCTTCTGAAGGGATATATGCACCAAAGTTTGTATATGATCATTTAATCAAACAGCTTAATGAATTAATAAATTATTCTATTGAGGAGCACCCTCTTTATACCCAATTTATTAAAAAAGCTGAATTATTAAATATTTCAGATGACGAGCTTGCTAGTCTGAATGCTGATCTAAAGTCATCTATAGAAAATAGCGTTACTCCTGGTTTTGTTTTGCTCAGGGATTTTATGGTCACAACAAAAGACAATGCTAATCCTCATCATGGTATCTGGTCTCAGCCAAATGGTGATGAGTTTTATAAATTACGAATACGCTCATATACAACAACAGATTATAGCCCTCAAAAGATTCACGACTTGGGCATTAGTGAAGTAGCAAGAATTTCATCTAGAATGAAAGAAATTCTTGTTTCTCTTGGTTATGATGCAAGCAAAACTGCTGGAACTCTAATGAACGAGTTAAACGAAGACCCTTCGATGCTCTATGCTGATACTCCTGATAGAAAAAAAATTGTAGTTCAGGATTATATGGACATGGTTACTGAGGCCACTGAAGGCATAAAAGGATATTTCCATACCATGCCAAAATCGCCTGTAACTGTTATAGCTGCTCCAGAATATTCAGAAAAAACTGCTCCTGGTGGTTGGTATCAGTCCCCAGCACTGGATGGGAGTAGACCTGGTGCTTTTTATGTGAATCTTTATGATATAAAGCAAACGCCTAAATACAGTATGAAAACTCTTGCATATCATGAGGCAACACCTGGACATCACCATCAAATAGCTCATTCATTAGAAAATGATGATTTGACCCTATACAGGAGGTTTGGCTATGGCACCTCTGCATTTTCTGAAGGCTGGGCTCTTTATTCTGAGCAATTAGCACTTGAAGCTGGCCTAGCTCCAGATCCATACGACGAGCTTGGAATTTTACAAAGTGAAATATTTAGAGCTGTTAGATTGGTGGTAGATACTGGAATACATTATAAGAAATGGACAAGAGAGGAAGCTATTGCTTACATGAAGGCAAAGACGGGAATGTCTGATACTGAGTGTAGGGTAGAAATAGAAAGATATATCGTTTGGCCTGGCCAAGCTCTTAGCTATAAAGTTGGTATGATCAAAATTCTAGAGTTAAGAGAAAAAGCAATGAAGGCTCTTGGTGATAAGTTTAATATTAAAGATTTTCACTCTGCTGTTCTAGACCATGGCAATCCTCCACTATTTATCGTTGAACAAAAAATTGATGAAATGATTGAAAAAAATCTAAATACTAATTAATAATTTTCAGGATGCTTTGCTTTATATTGCATGAAATAATTACGAACCCATTGTAAGTCTTGCTCATTGTTGCCTGAAGGGCTGTAGAATTTATCAAGCACAATTCTTTTTTTATCAAAATCAAAGGCACCTAAAAATATCTGACCTTCAACAGCTTTGGCTATTCTAAGAAAGCCAGATTTCATTTTTTCTGTTTTGGCTCTGGTTCCCTCAGGAGACATAGCTATTAATGAGCCATTAAATTTTTTCATATTCTCTATTGCTACATCTGTAAGCCCTTTACCTGGTTTAGATTTATCAACAGGTATGCCGCCCATGTATTTCAGAAATCTTCCAAGAACTGGCTTATTAAATAAAGTATATTTCCCAAAGAAAGTGATTTTTGCATCTAAACCTAAAATAGCAGCAAATCCAAAAACACCGTCCCAGTTTGATGTATGAGGCCCTGCGATAAGAACTAAGTTTTCATTGCCAGCAACAGGAGGAACTGTTCCTTCAACTTTCCAACCAGAAACTCTTAGAAACCACCTAGCTAACCACTGGACTATCTTTGGTCTAGACGCTCTATACTTAAAAGGTATTTGTGTTCTTGAGACTGTTTTATTACTTTTCTTTGACATCTCAACCTCGAGATCTATCTCTTAAATAGTATGGTAAATAAATAGCGTAACAGATTACGATAGCAGCTATATAAAGATCGATTATATGAAAAGGTTCTGGTCTCATGAATGAGGTTATATTGTCTCCAATAGGTTTTTCAGCCAAGAACCAATAGTTCGTGCCTAGAAGATAATTCATAAAATAGGTGAATAACAAGAGTATAGAGGCATAAAAAAGTGCTTTTGGTACATCAATTAAGTAAGGTCTTTGTTTGTCTATTATCAATGCATATGCAACGCCCATTAAAATCATTGTATGGCCTATTTGAGATTGTATATAACCAATATAAGGGAAACCATAAACAGTATCTGGAGTTAGGATTGACATACCGCCACCAGCTATACCAAAGAAAAATGCAAAAACAAAGAAATCTCTTTTTTGAGTAAGAAAATATAAAATAACCGCCATGGTAGAAAAATCACACAAATGAAGTGGAAGGCCTTCCTGCCATCTGTTAATCAATATTCCCTCTCTATAAAAGTCCATGGCCTGATTAATTAACAATAATAATATTATTAAATATGAAAAATTTTTTTTGCTTTTATCAGAGGAATTTTCAAAATATTTTGGCACAAAAACAATAGCTAATATACAAAGCAATACTGTAATTAAATGAGATGGGCTCAATAAAATTAATTCATTCATAATTGATATAAGTTTTTATATATTTTAACTTTATATAATCCAATTCGCCTAACAATTTATATTAAAGTGTTATGATTATATGTAAAGTAGACTTGACATTTTATAATTTTACCTTATATTAATTTCAATAGGAGGCCAATAAGATGGCAAAAATAACTTTTAGAGGTGGATGGGTTAAAATCTCATCTTTAAATAAAGAAGATAAAAAAAATTATCTCATTTCCATAACAATGTTTTTTATTGGGGCAATCTTTTGGGGAATTCACTTAACAAGTGTACAAGGACTCATGAGCGTTGCTGATCTAGCTGCATATGAAAACTCAACCTCAACTTTTTTTGGTATTGTAAGATTCTTAATTATACTTTTTTGGACTATAGCAGCTTTTTACTACAATAGATTTCTTAAAACTCAAGATGAGCTTTTCCATAGATATTCATACTATGTGGCGGCATGGGGCAGTATCGGCTTTGTGTGTTTTGGCATGTTAATGTCTATACTTTCTCCATATCTTAACTTTGTTGTAGGTTTTTATGAATGCTTCCTTGCATTTGCTATTGGCACAGGAATTGGTGGATTTATATTTGATAAAAAATATTTAAGAGATGAACAATAATCTAAAGCACCTAAGGAAGACAAGAAGCCTAAGTCAGAATGATCTGGCTGATGCCCTATCTGTTAGTAGACAAACTATTAATTCAATAGAAAATGGAAAATTTGATCCTTCCCTAACATTGGCTATTAAATTAACTAGATACTTTAAGGTTTCTATAGATGAAATTTTTAAGTATGAAGATTAGTTAGACATAAACCTTTCCAAATGGATTATCAACAAAGTCTTCCCAAGGTATTGATTCCTGTTTAATAAAACCTTTAGATTTTATTTTTCCATTCAAGTACATATCCAAAACACTGCAAACACCAGAAGCGGTTGTAAGTTGAATTGCGCTAAATTTCTTATCACCATATATTTTCTTTAAATATGTCTTCTCTTGGAGCACGCCGTTGATCTCACCAATAACCTTTACAAAAAAAATAATGACATCGTTTGTAGTTCTGGGCACCTCCTTATCAAATAGTTTTTCTAAGACATCTTTATTCTTTTTTAAGTGCAGATCATTGAATAAAAATTTCATATGATTGAGATGACCTGGGTATCTAATTGTTTTGTATGAAAGATTATCAACTTTGTTTTCATATGTTTCACACATAGTTGCACAACCACCGCTGGTATTAAATGCCTCGTATGCCTCCCCTTCAATGGTTAACTTTTCAGCTCCCTCTAAAGGCATCACTTTTATAGATTTTCCTTCATAGATAGCATCTGCTTCGTTACAATATTCATTTATCAAGCCGTTTGTAGACCAGCTCAAGTAATAGCTCATTTCATTATTTGTAAATCTAGGAAGAGCGCCGACTCTCATCATGACTTCTTTTACACTATCAAATTGATTAATCATTCCTGCTGCACAAATATTAATTGCGCCAGGAGCTAAGCCACATTGCGGCATCATAACGCTTGAAGAGTTTATTTTTCTTATGAATTCTGTAGTTTCTACATCTTCGGTTAAATCAAAATACCCAATTCCCATTTCTGCAGCTACAGTCCCAATATTTTTATTAATTGCAAATGGTCCAGCAGATATAACAGCATCCATTCCCTGAAGAAATTCTCTTACCTGAGATATATCTCGAGCATCCAGGCCTTCTGTTATATCGCCATGTTTAATCTCATAATCTTCTTTTAAAAGTTGTTTAATTGCCCAACCTATATTGCCTTTACCAATAATTGCTATTTTAGCTTTCATCAAATTCTACTCCTTGGGCTAGCGGAAGGTCTTTCCCATAATTAACTGTTGCAGTGACTCTTCTCATATAGGTTTTCCAAGCATCTGATCCTGACTCTCTGCCACCCCCTGTGTCTTTTTCACCACCAAAGGCCCCACCTATTTCTGCTCCACTTGTTCCAATATTTACATTTGCTATTCCACAATCACTTCCTTCTGAACTTAAAAATAGTTCAGACTCTCTAAAATCATTGGTGAAAATAGAGCTGCTTAACCCCTGCTTAACGTTATTTTGCATATGAATAGCATCTTTGAGCTCTGTAAATTTTTTAACGTATAAAATTGGTGCAAAAGTCTCTGCAAGCATTTCATCCTCAACTTTATCTACTTCAACTATGGCTGGCATTACATAAAATTCTTTTGGATCAGCAACCTCAAGCCTTTGGCCGCCGTGAATTTTTACATCCTTTTCTTTAAGGGATATCAACACATTCTGCATATCATTAAAGCTTTTTTCAGAGATTAGTGGGCCTAATTGAGAAGTTGCATCCGAAGGATCGCCAATTTTTAAGGTTGCATAATATGCATAAAGTTTCTCCATAAATTCTTCATATATGTCCGCATGAACAAAGGCCCTTCTTAATGTTGTGCATCTTTGTCCAGTTGTTCCTGCTGCTGAAAACGTCACTCCTTTAACAGTCAAATCTAAATCGGCTGTAGAACAAACAATTGCAGCATTATTGCCACCTAGCTCCAATAATGTTCTACCTAATCTTGCTGATACTAGTGGAGCTAATTCCTTGCCCATTTGAGTACTGCCAGTAGCAGATATTAGAGGAATATTGGAATCTTTACATAAAGCTATTGCTTCTTCATTGCCGCCATTGAGGATAAGAACTAATTCCTTGTGATCACCTGCAACTTTATCCCATATTTTTTTTATAGCATCAGCGCATCCTGTTGCATGAGGACTTGGTTTCCAAATAATACTATTACCGCATACAGAAGCTAAACAAAAATTCCAAGCAAACACAGCCATTGGAAAATTAAAAGCAGTTATACAGCCAACTACTCCAAGCGGCTGCCATAATTCTTGTAATCTGTGATCGGGCCTTTCGCTTGGCATAGTCAACCCATAAAGCTGCCTACTTAAACCAGTAGCAAAATCACACATGTCAATTGCTTCTTGGACTTCCCCCTCTGCTTCAGAAACAATTTTTCTTGCTTCTTTTGTAATAACTCTCGCTAAATCAGCTTTTTGATTTCTTAATTCATTGCCAAATTCTCTAATTATCTCTCCCCTTTTTGGTGCAGGTATGAGCCGCCATTTTTTCTGAGCCTCTTTTGAGGTATTTACTAGTTCATCATGGCTATTAAATTTCATTCATCTCTCCTTTTGAAATCTTAAAGATCTGATAAGCAGCAAAAATTCCAAAGATAACAACATATGACATATAAAAATTTTGTACTATCGGGTCTTCAATTGAACTAGCTAATGGATTGCTCGGCGGAACCCTCTTAAGCACTTCAACGGTGGTTGGCAGCATGCTAAAGAAAACTGTTCCTGTTAAAGCTAATTGTTTTAAATAAATGTTTAAAGATCCAAAGATACTTTTTTTATGAAGAATATAAGCAAATAGAGCAGCCAAAATAATTATTACAGAAGTAAAATGAGCCATATTAAAGGCTCCAGTTGCTCTAAATATAAACAAAGAGGAGGCTGAAGTTATGACAGTAGCAATTAAATAAAATTTTGCTAAGTCTTTATCTATATAAATAAATCTATCTCTAAGCATAAGATAAAGCCCGGCTACTATGGCTGGGGTTCCAACAATAGTGTGAAACCATCCCATATAAGTAATGCCACCAGTCATATGTATATCTCCCCAATATATATATTATTAGAATATATTTTACTCTATTTAAGGCAAAAGATATTTTTGTAATAGCCTTACTTTTTTTTCGCCACCGAAATAATCTATTTCTTCTGCGTCTAAGGTATTGATACTAGTAATTAAATTTTGTTTTTGTTCAGGGTGGTTATGGATTAGTGAAAGTGGTTGGAACACAACATTAATAGTAAATAATGAATAATCTTCATGAAATCTGCACAATGTTTCCTTTTCAGATCTTATAAACCAATCAGATGGGTCAGTTTTGGGTAATGTTTCTTCTCTTGTATAAAACCTATTTGTATCGCCATGAATTAGCCAATTCTGCCTTGAAAAGGGCTTCATGATAGGTGCTTGTCTTATAAAGGTTTCTATTCTGTCTCCAATCTTTTCATTGAGTGTTGTAACTGGTTTATGTATTTCTCTTAAGGGTCTTCCAATCTTTGATTGAACATTCCAGTAGCTAGGAGAGCAAACACTAGCAGCTATGAGCTCTTGGTCACCATTAGATTTAATTAAACAAAGATCATCTTGAATAACTAAACTCATGTCAGCTATAAGGTCTGGGTACTCTCTTTTATCTACTCTGAGGTATTCTTCTAAAATATTCTGAGCTTCTAATGAGGATTGGGTTACAGCAATAACCTCTTGATAGTTATTATCTAATAAATCTTTCTTATGCTTAAAAAGACTGTCTCCAATTTTACGATTGAGCCATTCTTCTTTAGCTATAGGGATTAGGCCAAGTCTATATTTCTGTTTGCCGTCGCCCCAAGGAGGGTTGCTCCAAAAAGACTTGTCTGCTTTAAGCATTTATGCTTTTTCTGTTTTAGTATCTTGTGGAGATCGAAAGATTGGCCAGAATAATTGCGTTAAAGCTGAAACATCAGATAAATTTTCAACTCCAACCTCTTTAGGATATTTTCTTGTAATCTTTGCAGTGCCGAAGATCATATCCCATATAAATAATAGGTTTCCGTAGTTTCCTTTATAGTGAGTATTTTCATCATTGAGATGTTTGCCGTGATGAGCCCAATGGGTGGATGGAGTTGATATGGTTCTTTCCAAAACCCACATAATAGGATTCATCCATTTGATTTCATATAATTTTTTATCCCACCTCAAGTCTGTGTGTGCTCCAAAAATAACTGCCTGCTTTACCACTATATATACAAAATATACCCACCCAGAGCCCATATAGAATAATATTCCAGCAAACCATAATCCTGGCATTAATAAGTAATATGCTAAAGCATTTCTATAGACAACTCTTATGGATAAATATTCTGAGTCATGATGAGCTCGATGAAGGTTGTATAGGACAGGTACATTATGACAAGTTCTATGCCACCAATATTGAGTTAGGTCATCAAAAATAAGGAGTAGCCCAAAAATAGCAAAAAAACCCCACTCAGAAATCATGCCCTTAGAGGATGGAAGAAAGGTTTCTGCAAGACCATAGCCTAGACCAAATACTAAAGGTAGAGCCAAAAAGTTTAATTGAAAAAATCCTACAAACTCAACAACCCCATCTTTTAGTCTCTGATTTTTCTTATTAAAAAAATTTGTGAAAATGATCTCTAGCGCCACTAAAAAACAAAATATAGATAAAACTACTATTTGATAGGTTTGCATATTCTAGAAAATTTTATGCTTGCCTTGAAGTATTTCTAGGTACATTTTGTGATCACCAATAAAGCTCCAAAAAGGATATGTAAAGGTGGCAGGCTTATTCTTTTCAACAAAAAAATGAGCAATCCATGCAAAACCATACCCAGCAAGAAGAGAGTAAAGCAAGAAAATAAAATCAAATGTCATAAAAAATCTTACGTACAAATATATTGCTATGCTTGTTCCAATGAAATGCAACAGTTTAGTTGTTTTATTACTATGTTCGCTTAAATAGTATGGGTAAAAATCTTTAAAATTAGTATATCTTTCCATTCGCTTCCCCTTTAATGAAATATTAAGATACCTTTATTTTTTGCAAGAAACAAATATAAAATTATCTTTTTTGCCTAGTAAATGAGGCTGAATATAAGCGGCCTCTTTTTTAAGAAGCCGCAAAATGTTTTATTTAGGTGCTGCTGTGGGCTGATAATCGTAATATCCAGTCATAGGAATCATAAGATGAACATAAGGAGTTCCTTTAAACATCACATAAGGTGCTCCTGTTGTATAGTCAGTAGATTGGCCATCCATAGATGACGGATCTTTTGGCATCAACATTAAATGAGCTCCTGATTCAATAAAGTGCTTATGGCCTGCATCTTTTTGCCCATCTGTATATGGTTTAAAGTTATCAACTCCCAAATCTCCATGAAGCATCCAAATCCAACCATCACCTGATAGTTCAGGCTTGGTATTAGACTTATAAGCATTGGCCCAGGCTACCGCATTTTTGTCAGAACAAGCTGCTGCTGATTCATGAGGATCTTTGAAACCCCCCATTGGCATTGGCATAAATGGCTCACATCTCCATCCATTCGTTCCCTCTCTTAACACCTTACCAGATGCACCTATTACAGTAGCATGATCACCGATAAATGCAGGTGCTGCTGAAGTGTAAGCTTTGATTTGCCACTCTTTTGAATTGCCCATATGGTCATGATGTCCGCCCTCATGATGGCCAGCATTTATACCAATTGATGCAAACAAAAATAACGCAATTATTGATTTATTCTTCATAATTTGTATTCCCTATTATTCAATATCTTAATTTAAGTATATATTTATAGCATCTAAATAAAAAATATTAAAATATTTAGAAATTATTTATTTAATAAAGTTATTTCTTCCATAAGACTTGATTCTATAAAGTGTTTTGAAAGGCATTTTCTGAATGGCTCTGCACCATATGCAGGATTCCCAACTAAAATCAATTTAGGAGTATTTGTAGTAAACACCCATCTTGTTCCTGTCTCAATTGATGAAAATATATAATGTGAAAGGACTTCAAACATAGTAGACCCGTCCCCTTCAGCTGAAAGTTGTATTGATGTTTTAATCTCAAGCGATGAATCAAAAATCCTATTTATATAATTAACATAAATCTCATCATTCATTTTTCCACAATCAATAAACTTGGAAATATTAGGGGACTTAACTTTGGTTTTAAATTCAAAAATATTTTGATCTTGTGAGTATTCTTGATTAATTATGAGTGGTATTTTTTGCAAGGCTTCATCTATATCAATATTTAGATAAATTATATTTTTTAGCTCTTTAATGGTGTTTGGCGGAGTATAAACATTCTCTTCTGATGTCTTCTGGCAAGAAAATAAAAAAATACTACTGACAAGTATTAATAAGCGCATTTCTTTATCTAATACTTTCTGCTATTGCCCTAAACATTGCCACATGAGCAGCTTTTGAGTATTCCTTTTCAGAAGTATATCTATGATTTGAAGATGTTTTAGCAATCACAACATTAGTTAATGGATCAATATAAATATATTGATTGTACACACCCGAGGCTGTGTAATCTGTATCTGGAAATCCAGGAACCCACCACTGCAATCCATACCCCCAAGGAGATGATGATAATTCAGACTCACCTGGCTTTAAATGAGGCCCATCAGTAGTATGAGATGCATCTACCCAGCTTGCTGGAACTACTTGTTCACCGTTCCACTTGCCCCTATTCAAGTAGAGCTCACCAAATTTTGCATAATCTCTCAAGGTGGCATTTAGCCCCCCAAGAGCCATCTCAACACCATTATTATCAACAATAAAAAAGGCATCATCCTCCATACCAATTTTATTCCATATTTTTTTATACAAGTATTCTTTTAGTGGCATTCCTGTAACCTCTGCAAGCAAGAATCCAAGCACTTGAGTGTCTATGCTCACATAATGATGATAGGTGCCTGGCTCCCTTCCTCTTTCAAGAGATTTTGCAAAATCTCTAAAAGATGATCCTCTGGCTGTTGCCCTTCCAAATCTATTTATATCTGATTTTGGGTCAGCGTAGTCTTCATTAAAATCAACCCCTGAAGACATTTGTAGAATGTCTTTGATTCTAACTCCTTCATAGCCAGTGCCTTTAAAGTCAGGTAAATATTTTGTAATAGGGTCTTTAATATTATCAATGAGTCCTTCATCAAGGGCTATTCCTACCAATGCTGATACAAAAGATTTGGTAACTGAAAATGCTATGTGCTTGCTGGTGGCTGAATTATTATTCCAATAATTTTCATAGAGCAAATTTCCGTTATGCAAAACAATCAAACCATCTGTTTTATAGTGCTCTAATTCTTCGGAAAGAAGTCTTTGCTCACCATCAAAAAAGAAAGTTTCTGGCAAAACAAAATCTCTCCTAGGAAATGTATATGGATTATCTGAGGCAGGAATTGGTTCAGAAACAGAAAAAATTTTGTCTATATTGATAAAATTTCTATCTATTGAATCCTCATTATATAAATTTGCTAAATGATAAAGCCTTGCAATTTTGGGTCCGTAAAAAATTCCAATAACTATCAGCAACACTGACAAAAGAATTAAAAGTATTTTATACATACAATTAAGTTAACATACAAAGATGTTAAATATAAAAAAAATTGATGACGCTTCGTTTCTTATTGGAAGAACTATTCTTGGTTTATATTTTTTTATATTTGGTTTTGCTAAGCTTTTTACATATCATGACATCAGTGCTTTGATGCTTCTAAAAGGAGTACCTCTTGTAACAATTACTCTACCAATGACTATTATAATTCAGACAGTGTTTGGTCTATTTGTAGTGTTTGGTAAAAATCTAAGAATAAGTGGGTTGGTATTATTTGTTTTAACTTTTCTAATTAATTACTACATTCACAACTTTTGGGATTTAAGCGGAGATCCATCGCAAGCTCATGAAATGCAAAATTTTGTCAAAAATACTGCTATTGCTGGAGGGCTCTTAATTCTAGCAACGAAAGAAAATAACTAGTCGATTTGCCTCGGTATTCTGTACATAGCACATATTTTGTTGCCAGATGGATCTAGCAAATATGCTAGATATAGTTGAACGCCTCCGCCCTCTCGAATACCTGGAGGGTCACATAATTCGGGGTCAGATCCCCCCGCATTCTTTCCTGCTTGATACCACTCGTCTACCATATCTGTGCTTGAGGCATTAAATCCAATCGTGGCACCGTTTCCATGAGAGGCTTCTTGGTTGTTAATTGGTTGTGAGATTATGAAGCTATTTTTATTGTTAACGAAATAAACATATCTTGTATGTCCATCATGATTTAAGGAGAGCTTACCTGGCCTTGCGCCTAAAACTAAAAGAGTCTCATCATAAAATACTTTTGACTCTTCTATATCATTTGCACCCAACATTACATGACTAAACATATACAACCCCTTAGTTTAAAAATTATTGTTTATAAAATAGTACTACATCTTTAGTAATTATTTCGCATTTCCAGCCTCTTTGTTTTCCTATAACTTCAAATGTTTTTTTTGCATAGAAAACTACGTGGGTTGGATCTCTTCTGTAATACCATTTATCAAAAGCCTTTCTTTCGGTTAAGAAACATGTCATAACACCAAGCCAGCCTTTGGGTTTTAATAGGCTGTTTAATGTATCGAATTCTTTCTTTGGGCTAAAGAAATGTTCTGCTGTCTCGGTGCAGGTTATAAAATCATAAGTTTTTGAGAATATTTCTTTATTTTGATAAAAAAACGGATCATATAAATCAACCTCAAAGCCATCTTTGTTTAAGATGTCTGCAAGAGCAGGTCCGTGACCGCATCCAAAATCTAGACCACAAGAACCTGAATAAAGTTTTTCTTTTAATGGATTTATTAGTTTAGATAGAAAGTCTCTATAGCCAATATCTTCAATAATATTTTCGTGTTCTAGGTACCTCTCTTTTTCAGAGGTTGCATCTATGTGATGCTTGCTGTCTAAAAATATAACTTCACATGAGCTGCAATGCCAATATAAAAGATTATCTGAAGTGTTAAAGGGTTTAGTTAACTTGCTTTCGCAAACTACACAATCTTGCATATTAAATGAACTGGGTTATGTGGTCTGTGACCTATTAAGCTCTTTTTTCAGCCTAGCTCTAAAAGAGAAGTCATCGACTGTAATAGTATGTCTAGGTGTGTCTATTTGCTTAACATCCGGTTTTGCAATCTCCTCATCAATAAGTCTTTGAATTGACTTGCGTGGCTTCCAATTACCTTGCAGATGCTTTGCAGCTAATTTCGATTGTAGTTCTGCTCCAGGCCATATGCATCCGAGGGGTTGAAATAAACCAATAAAATATAAGTTATTGACGTCAGCAGGAATCATTCTATGTAAGAGAGGCACTTTACCCTCCTCATAATTTATAAAATCTTTTTCAAAAAAGGGATGTTGTATTTTAAATCCTGTACAAGCAATTATTGTATCGAACTCAGAGTTTTGACCATCAATAAAATGAACTGTGTTTCCATCTAGTCGCTCTATATCTTTGTATGGTGTTACTTTTCCATGGCGAACTGCATAGTAAAGTTCTGAATTAACGGTGGGGTGTGTTGCGAAAAGATTTTGATCAGGCTTTTGAAGTCCGATATCTTCGTTTTTACCTTGAAATATTTCAAGCATCATTTTTGTAAATGGTGCTCTTAAAAAAGCAGGCATCCATCTATTTTTTAAAGCATATAAGTCAACGGGCAAGCCATACATAAACTTAGGAATTAAATAATAGCCTCTTCTCCAACTAATAGAGGTGGACTTAGAAACTCTTGCAGTCTCTACTGCAACATCGCAAGCAGAATTTCCTCCACCAATAACCAGAACTCTTTTATCAACAAATGGTGCTGAAGATTTGAAGTCATGGGAATGAATCATCTCTCCAGAAAATTCTCCTGGATAATCTGGATATCTAGGCTTATGATGATGTCCATTGCATACAACCAATGCATCATAAGTATCAGAAAATATCTGCTCGTCTTTGAGACTTCTCCATTTAACAGTCCAGGTATCATCTTCTTTCTGTTTGCAATCCAAAACTTCAGTCCCAAAATGAATTAACTTTTTTATATCAAAATGATCAGCGTAATTATTAAAATATTCTAAAAGTTCTTTGTGAGATGGGTAATCTGAGGCAGAATCTGGCAAGGGATAATCTTCATAAAAGGAGGTGTATTTCGAACTAATTATATGAGTCGTCTCAAAAACACTTGAATGTCCTGAAGGATCATTGAATCTCCAATTACCTCCAACTCCTTCGCATCTTTCAAATGCTGTTACATCAAAGCCTGCTTCAGCAAAGTTTTTTATTGCAGTTATACCGGATGGACCTGCTCCAATAATTGCTACTTTATTTTTCATCATCAATTTTGTTTTTTAATATCATATAATCTTACATCTAAATAAGGTTAATAAATAAAATTCTGTAACAAGCTTAGCTATATCTAATATATGACAAAATCAACTAAAGTAGATGATGTAAATTCATTTGAAGATACTTTAAGTCGAGTTCTTAACCTTCTGGATTCTGATGAGCAGCAGTTTATTTATTTAACGGGTGCCGCTGGAACTGGTAAAACCACCCTTATAGAAAAAGTTTTAGAAGAAAATAACCTTAAAAAAATTGTTGTTGCTCCTACCGGTGTCGCTGCATTAAATATTGGTGGTAGTACAATAAATTCTGCTTTTAGGATTGGTTTTGATACTTTTCCAGTTATACAAGAATCTAATGATCCTCGATTTAAAAAATTATTAAAAAAATTGGAGCTTTTAATTATTGATGAGATTTCAATGGTTCGGGCTCCAATGCTTGATGCTATATCTGAAACTTTAAAACTTTATAGAAATAACGATGAGCCTTTTGGTGGGGTCCATGTTCTTGCATGTGGTGATCTTTTTCAATTGCCTCCAGTTGTTAAGGATAATGAAGTTAATGCAATAGATGAAAAATATGAGTCTGTATATTTCTTCAGCTCAAATAGTTTTAAAGAGATAAAGAATCCATCTTTTTTTGAACTTACTTATTCTTTTAGGCAAAGCGAGGATGAGAATTTTTATTCTCTTCTTAATAATATTCGTTTAGGAGAAAATCTTGAAGAATCAATAAATCAAATTAACCGCGCCTGCTTTAATCCGGATTTTGACAATGAATCTTCTCTTATAATTACCACAAGAAAGTACAGAGCAGAGCAAATAAATGAAGAAATGTTAAATTTCATAGAAGGACCAGCCACATCAGCCATGTCGGAAGAATTTGGAGAGTTTAATGAAAATGATCTTCCAGCACCAAGGAATTTAAGAATCAAAAAAGGTGCAAAGGTAATGTTTATAAAAAATGATAGTGAAGGTCGATGGGTAAACGGCACAATAGGAGAGGTTACTAATTGTTCAGACAAAAAAGGAAGGTTCTTAAGAGTTCAGGTTGGGGATGATATACACAAAGTTAAAAGAGAAGAGTGGAATAAAATTAAATACATTTACGATGAATATAATGACGAGATGGAGGAAGAAATTATTTCGTCCTTCAAACAATTTCCTATTAAGCTTGGGTGGGCAGTTACTATTCACAAAGCTCAAGGATTAACTTTAGAAAGTTGTTCGATAGATTTAGGCAATGGTGCATTTGCTACCGGTCAAACTTATGTAGCTCTGAGCAGATGTAAGACTTTAAACTCTTTAAATCTATATCAAGAATTACAAGTTAGAGATGCAATGGTTGATTCTGCTATTACAAATTTCCACGAAGAAAATTTTTAATGTTTCGGTTTTATCCTTCTAAGATATAGCACCCCAAATAAAAAGGTATATAAGTATCCTTTTAGCTTGCCATGAGGAGATTTATTAATAATCTTCCTATAATAAATACATTCTATGAGATGGATAAAAAACCAAGCGAAGACTAAAAAATAAATAATCTCTATCATTTAGTTTCTAGGACTTTTTTCATCCTTGAACTGTTCTTTTTTCTCAAGACTAACCTTGTCCTTGAGGCTCATAACATATGCGGCTACAGAAAGAATCAAAATTGCTCCAGACTCTCCTATCAGCATTAGCGCATCCATTTCTTTGCCTTGCATAATTATTAATCTACACAAAGCTGTTATCGCAATAATAATAGGAAGCGTTACCGGAATCCTGCTGGTGCTATAGAATGCGCCAACCATTCCTATTATCTCAACATAAATAAATAACATAAATAAATCTGAAAGAAGTATCTCTCTTGCTTCATACATCCAATATAAATACTGAGCCGCTGCAATACATGTTGCGATTCCAATAATTGCTAAAAGGACCTTTTCACTAGTTACTGTGGTCCAATGAAGGCCTCTGTCTGTAAAGGGTAGTTTTAATTTCATCATTCTAGGATATCTAAACTTTACTAAATGGTCTAGTTAACTCGGTTTCCAGTTTCTGCTTCAAGCAGTATGTCTTGAGGGATTTCAAAGGCACTCCTCTTTAAAACCCATGATTTGGATATATCACCCACCGTAAGTTCTGCATATAAATGCCCAAACTTTCCAGATCTTTTACTTTTAGCATCCACTGCTTCATAAATTAATTTATCTCGAACATGTCCAAGTTCTGGCAAAAGTAATATCACCTCTTCGTGTTCAGAAAAATATAATGCCAATGTTACTGAAAGCTGTGATGCATTAGATAAATGAATAAAGCCATCAACTTGATCAAGTTCTGTGGTTATTAGTCCACTACTTTTTGATTTGTTCCACTCTTCAAGTGTAAGAATTTTATATAAATTTTCTTTCATTTTAATAAACTCATCCTTATTAATTGAGCAATAGTATGTTGATATTTAAACATAATTAAAAATATTAAAACGAATAAAAATATGTCAAACTTTTAGAAAAATTACTAAAGGTTATATGAACTTCAAAGAATTTGCTGAATCAAGAAAAAGTGTCAGAGGATTTTTAAACAAACCAGTTCCCAAAGAACTTGTTGATGAAATTATAGAGGCTGCTAAGTGGGCACCTTCTTCATACAATACACAAACATGGCATATTCATGCAGTAGCTGGTGAGGTATTAAATAAAATTAGAGAAGGTAACATCAAAGAAACCATGGCTGGGAAACCTCATGTGCGTGATTTTCCATACAAAGAAGAGTACGAAGGAATTCATAGAAAGAATCAAATCGATGTTGCCATCCAACTGTTTGAAGCTATGGGTATTGAAAGAGACGATAAAGAAAAACGTATGGATTGGATGCTGAGAGGATTTAGGCAATTTGATGCACCAGTTTCTTTGGTTCTAACATATGACAAATATCTTGAACCAGCTGCAATTAGTCAGTTTGGTCTGGGTTCTTTGGCGTATGGAATAATACTAGCTGCTTGGGAAAGAGGTGTTGGGTGTGTTATTAACGGTCAAGGCATAATGCAGTCTCACATTGTTAGAGAGTATGCAAAAATTCCTGATGATCAAAATATAATGATATGTATAGCTATGGGTTATCCAGATGAAAGCTTTGCTGCAAATGACGTAAGATCAGTCAGGGCAAATAATAAAGATTTTGTTAAATATCTTGGTTTTGATAACGAGTAGTTTATTTAATAACTTTTTTTATTCCTTCGATCGATATAAGCATTCCTTGATGAATTGCTTCGGCAAAAATATCAGGCTCTATCTCAGTAGACCAATTTAAGACACATAAATGATCTGAATCTTCCTCAATCTGAATAGTTGCAAGATGATGGTCGATTGGGGTTCTTGTTTCTATAGCCGAGTATTGGAGTGTCATGGCATCATTATCAAGTAATAAAATCTGTTCTTTTATTTTGCCCATACCCTCCATTTCAAAAACTCTACAGTCGCCTTCTAAATCTATTTTATTGATTGTTGGAACCCAGTCACATCTCGTGACATCAGATAAAATATTCCACAAAGTGGTGGCGGAGCAATCTATGGAAGTTTTTTCTTTTAATATTTTCATACTAGATATCTAAAATTTATTTTTTAAGTCTTTTATATAAATTGATTATTCCATAGAGAAGCCAAATAACAACAAAACCCCACCATAATGCAAAAAACCAGTCATTTTTTGTTGTGCCGTTCCAGTCAAGCCACTCAAATACAATGCCCTCCATAAAAAGATCAAAGGAAAGCAGTACAAAAAAACCAAATACCCAGATTAAAAAGAAATTTGTATTTGTTGCGTTATTTAATTTCATGAGTGCCACACCATAAAAAAGATCATAATAAAAATTGCAGCTATGTGAGCATTTTTGTTTAGTGGACTAATATTCTTATGAAAAAAAAAATTAAAATCATTTGCTAGAAAATATTTCATGCTCCAAAAAAATATAAGCAGAGAGGTAAACAACAAAAACCACGGCGCATCTTGAGCGAAATTAAATCCCTCTTCTGAAATTATAATTGCTGCTGAGACCAGCCATAATAAATATAAAGTTGAATAAATTGAGTAACAGTTCTTTATAAATATTCTCATAGATGCTGAATTAACAATGTGGGAACATTGTTTGTATGAGATTTGATTGTTGCAACCAGTGTATTTTCTTTAATGCCTTTTTTTATAGGAGTGACCTCTACTCCTTGATTTAAAAGTCTATTGCGGGCCTCTTCAATTGAATCAACCTGCCAGGATAAACCCCAAAGTTTATCAGCCGCCCCTTGTTCATCTTTTTTTTCAATAACCTCTATTGTTGCTTTATTGCACCTGAAAAACAGCATTCTGCTTTTCCACGCTTCAACATATTTATCAAGTGCAAGCCTTATATTGTATATATCCCTATAAATATCTATAAAACCATCGGCATCATTGGTTTGAATAACCACATGGTCTAATTTGTTTACTACAGATTTATCATCATTCTTAAACTCTGTGAGACTTCCTTTTGTATGCTGAATAATAAAAGCAAAGACACCTCTTGTTAGCTCGGGTGGTAGGAATAAATTTTTCCACTCTCTTGTTGCGCCATCTCTAAAATTTACTCCTTCTCCATCTGAAATTTCACCAAGTGCATAACCTTTTTTTTGTAAAACCTCATAACACTTGCCTATGTCTTTTGTTCCAAGAACAATTCCGATTAATCCTTCGCCGCTTTCATGCAGATAATAATTTACCAAAGCAGCACCAAGGCCCTCTCCCTTAGCAGCTAATAATTCAAAGTAAGTGTTTTGAAAATTAAATAAAGAGTTCTCGGTACCAAGCTCCTTGTGCTCTCCTCTCCATACAGGCTTTGCTCCAAAGATTTTTGTATAGTTTTCCTCGGCTAAATCCAAGTCTGAAACAGCAATAATTAAGTGATCTAAAGCATTGATCATAATATTTATTAATCTTCTTCTTTGTCTTTATTTTTAACTTCTACTTTTATTTGGATATCAACGTCCTCTAAGCTTTCTAATTTTTCTAAATCCAATCCTTCAAGGACTTTCATATTTTGCAGTAAATCTAGTTCCTTAATTCCCTCTATATCAGAAACATCACCATTTTTATAATCCGATTTTTTGATAATCATGTGTTTTTTCATACCTTTTTCTTTTTGTGGCTTTACATAATCATCAAATAAAATCGCTCCTCCAATTAAAGATCCTAATATTAGGGCTTGTATATATTTCTCATTCATAGTTTTTGTCTCCTTATTAAATTAATAGACATTAAAATATTATAATTTGTTCAATAGTTTATCTAAAAGGCATTATCTTAAATTCTTTTGTAATTAAGTATCGAATTGTTATAGCTAAAAATAAAGGGAGGCCAGAGGCTGTAAGATGAATAAAAACCTCATCTTTGCTTTCGTCTAGTATTGATGCAAACAACATAAAACAAGATATGAAGAAACCTATCCAGTGGATAGTTCTTGCAATGTTACTTTTCAAAATTAAAGCTCGTTTAAACTATTGGCAAGCTCCTTGTTTTCAAGCTTTTCAATATATTCCAGAGATTTAAGATTGTCTTCTAGTTGCTTAACATTAGATGCTCCAAGGATTACGGTGGAAACATTTTTATTTAATAGGCACCAAGCTATAGCAAGCTTTGTTGGGTCTAAATTATAGTCTTTGGCTATATCAATATAAGATGAAACCTTCTTCATTCTTTCTTGGCCCCTGTCAGAATCAATCATATGTTTGCGCAGCCATTCATAACCCTTGAGTGATGCCCTGGAACCTTCTGGCACGCCGTCTAAATATTTTCCAGTTAGTGCACCAGATGCAAGCGGTGACCAAATGGTTGTTCCCATTTTATATTTTTCAAAAATTGGCCTATATTCAACCTCAAATCTTTCTCTATCTAACAAGTTATATTGTGGCTGTTCCATAGTTGGGGGTGTCAAATTATTTGCTAGTGCAAATTCATAAGCTTCTTCAATTTCCTGTGCCGTCCATTCAGATGTGCCCCAATATAAAATCTTTCCTTGGATTATTAAATTATGCATAGCCCAAACAGTTTCCTCAATTGGAGTGTCAGGATCTGCCCTATGACAAAAAAATAGATCTAAGTAATCAACCTGTAATCTTTTAAGAGCCTGATTACAGGCTTCTGTTACATGTTTTCTACTCAAGCCCATTTGGGTTGGAAGTGGGTTGTCGTGTGCTCCAAAAAAAACTTTTGAGCTAACACAGTATGAATCTCTTGATCTATTAAGTGTTTTAAGCGCCTCTCCCATAACAATTTCTGACATGCCTCTTTCATATCCCTCAGCATTGTCAAAAAAATTTACGCCAGAATCTAAGCATAGGCCAAACATTTTTTCAGCTAGCTTAGAGTCAACTTGTTTATGAAAAGTTACCCATGAACCAAAAGATAGTTCTGAAATTTTTAAGCCAGAATTTCCAAGCTTTCTATATTGCATTTTCTAAAGCTTTTTAAATAGCAAAGTCATCCTATCACTTTCTCCAATGTCGACATATTTTTCTTTATCGACATCTTTAAGCCTAAGGTTCGGTGGAAGAGTCCAGACCCCTTTTGGATGATCTTTAGTATCTTTGGTATTTGCATTAATTTCCGAGCTTGCAACTAAAGTGAAGCCGTGTTTCTTTGCAACCATAATTGCATGTTCTTCGGTCACGTAGCCACTTTTTTTCATTGCATCCATTGAAGTGCCTGAATTAGCTCTGTGTTCAACAACACCAAATATGCCTCCGGACTTCAGTGCTTTGTAGCTATTAGCAAAAATGAGATCCATCTGTGGACCCAGCCAGTTATGAAGGTTTCTAAATGTAAGGACTGCATCCACACTTCCCTCGCTAGCAAGTTCTGAGCTTAGATCAACTACATAAACATTGTCATACATTGGTTTTTCTGCGATTTTCTTTTCGTATGCTGCCCTGCTATTTTTAAAATAAGCTCTATCTGAGTTTTTATCAAAATGTGCTGCTATGAGAAGTCCAGGCTCATGCAGATAGTTGGCAAGAATTTCAGTATACCAACCTCCTCCGGGTGACAGTTCGACAACCCTCATGTCAGGTTTAATTTCAAAAAAGGTTAAGGTCTCATAGGGGTTTCTATAGCTATCTCTTAAGACATAACTAGGAGTTCTTTCTTTGCTGGATATTGCGGTTTTTAAGTCATGCGTATATCCAGATGAGCTAAAACAAAAAATAGTTACAATTGTTAATAATCTTATATATTTATTCATGACTCCATTCTAAACCCAGTCCTATAATATTAACAATATAATAAAAAATTAAATGTAACCTTTACTTCTCATATGTATAATGATAAGTTTGCGTTACATTAATTTGGAGAACTTAAATGATTGATAATTTGGCACATGTTATGGGTGTTTTAACTGGATGGGTTGCTATCTTGATGCCTGTACTTTTATTTTGGGTTATCTTTCATTTCAAAACAAAAGAAGAGATAAAAAAATATGACTCTATTTTGGAAATTGCTAAAAACCTAGACGACCCTTCTGATGTCGAAGATTTATTAGAAAATTTTAAAGAAAATAAAAAGCCAATAGACTATAGAAGAACTGGTGTTATTACTATATTTGTTGGTTTAGGTTTATTTCTCTTTGGTTTAGTAAATATTGCAATCTTAAAGGGAGTCGGCCTTTTGGTTGTCTGTATAGGTTTTGGTTCTTTGGTTGCGGGCTATATATATCCAAATAACAGTCATGAAATTGCTGAAGCAGTTGAAAAATTTGAAAAAAAATAGGAGAAAGTGATGAATCCAGAAATAGTAATACCCGCACTGGGAATGATGACAGGAATAATAATTCCGTTAGGAGTCTTTGTTTGGTTATATTTAGAAAGCAAAGATAAAAACAAAACAATTTTAGAGATATCTAAAAATATAGACGATCCTTCAAAGCTTCAGGGTTTAATAAACCTGTTAGATGAAAGAAAAAAAGAACCAATAGACTATAGAAGAAGTGGTGTTGTAACGCTATTTGTTGGTATTGGTCTCTTTCTTTTTGGTATTTTCTTTTTAGGAAATATCTTAAAGGGTGTTGGAGCGCTAGTGGCCGCTATTGGTATTGGCCAAATTATTGCTGGTTATCTATATCCAAATACAAGTGAAGAAATTACAAATATAGTAGATGAATTCGAAAAAAAATGACCTACTTTAAAAGATTTTCTAAAGGTGCTTACTAAGAGTATAAGAATGGGTAAAAATCATCAAAATCTTCTAAATAATCTTGAAGAGTTAAGAAAAGCATGCAATCTAACCCAGCAAGACCTATCTGAGAGCGCAGACGTTTCTAGAAAAAGTATCAACGCAATAGAAAATGGAATCTATGTACCATCCACTGTTCTTGCATTAAAAATTGCTAAAACTTTAAAATGCAAAGTAGAAGATATTTTTAAACTACCAAAATAATTAATAAAAAGGAGAAATTTATGAACAAATTGGCAATATTATTTATTATGTGTATATCGATATCGTCTTGTGTTAATTTTGATAGAGCGTCTAATACTAATAATTACTATGAATATAATATGACGTTTGAGCAAGCCTGTATTTTAAAAAACCACTACGAAGAGCAGAGCAAAGATATACCATCAACCGTTCAAGCCTTGATAACTGAAAGCGAGATAGATTGCAATTAAACCTGAGATAACTTTATAAATTAGAAGAGGATAAAATGAAAGATCAGAAAAAAAGTTCTAATAATTCAGACGCAATGATTGGTGTTGGAACAGCAATCGGTGCAGCGGTTTTTGCCGCAACAGGTGAAGCAACATGGATTGCAGTTGGTGTTGCTATCGGTGCAGCCCTTAGCTGGGGAAAGCCAAAAAAATAACTATTATCTTTTGGCCTTGCTACCTTCCTCTTTTGAGAGGAAGGCTCGCGATGCATTAATTAATCTCTGACAGAAACTCCATCAAAGTCTATTCCAGCTATTCCATCTGGTCCACAAGTTGCCATCTCGGCAGCTCTTTTTGGAAGATCTGTAGAATTCCAAATCTCTAAATCACTTGCTTTTGTTTCGTCACTTGACCACATATCCAACCAAACAAAATCAGC
>Ga0213868_10000468_pt1 | contig 38023 bp, 35 predicted proteins | sample PICome_9_FD_160087 | JGI IMG/M metagenome (GOLD analysis project Ga0213868, IMG submission 160087) | Coastal seawater microbial communities near Pivers Island, North Carolina, United States - PICO127 | ecosystem: Environmental > Aquatic > Marine > Coastal | place: USA: North Carolina...
CCAAAGGGTGATATACTCCATAAAAAGGTAATGATAGAATCTTTAATCAAGGGGCTGTTTATTTAAAGTAAAGATAGCATAACCTTAGCCTTAGTTACAAGCTAATAAAAGATTTATGAAACTTTTAGCTTTTCGATAATGGCATCTACACAGTTAATGCCATCTATAGCCGCAGATATAATGCCGCCGGCATAGCCAGCACCCTCTCCGCAAGGATATAGACCTTTTACATCTATATGCTCTAGGGTGTCTTTGTGGCGGGGTATTAACACCGGAGATGAGGTTCTACTCTCTGGGGCATGCAAGACTGCTTGGTTGGTGTAATAGCCGTTCATTTTCTTTCCAAAAGCTACAAAAGCTTTTTGCAAGCGCCCAGTTATTAATTTGGGTAGTACTGTATTTAAATCTACAGAGACAATACCCGGTTGGTAGGAAGTTTTTGGGAAATCTTTTGAGATGTTTCCTTCCACAAAATCTACCATTCTTTGAGCAGGAACACGCTGCGTTTTACCAGCAGCCACCCAGCAAGCATGCTCTACTTGTTTTTGAAAGTCTAGACATACAAAAGGATCATTGGGGGTGTAATTTGGCAAGTTTTGAGGGCTCACGCTCACCACGATACCAGAGTTGGCATAAGGGTTGTTGCGCTTACTAGGGCTCCAGCCGTTGGTGACCACCTCCTGCTGGCTAGTAGCACAAGGCGCAATAATACCTCCAGGACACATACAAAAAGAGTATACCCCCAAGCCATCTACCTGCTCCACCAGTGCATAAGAGGCTGGCGGTAAATAAGGATTCTCTCCATCTCCGTGGTATTGTATGGTGTCTATTAATTCTTGCTGGTGCTCTACCCTCACCCCAATGGCAAAAGGTTTGGCTTCTAGGGCTATATTTTTTTCATGCAATAGATAAAATATGTCTCTTGCAGAGTGGCCTGTGGCAAGAATCACGTCAGAGAATGTGTAGTTATCTGTATCATTAATTTGAAGCCCTGTAATGGTATCATCTTTTAGGGTAATGTCTGTCATTTTAGCATTAAAATATACTTCTCCACCTGCGGCTATGATGGCTTCACGCATTGCGGTGATAATTTTGGGGAGCTTGTTGGTACCTATATGTGGGTGGGCGTCTACCAAAATATCTGGATCTGCGCCAAAATGCACAAACCACTCAATGGCTTTTAATACATTGCCTCTTTTTTTACTTCTTGTATACAATTTACCATCACTATAGGTGCCGGCGCCACCTTCTCCAAAACAATAGTTGGACTCTGGGTTTACAGTTTGTTCTTTATTGATAATAGCCAAATCTCTACGGCGCGCTCGTACATCTTTACCTCTCTCAAAAACAATGGGTTTAAGACCTGCCTCGATAGCACGAAGGGCTGCATACAGCCCGGCTGGGCCTGCGCCAATAATGGCTATTTCTTTTTTACTAGAAACATCCTGGGCTATAAATGCGGGGATAGTTTCTTTTTGCTCGTATTGAAGCCAAAACTCTACTTGTAAATTTATTTTTATAGGTACCCGTCTAGCATCTATAGATCTTTTACGGATGCGCCACTGGCTTATATCATTGGCATATAATTTAGCCTTTGTTAAAGCAAGCTCTTTGATAAAGGGCTCATCTTCTTGTTGGCGGGGTAAAACAGAAATTTGCACTAGTGTACTCATACGCTAGCAAAGATAGTAGAAAAGCGCCTTAGAAATTTAAAAAACCATGCTATTAAAATTGTACAGGGTTTTAAAAACTACCCGTTTTTTTAATGCTTAAAAAAGCGCCAAAATTTTGGGGTCTATAGGTGCCTGCGTCAAAAGCAAAACTGGCAGATACATCAAAGGGTAGGTTGAACTTCTTTTGTGGGATTACTATATCTAAGATTCCAGAAAACTGGTAAGGGTTAGGGTCATACTCCTGGCCAAACCACCCGTAATAGGTGGTGTGGCTTAGCATTGCTTTATAGCTAATTTCTTTTACAAATCCAGCAGCGCCAATATTAAAGGCAGCAAACCTATTATCTCCCTGTATTACGCCGCTTGTAATACCATTATCATCTACTGGTTTTGGAGTAAAATAGGGAGACCCTATGGTGTTGCCGTAATAGGTCCAGCCAGATCTATAAATACTGTTGTTAAAATAATTATCTGGACCACTGGCAGATCTGGGTATGTTGCTCATGGTTTTTGTGTAAGTAAACTCAGTTAACAAATGCGTTACAAGAGCCTTTTGTTTTTTTAGGTCTATAAAAAAACCATACAAACCGTCTTGCCAATTGGTCATCTCTCTGCCAGAGGTATCCTCAAAAGGGTGCGAGTAGTAAAAATTAAGCCCAATGTTTTCTTTGTTGTAGTTAAATTGTAATAAGTAAGCCCCAACATGATTTCCAAGAGCATTAAATTGGTCATTCTGGGTTGCGCCATCTCCACCTTCTGCGCCAAAAACAACTTTAATATAGTCTTTTAATGATTTAGGTTGCGCGCCATACTGTGGGGAGCTTCCTCCCCACTGTGCGTAATGATCTAAACCTGCTATAACCTCGAAAGTTGGGCTAAGTGTAGTTTTAAAATGCAAGCTTTTATGGTGCAAATTGGTATTATCTACAAACCTGGTGTCATTCATAAAATAATGGGCAAAGTTTGCTTTAACCTCAAGCCAAGACTTTGCAAAAGGAAGTGTTATAAAATTATTGGTTTTAATATTTACACCAGGCATGGCCCTTGCATTGATTGATTTTATAATGTTACCATTAGAGGAAGATAGATTATCCCATAAAACAGCATCATTTTTAGCGCCAAGATCTAGTACAATGTTTTTAAACCTAACACCAAGGTACAGCTCGTTTAATAAAAGTTTGTTTTCTTGAGCTATAATAGCAGTGGCGCTCGCTTTATAAGACAAGTCTAACAAGGTCTCTGGGGTATCATAGTCTTTAAAAATAGCGGTGTTTAGAAGGCCGTAATCACTATTAGGCACAGCACCATACTGGTTTGCAACTAGCCAAAAGGGCAATGCGGTATCACTAGAGAGACCCGTACTTGAATGTATAGTGTAACCAACATCTTTGGTTTGGCTTTTTAAAGAACCAAAAATAGTTAGAAATAATATAAAAAGAAATTCTATCTTTTTCATAAAAAAAATGTTTCAATAGTTGAATTAAAATAAATTTTTGTAAAGTTAATTGAAATAAGAATGTAAATTTGTAGTTATTTAGATACAATACAAACTGTAACATAATTTTACACAAAACTAGACATGAGACTATTTTTAATATTAATGTTTTTTTCACTTTTAAGCTTCGCACAAACTAACAATTCAGAGGCCAACCAAGCAATTAACACCGCAAAGTCTCAAAACATAAAAACCAAATCTCAAGTCCAGAATGCCCTTAAACAAAATGGAATTAGCGAGAGTCAAGCGCGTCAGATGGCCCGTCAAAATGGTCTAAACTATGATGAGGTTTTAGATTCAAATTTTACAGACGATGCTGTAACTCCAAGTGAAAGTTTTAAAGATGCTACAGTTTCTGATTTAGAAAACAATGCTGATCTAGAATCAGATACAGACGATGTAACAGAAGAAGATACTCAAGATCCTGTTTCTGTGACTGCTAAAAACCCAAGTAGATATTTTGGCTATAATATTTTCAGAAACAATCCCTACTTAAATAAAGAGTATTTATTAGGAAACATTGATGAAGGTTATCTCATCGCTCCTGGTGACCAAATGAGAATAATTACCTACGGAGATAACTCTCTAGAACAGAATGTGACCGTTGACAGGAATGGAAACATAAACATTACTGGATATGGATTATTTTTTGCATCTGGAATGACTTTTAAAACTTTAAAATCACGCTTAAATACATTTTTAGGCAAATACCTTTCTGGGTTAATGACTTCTCCACCACGTACCTTTATGGATGTGTCTCTAACACAACTTAGACCAGTAAAAGTTGTAGTTCTTGGTCAAGTACAGTCTCCTGGACCACATATTTTGAACACATCCGGATCTGCCCTATCTGCTTTGTATGCTGCTGGTGGTATTAAGTATAGTGGATCACTTAGAGAGATTAAAATCTATAGAAATAATAAGCTCTACAAAACGATTGATTTATATGACTACATCACAAAAGGAGAGCTTAGACAGGATATTAGACTCACTAATAATGATATCGTATTTGTTGGAGCCCGAAAAAACAGCATTCAGCTTAGGGGAGAATTGTACAATCCAGCCATATACGAAACTCTGCCGGGTGAAGACTTAAATAGCTTGCTTAAAATTGCAGGAGGCTTGCCGCCAACTACCCAAACCAATAAAATAAATATTAGCCGAATCATACCAAGTGAAGAGAGAACACTTGAAGTTATTTCTGACCGAACATTGCTAACGGTTGCTCTTGATGATACTAAAATCGACCTTGTAGATGGCGATACAATTACTTTTTTCCAAATTCTTGATATTGAATCAAATGTAGTTACTATCTCTGGTCATGTGTTTGATCCGGGCGTTTATTCATTACAGGGTTATTCAGACTTGAAATCATTAATTTTTGATGCTGCCAAAGGCATCATGCCTGATGTATACCTAGAAAGGGTTGATGTGATAAGTATTTTGGATGGAATCGAAAATTATAATAGTTATGTTTTATCAGAAGTAATCTCTGGTGATGTTGCAGTACAACTTGCAGACGGCGATCGCGTTGTTGTATATAGTAATGCCCAGGTAGAAGGAGGTAAAACAATTTCCATTGGAGGTTATGGGGTTAAAGCCCGTACCATTGCTTGGAAAGAAAACTTTAGTTTGTATGACTTTATATTCTCTGCCAGTGCGTTAGATAGCCCTGATTTTTTATCAAATTTGTTACGCTCACGTATTGATTTGAAGCGGTATAATATTGAGACCGGAGACTATACGTCTTTAATGTATGATTATAACGATATTGAGGCTCTAAAAACAGTCTTGCTAGTTCCTAAAGATAAAGTGGTGATCTACGGAAAGTCGTTAACTCAACCAATCGATAAAAAAGTATCCATTTATGGATTTGTAAATAGAGCAGGCGCTTTTCCACTTCAGAAAAACATGTATGTTGAAGATCTCATTTTATTAGCGGGTGGATTTACATTCTCTGCCAATCAAAAAGTAGCTATTGTCAATAGACAAGAAATTGATCCAGTGAATGAACGGCTCATAAAAAAGTTTGAAGTAACCATAGACAAAAGCTATTTACTGGGCCTTAAAGACACACCAGATAATGGATTTCTTTTAAATCATAAGGATTTAATCACTATAAAAAAGCAGGAAGGATATTTAGAAGCCGAAAGAGTTAAGGTTAGTGGAGAAGTAGTCTTTCCGCAATCGGTAGTTTTAGAATTTAGGAACTCTACCCTTGAAGATATTTTAGAAGGTTGTAATGGATTAACTAAATATGCTAATCTAGAAGCTTCTTATTTAATTAGAAATGGACAAATCATTATTCTAGATTTATCAAAAGTAAAAAACTCTGATAGAATATTTCGGAACGGTGATGAATTATTTATCGCATCCAACAAAGGTGAAGTTAGTGTAGATGGGGCTGTGGAGAATCCATCTGTGTTTATATGGGATAAGAAAATCAAAGCCAAGAAATATATAAGAAACGCTGGTGGAAAAACAAAGAAATCTTCAAGATCCTTTGTAATATTACCAAATGGAATGACTAAGAAAATTACTTATTTCAATAATCCAATAGTATTTGCAGGCTCAAAAATTATAGTCACACAAAAAGAAGAAAAGGAAAAAGGTGATTTTGGGAGGTCTTTAGAAAAGTTTGCTTCAGTATTTACAATTATAGCATCGACACTAACAACCATAATATTAGCGTCAAAATTATAATCTTATGAAAGACATGCAGCCGGATATACACAACTACTCAGAAGAAGACTCAATTGATATTATTGCTCTGTTAAAGACAATCTGGGAAGGAAGAAAATTGATAATAACTAGTGTAGCCACATTCTTTATAGTTGGGTGTATCGTAGCGCTTTTAAGTCCAGTTGTTTATACATCTGAAACTATTTTTGTACCACAAACATCTGAAGATAAGACGCCCTCGTCCAAAGGTTTGGGTTCTTTGGCCGGCTTAGTTGGAATCGATCTAAATGCAGTGGGTTCAACTAGTGAATCATACCTCTCTCCGCTGTTATATACTAAAATTTCGGACTCAGAAGAGTTTTCTATTGATTTGCTAGATGAAACTTTAGTTAGCATGGAAGGGGAAACCTTAACAATCAAAGACTACCTCTCAAAAAATGCAGGTGGCTTTAACTTAATCGGGTCCATAAAAGGGTTGTTTTCTAGTGATAATCCAGAAAGGGCTTCGTTAAATCCTGCTTTGGATGCTTATAATTTTATAAGTGAAGAAGATTTTGGAATGATCGGAAATCTTCAAACAAAATTCTCTGTAGAAATAAATGATAAAGAGGGTTTCATCAAAGTGATTGCTACCGATGAAAATGCCTTTATAAGCTCGCAAATAGTAAGCCTGGTAACTAAAAAATTACAGTCTAAAATCATAGCTCTTAGAACCAATAAAATTAAAGAACGCTTAGACTACTCAAAAGAGCAGTACGATTTAAAACGTAGTGAGTTTGAAAACTTACAAAACCGGGTTGCAAAATTTAAAGATGCTAACAAAAATATTTCAACAGCTTTGTTTTTATCAAGACTTGAAAAACTAGAATCTGAGTATAACTTACAGCAAAGTATTTTAACGGGTCTGGCAAACGAGTATAATGGTAATAAAATTAAACTAAATAAAGACACGCCAATTTTCTCTGTGATTGACGAGGTTTCTGTACCTAACGAGAGCTCCGCACCTAAACGGACTCAGATTGTGATGATTTGGGTGTTCTTAGGATTTATTCTGGTTGTGGCTTATATCTTGGCTAAGTCGTCTGTAATTATACTGATAGGCGAGCTTAAAGGCAATTCTTAAAGCCTCCAGACAAACGTTTTCTCCAACTATCTTCTAAATGACTACAGTCCGTAGTCTTTTCAAAAATAAATCACTTTAACACCTTTATAATGTGTGATTTAACTTTTATATTTTAAATAAATAACGTATATTTAAGTAGGATAACTTGTTATAATTTAGCTCATATTCTGTTAAATTATAAATACATACAAGTTATATTTATGTTAAATAATTAAAATAACATACGTTATATGCACGTTAATTTATATAAAAAATCACAAATAAAGAGCTCAAATACACGCTTAAAAATAGAACATTCCGTTTTATTTTTAGACTATTTAGAACATTTTATTTCCAATTCTGCCACAAAGAGAGTTCAAGGATATGGAACAGTGGGTTTAGCACACAATACCATTCGGACGTATAAATCGCTATATAGAATAGTAAAAGCCTATGAATTTGAAAAATCAGAGAAATTGTATTTGAATTCTATAGATAAATATACCGCTGAATCTTTTACTCGTTTTCTAAAAATTGAGCAGCAGTATAGTGATAATTACTGCGGTCAGCTCTTAAAATTATTGAAAATTATTCTGCGTGATGCAGAGAAAAGTGGCTTGGAAGTGCACCCCTATTCCAATTATATTGAGTCTTTTAAACAGAAAAGTTCAGATCGAATTCTACATATTTTAAATCCAGCAGAGATAAAAAAATTAAAGGGGTTAAAGCAGATCCCAGCAGCATATACAGATAGCTATAGTTGGTTATTAATAGGATTGTGTATCGGGCAGCGAGTCTCAGATCTATTAAAGTTGAACCCGGATAATCTTAGAAAAGCACCTACAGGATTATATATAGATATATTACAACAGAAAACAAAGAAGGCAGTGACTGTTGGTGTGGCAGATCAGATAGTTATTAAAATTTTAGAAAATGAGTTTCCAAGAAAAGTTTCTCAAGTAGTCTTTAATAAACAGATTAAAGCACTTTGTAGAATGGCAGGAATAGAAGATTTGGTGAGTGGGTTTAAGAATAACCCAAAGACTCGTAGAAAAGAAATTATCAATGCTCCGAAATATGAGTTTGTGACCTCACATATTATGAGGCGTTCTTTTGCGTCTAATTACTATGGGAAGATTGAAACGCCGCTACTTATGAATATTACTGGACATTCTAAAGAAAGTACTTTTCTAACCTATATTGGCACACATCAAAACAAAGATGCGCTGGCAGATTTATTTATGCTGCAGGCGGGTGTTATTTGGTAATTTTTTACTGTTTTATTCCTAACTTTCTCTTGTAGAAATCTAAAGAAGATAATTTTTTAAATAACCAAACTCTATATACTTTATATATTATAGACTTATAAAGAATGTTTACTCTAGATTTAATAAAAAGATAAATCTTAATACGGTTGTGTTTCCTTTTTGTTCTTTTCCTGTTGGTAAACTGACTATTAAAAACATTCAAATATGATGCTGCGTTTTTTGTTTTGTTGTATTCTAAACTATCTACGGAATTAAAAACTTCATAACAAGCTGCTAAAAAACAATTTAAAGGATTGGTTAGATTGTTTAATGTATTCACCGCAGCCTTTGCATTCGTTTTTTTAGACAATAACAAAACATCATAGGCATTTCGTAAAGCCATTGTTTTAAAATAAAAACCACTGTCGTTTATTTGATTCGCAATGATGGATAAGTTTAATTTGTTTGCATAACTCAAAACAGTAACACCTTTTACAACCTGAGTGTCTTTCGCTACAAAGCTATAATTAAATTCGTTGGTATATTTTTTTATGTCTAAAAACTCTGAGTGAATTTCGATGGCTGCAATGCTATTTTCTTTTTGAAGTCTTCTGTAATGTCTTCCATCTTCAGGAAAATAATATTTATACTTATGTACTTCAGAATACCCATTATCCCTTAAAACTGTTATCGCTTTTGAATAGTCTTCTTTTGAAAAAATAAAATCAATGTCCCCTACCATTCGCTCAGCTATATCATCATAGATTTCTACTAATAGATTCCCAGTTCCTTTTAAAAATATAGGGGTAATATTATTTGCTAATAACAGGGTATTTAATTCTCTAGCTTGGGCAATGATTTTTTTGTTTCGTTCTCTGTTTATATTGGTAATATGCTGTATGTAGCTCACTAAGTCTTGAGGAAGATATTTTAAAAAATCAGCTCTTTTAAAATTACAATATATAGCTGGAAACACATAATGAGCAGTACTCATTTTCACAACGGCATCCCAATCTATCGTGTCAGATTGTAACTGCTTTTCTATTTCTTGTCTATTTTTTTCTTCCAAAGAAATGGTCAAACATTTTGCAATAAAATAAAGGGTTTCTTTATAATTCAATTGATTATTTTTTTACTAAAAAGATATTACCTGGTAGGATCTGGGTCTTGATTAAAGAGATCTTCATTTTTCTCTTTTAATTTTTCAAGCGTAAATTTGTCTCGTACAGATTTTGTTTTGGGGAAGATATAATTAGACAGGGTAACAAAGACTTTTACCCGTTCTGTTTTTGTGAGCTTGTCTTGGTTTACCAGCAGATCATCCAGCACTTTTTCATAGAGCATTTCCATCTTTTCTTTAATGGAAGGGCCTTCTTTTTTAGCAGGCCCTCTTTTGGATTTTTTCCCTGCTTTCTTTGCTGAATTTGGATTAAATGGCATAATTTATATTTTAAAAACTTCGCTTTGGCAAATCTTTAAACCATTTTTCATAAAGTTTTGAAGTAGGAACAAAAATAACCCAAGCAGTCATGAAAATTAATTGTAAATCTAAGAAAAAAGAATTGTTTGATTGATACCACATTTCCAGTTCACCTTTATAAGGTGCTATAATACGTTTATAAAACCCATGTGGATCTTCATCTTTAACAGCTGAAATAATTGATTCCTCATCTCTAAAGATTATAGAACCTATTCCCGTAAGACCAGGCTTAACATTGTATATTTTCGATTGTACATCTTCATTATATGCTGTAAAAGTCTTAGTGACTAATGGTCTAGGTCCCACTAAACTTATATCACCCTTTAAAATATTAATAATTTGCGGGAGTTCATTTATTTTTGTTTTTCTTAAAAAGGATCCAATTTTTGTAACTCTTGGATCATTTTGAAGGGTAATACTACCAGTTCCTATATTCATAGAGTTTTTAAGCATTGTAGCGAACTTCCATATTTGAAATTTTGAATTATAGATTCCATAACGTTCTTGAAAATAAAAAACTTCTCCTTCAGCAGAAAGCCTAAGAATTATAATAATTGGAATAAAAATAGGTAATAGAATAATTAGTGAAAATAGGCTAATTATAATATCTAATAAGCGTTTAAAAAATTTATACATAATTTACATTTTTTGATCTAAATGTTTACCAGTTTCTATATGCATAAAATCAGGAACATATTTTTTAATAATAGTTACAATATCTGACTTCTCTGAATTAAGATTATTAAATACAGTCTCAAAATCAGATTCGACGTCTTCAAAAGATATTTTAACATCTAGAGTATTTATAAATCCTAAAGAGTCGTACTTATTAATTTCATAATCTTCCTCTTCGGTAAAAAATTCTTCATATGTTTTTTCACCAGAAGTATCTGTCTTAAAGAAATAAATGGGATATTTATTAGGATTCTTATCAAAATCAAATTCTTTCGCTTCTTTTTCCGATTGAACTAATACTGGTTCAAAGCCATTTTCTCTTAGAAAATCTAAGGCAATTTCTTTAAAATAGATTTGATCCTTATGAAAATCTAATTTAGGGAAGAAAATATTTCCTGTATCTCCTAAAAAGGTAGCTAACAAACATATTTGGCCTGACTGTTCTGGAGTCACAAAAAAACGCTTAATATCTGACGGACAAGAAAGTGGCTGGTTTTTATTTAACCTGTAAATAAAGCCATCCAATAAACTTCCATTAGAAAAAGCAACATTGGCAAATCGAGCAGTTGACACTCTAAAATTATTTTTCTTTGATAAAATTAATTTTTCCATTAAGCTTTTTGAAGCTCCCATAATATTTACTGGATTCGCAGCTTTATCAGTAGACACACTAAAGAAGTATTTTGGTTGGTTTAACTCACATAAATTTAAAAGCTTGATTGCTCCAAAGACATTATTTTTAATTAAAGCTTCTACTGAAATTTTGTCTTTTTCAGATCGCACATGTTTATGAGCTGAAAAGTTTGCGACAACTTGCCAACTGCAAGAATTGAAAATTTTATCGAAAGTATCACTTAATAAATTTACTGGATAGGTTATGTATTCTGGATTATAATCCAATAAATTGGAGCTTCTTAGATCTCTAGTTAATTCAGTTAAACCATTCTCATTAATATCAACAACTGTTATTTTTGAGGGTTTATATTTCAATATTTGTTTGATATAACTAGAACCTATAGTTCCAGCACCTCCAATAACTAAAATATTTTGATTAAAAATTTTAGTTGATAAAATATTTTTATTATTTAAAATATCCTTTTCAAAACTTATTTTTTTATAAAAGTCTTTTTTAAATTGATCCATTTAATATATTTTAAGATTACCCTTTATTAAAAGGTTTATCATCTATTTTTATTTAAGAATTTTTATTTATACATCGCTTCATAATATTTCTCATATTCTCCTGAGGTTACATTTTGTAACCAATCTGAATTATCTAAGTACCACTTTACCGTCTTACCAATACCTTCCTCAAACTGGAGTGAAGGCTCCCAACCTAATTCTTCTTTCAATTTTGTAGAATCTATTGCGTACCTTAAATCATGTCCGGCTCGATCAGTAACATAGGTAATTAATTTTTCTGAAGTACCTTCTTCTCTTCCAAGAAATCGATCTACAGTTTTAATAATCACTTTTATCAAATCAATATTTTTCCATTCGTTAAACCCCCCAATATTATAAGTTTCACCTAATTTTCCATCGTGAAAAATCACATCTATCGCTCTTGCATGATCGTCTACAAAAAGCCAATCTCTTACATTTTCTCCCTTACCATATACTGGTAATGGTTTATTTTCACAAATATTATTTATGAATAAAGGGATTAATTTCTCTGGAAATTGATAAGATCCATAATTATTTGAGCAATTTGAGATAACAGTTGGAAACTGATATGTATCTTGAAAAGATCTCACAAAATGATCTGAAGATGCCTTCGATGCAGAATAAGGAGAATGTGGATCATAAGCTGTGGATTCTAAAAAAAATCCTTCTTTCCCTAAAGAACCATAAACTTCATCTGTAGATACATGATAGAATAATTTATCTTTAAAATTTTCGTTCCAATAAAGCTTTGCTGCTTGCAATAAACTTAAAGTTCCCATCACATTTGTCTGCGCGAAAGAAAAAGGGTCTTTAATAGATCTGTCCACATGAGATTCTGCAGCTAAGTGTATTACATTGTCAATTTTATATTTCTCAAAAGCTGATTTAACTGAATCAAAATTACAAATATCACACTTCAAAAAAGTATAATTATCTTTATCTTCTATATCTTTTAGATTAGCAAGATTACCCGCATAGGTTAAACTATCCATATTAATAATTTGATAATTTGGATACTTATTTACAAACAATCTTACTACGTGAGAACCTATAAACCCGGCGCCACCTGTAATTAATATATTTTTTTTCATAATTTTTGTTTTATTTTTTTTATACATTTTGCTAAGGAATCTCTCCAATATGGAATATTAATTTCAAAATCATTTTTAATTTTTGATTTATTTAACACCGAAAAATGAGGTCTTTTTGCAGGAGTTGGATAATCTTTTGTCTCGATTGGTTTGACATGACAATTAACTTTACCCAAAGTCATAATGGCTATTGCAAAATCATACCAAGAAGCAACCCCTTCATTAGAAAAATGATATAGATTTCCATTAGAACTCATATTAGCTTCTTTACTATAAGCAAGAATGTCTAAACATGTCTTTGCTAAATCAGATGCATTGGTTGGAGTACCCACTTGGTCAAAAATAACTCCTAATTCGTTTCTTTCATTTCCTAACCTTAACATTGTTTTTACAAAATTATTTCCATATGCTGAATACAACCAAGAAGTTCGAATTACAATCGCATCAATATCGGAATTGATAACTTCCAATTCTCCGCTTCTTTTTGTATTACCGTATACACCAATAGGGGCTACTTTATCTAACTCTTGGTATGGTAAAAAATTGTTTCCATCAAAAACATAATCTGTAGAAATATGAATCAGCTTTCCATTCACTTTTACTAAAGCATTGATTAGATTTGAAACACCTATTGAATTGACTTGTTTAGCGATTTCAATATCCTTTTCGGCTTTGTCTACAGCAGTATAAGCTGCACAGTTAATAACAGTATTAATATTATTGTCTTTAATAAAAATATTTAATTGACTGCTATTGCAAATATTTAATTCAGGTAAATCCATAAAAAAGAACCTAAAATCTTTGAAATTTACTTCTAAATCCTTTATTTCTGAACCTAACTGACCATTGGAACCCGTAACTAATATATTCATTTTTTAAAATTGCTTTATGAGTTTGTATAATTAATTTCAAATGCTTTTAAAACAGGAGAAGGCATCCAACCGAAAGCTTTTCTTGCCTTTTTATCATCAAAAGTTAAATTCGATACGATTTTATTTAATTTTTTAGAATTAATAGGAGCATTACTTCCTATTAAATCACCAATAAAGGAAATAATCATCGCAATCCAAATTGGAATATTTAAAGATTTGTTTTTATTTAACTGTTTAGAGATTAGATTAGAAATTTCAAGAAAGGATGGATGATATCCATCTGTTAAATTATAAACTCCTCCAATTTGCGCTGCTTTTAAAATATACCTCGCTATATCTTCAATAAAAACCATACTTTTTTTCGCTCTTCCCCCAGAAATATTTAAATAATATCCTTTTTTAATTGCCTTGATCATTGAACCTAAATTCCCTGGTGGGTTAGGACCAACAACTAATGGTAAACGTAATATTGTACAGATAATTTTGTGTTTTTCACACCACTCATATACTAGTTTTTCAGCTTTTATTTTACTCAAGCCATAAGGATCTTTGGCCAGAAGCTTATGCTCTTCTTTAATATTTAAACCAAAATCTAATCCATATACCGAAACAGTGCTAATAAAAACAAATTGTTTTGGTAAAACGGTTTTTTCAAGACCAATTAATAAATTAGCAGTACCATTCACATTAACATTTTGAATTTCTTGAACTTCAAATTTATTAGTTGGTGTTTTATGAGCTTTTCCTGCAGCATGAATAATCAATTCAAAATTATGTTTAAAATCAGGTATATGTTCTGAAAGAGAAATTTTATAATCCCCTACTGATTTCGATAAACTATAAATAAAATTATTCTTCCCTGACAAGTGACTACTAATTGATCTGCCTAAAAATCCATTTGCGCCTGTTAATAATATATTCATTTTACAATTTCTATTATTTTAATTATACAGTATTATTAACTTAATTTTTTGCCAAAAAAAATTGTATGAAAAACCAAAAATAAAATATCTATTTTTTTTCTTCTGATTTGCATAAAATTAGATAAAATAAAAGATCTGTTAGGTGGAGTTAAATCTAATAGTTTTGAAATCTTAAATACTTGACCAAAATACCAACCATTTCTTAACATTGACCATCTTTTTATATATGAACTTAAAGAAGTATTTGCACCAAATTCGTTATTAATATGCTGTCTATATAACATTCCAACATATGGATCAATTAACCATTTGAAATTGTTAGATCTGCAATATGCATAAATTAACCAATCATGCAAATCAATTTTATTAACATCTATCCAGTTTGCCAAAATAAATTTTTTAAACTTTGATAAAACATTTGTACGGAAAATATACGTTGCTCCAGAACCTGCAGATTGAAAAATAAAATCATATTTTTTTTGAGGATAAGATTTTTTTATAATCTTAGTTTTACCATTCTGCCAAAAAGCTTTTACATCACATGAATAAGCATCCAACCCTTTTAATTCAATTGCACTAACGCCTCGATATAGTTTGTCTGAAAACCATAAATCATCTTGGTCAGAAAATGAAACATAGTCATATTTAGATATATCTACATCTTTAATTAATCTGTAAAAATTTTTTGCAGCTCCTCCGAATCTCTGACCATAATCTAAAACACTTATATTGGTGTGTGTTTTTTGTAAATCCATTAAAAAATCATATGTCCCATCGCTTGAAAAATCAATACTTACAAAAATATCTACCTGTACATTATTTTGTTTCAATATAGAATTAATCTGATCTTGGATCCAAGATTTACCATTGTATGCTGCAAGTAAAACTGCAATTTTAGGAAGCTTAAGCGTATTCATTTTAAAAAATATTTTATCTATTTATGTTTAATTAATAAATTTTCCAAACGAAGTCATTGTAATAAAAGAGGCTTATAAAATTCAATACGCATATAAAACTAACCATATAGAATACTGAATCTGAAGAGCTAGTTCTATTTAATTTATAAGCCAATGCAATTGGAATAATTGCTCCAAAATAAGCACCTGTACGTTGTGAAAGAATTAGGATATTAAAAGTCAAAATATATAGAATTACTGACAAAACAACAGACCAAACCCATGAATTAACTATTTGATTTTTTAGTTCTTTTTTGAATAGAAAAAATATAAACCCTGCAAAAAGAAGATTCCTAATTACCGGTGTAAATGTTGGTTCTGACATTATTAGTCCGTCATAATTTATTGATTGTTTTTCAGGCATAAAATCCAGTATACCAGCGAAAGATAAAAATGAACTTAAAAAAGCTGCGATTGCTAGTAATAATAAAATTCTAAAAACATTCAACTTATACTTAGATAATAATGGAGCAGCTAAAGCTATAAAAGATAAATACTGAAATGTGAGGGACGCAAAGACAACAATAATTATTTTTGATAAAAGTTTTCTTTTTAAAAGCATTATTACAATTAAATGCGATGCGATTGAGAGTCTTATAACTCCAAGGTCACGGGTTATAAAATAAAAACTAAAATATGTAAACCAAAGATAAGAAAAAGGTATTTTTGATATTTTTGAAATTTTCAACAATAAAAAATATGACAACAAGGCCATGAATAATAGAAAAAGAGAGTAATTAGCACCTAAATAATGAAGAAAATATGACATAATCTTAAATCCAGGTTCTCCATGAGCTAACCAATATAGGTTATTACTAAAATCTCCAGTTGAACAAAAATCAAAAATTAACTCGTATGTATCATAGTCTGGAAATTCAGATGGTCTTAATGATGCAATTATAAATGTAATTAATGAAGTTATTATTGCTATGAAATTACCAAGTTTAACATTACTAAATCTAGTAAATATTAAAGATACTAAAGTGATAAAATAAAGTACTAATAATCCTAATGCAAAATTGTTCACTTTTTATTTTTTATTGTATCAAAACAGATTTGGCTAAATCTAAGCCCAATTGCTTCGGATGTATGATTTTCAATAAATCTGGTATAACCCCCTAATGAAATTTTATTATATAATTCTTCACTATCATATAAATCATTAATCCTATTAACTATTTGATTCTTTGTGGTTAAAACAGAATCAATTCCATCGTTAAAACCATAATGGTTGTGAGTAACAACTATTGGAGTTTTCATCGCAAAAGAATCTCCAATGAATCCCCAACCTCCCATAGTTGCAGGGGAATATGAAAGAAATGAACTTCTAATAAGACCTAAACATTCAATTCTACTAAGTGATGACATGTGTTTGATATTGTTTGGATATTTGGCTTTCAAATTTTCAACAATATTCAAATCTTCACCCATTCCTACAATATAAATTTCTTTAATAGGGGTCTTATTTAAAAGTAAAGGAATAGTTATTTCTAGTTCCTTTATATTCTTGTGTTTTTGAAAAGCCCCTACAAATATTGCTCTCTCCTTTATTTTTTCAGAACGAGGTAAGTTTGTTGGTAAAAAAGTTGGCCAAGGCACATAGTGTAATGGTGGAGCATTATTAAAATCTTTTCTTGAAGCATCGCCAAAAAAACAAGATATAATTGCATCCGAATTTTTAGAGGCCCAATTCCAGACTGATTCACCAATTAAAATCGGTAAATAATCTTTAGTAAGTTTATTTTTAAACTTATTAAGTACCACAGCCATAGTTCTGTAAGGATATTCTTTATTATATGCAAATTCAACTCTTAGAACAATTGGAATATTAAAATTTCCCTTTATTTTTTTTGCCAAAGGCATATTAGTTAATTCTTCGCATATTATTACGTCAGGTTTGAAATCAGATAAAATATCTCTTATTTTAGGATATTTCAAAATTCTAGATATTATAGACTTTTGCTCCTTCCAAGTATTGAATAATCTGTGGATTATAATACTTCCGCTAATTTCAAATTCAGGACTTATTTGGGTCCCGGTACCTTTATTTATATGCTCTCTTTGACTAATAGCTAGTATTTTATTGCCTTTTTTAGCTATGGAATCATAGACGAAATAATTATCATTGTATTTTTCATTTATTCCAGGCGTGATTAATAGAATATTCATAATTAAATAAATAATTTTATAGTTAAGTTGAATTTTAAAAACATAATACTAAAATTTAAAAAATTATATCCTTAGACTATTGTTAGCATCAAAATATCTACCCTTAATTAATTTATATAAAAAATTCATCATAGGTTTAAATATCCCCGGAAACCTAATAATAATATACCCAAATAATTTAATTATTCTTGATGAAACCCTTTTATCTAAATAAAAAAAACTTCGAATTATATCATTGTAAAGAACTAATGGACGCTTATTATCTTTATAATTAGTGAATACTAAGGTGTAAATTAAATGACTAATGGTCCAAAGTTTAGTTAGTTCTACTAGTCTTTTTCTTAGTTTAAGAATTGAAGTTGGATTTAGTGGAAGTCTCAACAAAAGTATTAGTTGATAAATAAATATCTGATCCCACCTCAAATTAACGGGTGTTTCAGAGCTTTTGTTTATGACTATTTGTTTACTTGATAAAACAGATTTTCCAGTATCACCCAACGACATGAACAGAATTACGAGATGTGGAGCATATGTTGATTGAAAAAAATTTGCATATGAAATTTTATCTATAACTTTTTCTACATTATAAATACCTGTAGATATAAATAATATTACTCCAAGAGACTCAAATGAATCAATTAATTCATCAACACCTGAATTAATTATATCGTTTCTTCTTTCAAATGATGGTTTATCCCATGCGTAACTTATGAAATGATTGTCATTGTACTTTAGAATATCATTCGTAATTTGATTGATTGCTCCATCTTTAACTTCATCATCGTCGCCTAAAATCCATAACCATGGATCAACACACATTTCAAAACATCTTAAAATGTTTGCTGTTAAGCCTATATTATAGGTATTTCTAATTACCTTTATATCCACATCCGAAAATTCCTTAATTAAATCACTTATAGAGTCCAATACTGGAATATCGGAACAATTATCAAGAATTAATATTTTACAATCGGATGTAACTTGAGTTAATAATTTTCTCAAATTATTTTTTAAAATTTGATTTCTATTATAAGTAGGAATTGCTATTGTAAACTTCATTTTATTATATTTTCTTTTGGAAACAATTATATATTGTTGATAGTGATAAAAAATTACTAATGATTATCATTCAATTTCGAGTGACGACCGATAAAAGCATGAAAAATACCAAGAAATATATTTCTCATCTTTTTCACTTTAAAATCTTCAAAGAACAAAACTATCATTACCCTCCTTATCAATAAATAATATAGCTCTTTTATTGACCATTTTATGTTTTTTCCAAATTGCTCTGCAGCAATTGTTATGCCATTTCGAGTCCAGTAATAGTGTCTTATTGGAGAGTAATTTGTAATCATATCTCTCCCAAATAAAAATTTAAATAGTTTATCAAATTTATAATCTCCTAAAGGATGTCTCATGTTTACTTCTGGACTTATAATAACCCTAAATCCATTTTCTTTTAATCTCATACAATATTCAGTGTCTATGTAATCTATAAATAGATTATCTCTAAATTTTCCTACGGATTTATAAATAGCAACTGAAGTTAAGCATCCAGAAGTTGGTAAATGTTCAACCTCTGCCCAAGAATTCTTATCATTTTTATTATCATATAAAATCCTACCGGTATTATACTCTTCATAATTTGAACCTATAATTCCTAAGTCTTTTTTAAACGGACAATCTTTGTAAGCATTAATTAAGTTCTGAACCATTTGCGGATAAAGGATGGTATCTTGATCCATTGTTAAACACCAATCAAATAAATAATCTGAATTACATGCAAAATCAAATCCAATATTTAAAGCTGTAGCTACCCCTAAGTTTTCTTCATTTAAAATTAAATGGACTCCTAATTCGGAGGATATTTTATTTAGGACTAGTATGTTTTTTTCAGAAGAACCGTTATCAACAATAATAACTTTATTAACCTGACTAGCAATACGTTCTATGCGATCATATATTTCTATGTCTGGATGATATGTAATAACAATAGCACAAATATTTTGCATATTTGGCACAGGTGAAATTTTACGATTAATTTCTGGTGAATTATAATGATTCATATTAAAAATTTATTTTTAAACACTCCTATTTAAATGATTTAGAATCGATTTTTTTGTTAAAAATTTTATTTTTCACATTAATAATAATAAAATTTCGTTCCTCAGGATCTAAAATAATTTTCCAGACCAAGAAAATAAAAACAAAAAATGTTAAAAAAGTGAAAGAACATTTGATAAGTATGCTCATTTCTATAAATAGTGGTAATAATGTGAAGGGAATTGATCCAATTATAAACATAAATAATCGTTTGGCAGATATATTATTTGGTAATAGTTTTAGTGAAAATATTAATAAAATTATCACATCAACAAAAACACGTAAAACATATGCAATTGCAGCTCCTTCAATTCCATAAACTTTAACTAATAAATAAAGAGAAAGTAAATAAATCGGTAGCTCTAAAAAATGCAACTTTCCTGTAATATCTGGTCTACCAGCTGCTTGTATTAGAGCTGTAGGAATATATGCTAGACAGGATATTATTGAACCAAAAGCCAGTAATTGAAGAACAATAGTACTTTCTATTGCAAACTCCTTTCCTAACCAAAGTTCAAGTCCCTCGCTAGCAAAAACCGTTATTAATAAAATAATTGGAAATACAGAAATGAAAGTATATTTTAATCCGCTAAAAAACATCTTTGCACTACCTTCTCGATCATTTTGATAAGTTGCACTGAATGCAGAAAATAAAACTCCCACAATTGCTCCAGGGATAATCATCACCCTAATATTTAGATCGAATGGAACTGTATAATAAGTAACAGCTGTTAATGAAACCAACGAACCGATTAAAAAACGGTCCATATAAGAAATCAATGGCCCAGCAATATTGCTAATAGTAATCCAGCCTCCAAAACTAACTAATTGTTTCAGCAATATTTTTTTTATTGTAATTTTTTTTCTTAGTTCTGGAATTATATTAAGACAGAATAATAAGTTTACAAACCATTCGATCAATCTAATAACTACCAGTGATGCTACAATAAAAACTATATTTTTAGAAAATTGTAAAACAATTAGAGGACTTAAAAATGTTAGTATCCCCATCGGGATACGAATATAATTCATAAGATCAAAACGTTGGTAAGCTTCAAGTATTCCTCTTAGAGATGATGAGGTTACAACAATTGGAATACAAAATGCCAATAAAAAAAAAGCTTTTATAGTATCACTTTGTAGTTTTATTGGAATAGTAAGAGCGTCCTTAACCAAGTAAGGCGAAAACAAATAAAGTAAAGAAGTTCCTAATAGACCAACTAACAGCATGAAAAACATTCCTGTCCAAACAAGTGAAGGAATATCATCTAAATCGCTTCTACCTAATTTTTCTGAAATTAATTTAGTCATTGCACGACCAATACCAAGATCAAATATGCTAAAATAGCCTGTCACAGCCCAAGCTAAAATTAAAACACCAAAAAGCTCAGTACCCATAGTGCTAATAAGTATAGGCATACATATTATCCCAGAAATAACAACAAAACCTTGCCCTAAAAGATTAATTAGTGCATACTTTGCAAAAAAACTATTTTTAGTGTTTATAGTTGAGGATTTGTTCATTTGTTTACTACAGTTCTAAGATAATCTCCATATCCGCTCTTAGCATACTGTTCCGCCAATTTTAGTAACTGAGATTTATTAATAAATCCCATTTTATAAGCGATTTCTTCAATACACCCTACTTTTCTGTTCAAACGCTTCTCTACGACTCTCACAAATTCTGTTGCATCAGCTAGGGAATCAAAAGTTCCTGTGTCTAACCATGCAGTCCCTCTGCTCATAATACCTACCTGTAATTGTTTGCGCTCTAAATATACTTTATTAACATCTGTAATCTCATACTCTCCTCTTTTTGAAGGCTTTATGTTTTTCGAAATCTCTACTACTTGATTATCATAAAAATACAAACCAGGAACAGCATAATTGGATTTTGGTTGTTTAGGCTTTTCTTCAAGAGACAAAACATTGTTTTCTGAATCAAATTCAACAACTCCATATCGTTCAGGATCACTAACTTTATAAGCAAAAACTACGGCACCTTTAACATTATTAAATGATTGTAGTAGTTTATCTAAATTTGAACCATCAAAAATATTGTCACCCAATACTAATGCTACTTTATCTTTACCTATAAAGTCTTCTCCAATTACAAAAGCTTGCGCTAATCCATTGGGAGTGACTTGAACTGCATAACTAAATTTACAACCTATCTCAGAACCATCACCCATTAATTTTTTAAATTGATCAATATCATCAGGTGTAGTAATTATTAAAATTTCTTTAATGCCTGCCAACATTAATACTGACAAGGGATAATAAATCATAGGTTTGTCATAAATGGGCATTATTTGTTTACTAATTCCTTTGGTTATGGGATATAATCTAGTGCCCGAACCTCCTGCTAATATAATTCCTTTCATATCTGTAGTAATTATTTAAATTTTTTTATGTTTTTGTATTATGCGAAAAAATCATTTTTCTTTTTAAACTGATTATAAATTGGCTGTATAATCAGCTAAAGTTCCTAATTTTTTGTCTTTTTCAGATAGGATAAATTCACTTTCAGGCAATTTCCAATCAATATTTAAATCCTTGTCATTATATAATATACCAACTTCATTTCCAGGTTGATAAAATTTATCCACTTTATAAAAAAAAGTAGCTCTTTCACTTAATACAATGAAACCATGTGCAAACCCAGCAGGAACGAAAAATTGTTTGTGATTTTTTGCAGTTAATTCAATAGTATAGTGCTGGCCAAAGCTTGGTGAGTCTTTTCGTAAGTCCACCGCAACATCCAACACAGAGCCCTCTATTACCCTTACTAATTTAGCTTGTGCAGATGCCCCTTTTTGCATGTGCAATCCTCTTAAAACGCCTTTTACAGATCTTGATTGATTATCTTGCACAAAAAATATATCTAAACCTGTCGCTGCAGCAAAATCTCTTTGATTAAATGTTTCTTTAAAGTAACCTCTTTTATCCTCATTTACCTTTTCGTGTAAGATAAAACAATCTTTAAGTGGGGTTTTTTCAATTTTCATATTTTCATATTTTTCTGTTAAATTTTAAAATGGATTTCAATCTATTTTTAAAAATTTTAAAATTATGATTAAAGCTTTTAAATAGAATTATTCTGGCTATTGGAATAAATAAAGAAAAAACAACAGGAAGTATTCTATTATGTTTTTGGCAAACTTTTAGATGGCCTAAAAAATACTTATTTAATCTAGATTGATCGTTAATATCTCTGTAATTACTAGAAACCAAAGTATGATGGATAAAAATATCTTTTAATAAATTAAACTTTCCGTCTCCAATTGACCAAAATAAATCTAAATCCTCTCCACTACCAAACTTAGATCCAATACCTAAATTTTCATCAAACCTAAAATTTTTAAAATCTTTTATATTGATTACAATATTTGAGCTCATTACGTTTTTATAACTTAGGTAACCATAATGCCACCATTTAAACATAATTTTACCATTATCTTCAACATTAAATAATGATGTTTGATTTAAGCGAAAATCTATATTTTCCCAAAAATCTTCACTGAATGCTGCATCATCGTCAGGAAACATAATATAATTACATTCTTTAAAGTAACCCTTCTCAACACAATAATCTAAAGCTATATTTCGAGATTTGGATAAAGAAACTGACTTGTTTATATTAATAAAATCTACCCCTGGTAAATAAAGATTATCTTCAGAGTGATTAACTACAACTAACCTACAGCTAGTTATGTTAATTGACTTAATCAATTTAAAAATATGCTGTTTTGAATTAAACTGAGATATTAAGAGAATCATAATTGTTTTCTATTATTTCTTATCAATATTTATTTTTTTTAACCCTTATTTTTTAACATCATCACCATTTGTATAAAGTTGATCTCAACCCGAAATTGCCTTAATTGTCAATTTCATTTAACGACTTTTCTAAATATTTATTAATACGCATTAATGGATTTTCGAAGTAAAAATCTCCATTTTTGATAAATTGATTTTCAATTTTAATTATTTCGTTTTGAGGTTTTTTTAATGAACCAATATTTAATAATTCTAAACAGTTAAAATAATTGTAAACAGAATTAGCTAAATCTTTTAGTTTAATCCATTCGCTTCCTGTAAAATCTATAATTTTTACATTTAATTTTGAACCTGACACTATATTTAATAAAAAACTTGAGACTTCATTATAATGATGGTATTGTCGAACTTGATTTCCATCACTCATGTCAAACTTAGTTTTATTTTTTAATGATGTGAAAATTTGTCCCAAAAACATATTACTTGGTGGATTTCCAATTCCGTAAAGAGTATGTAATCTAATTACTAATGGGGTAACAAAGGAAAATTTATTTGTTAAAATATAATTAGATATTTTTCTTTTTGAATCTAAATAATTATTTCTTACCAAAGTTTTTTCAAATATTGAACCTGTTAAAAAAATATTTGCTTTAATACTATGATGTTCTAATATTTGAATAATTTTTTTTTGAAATAAAAAATTCCACTTATTTACTTCATTAAAATCATAATTTGAATTTATTATCGATTTAGTTATTATTATTGAATCATTATTTGAAAAATCTATATTTTTTAAATATAAAATTAACATTGAATCATCAAACCAATTTTCATATATTTCTTTTTTAACAATAATTAATGGAGTTTTCGATATATTAACTAAACTTTTAGTTAAACGAGAATTTTCTCCTATAACAAGAATTTTCATAAAATATTTTATTATGAATTGTATCTTTTAATTTCTTCTAAACATTGTAATTTAATATTCCCATTCGAAATAAAAACTTTATGCCATTTAATAATCGATTCTAAAGTGAATTTTAAATCCCATTTAGGAGTCCATGACAGTTTTTGAGATGCTTTAGAACAGTCTAATTTTAAAAATCTAGCCTCATGGGGATTATTATTTTTATCTATACTCCAACTTGCTTTATTTCCCCAGCCTTTAACCATTTGATCTAAAATCCAACTCACTTGCTTACAGTCTTCATCTTTTGGCCCAAAATTCCAGGCTTCTGAAAAATCATCTCCATTTATAAACAATTTTTGAGCTAAAACTAAATAACCAGAAAGTGGTTCTAATACGTGTTGCCAGGGTCTTGTCGATAAAGGGTTTCTAATAACCACTGGTTCTGACTTCTCAAAAGCACTTAAAATATCAGGGATCAATCGATCTTCAGCCCAGTCACCTCCACCAATAACATTTCCTGCTCTAGCAGAAGCTAATGAAGCAGTGTCTTCAGAACTAAAAAAAGATCGTCTGTATGCAGAAATTACTAGTTCTGCACAGCCTTTACTACTACTATAAGGATCGTGCCCTCCCATAGGCTCATTTTCTCGATATCCCCATTCCCATTCCTTATTTTCATAACATTTATCTGTAGCAACAGAAACGATCGCTTTTAAATTTGTGCATTTTCTAGCTGCTTCCAATACATTCACGGTTCCAATAACGTTTGTAGTATACGTATCAACAGGTTCTTGATAAGAAAGTCGAACCAATGGTTGAGCTGCCATATGAATTAGAATATCTGGACTAAAACTAATCATACTTTCAGTTAATTGTTCTAAGTTTCTAATATCTCCTATTTCTGATTCCATCTCTTCAGCTACATTTGCCTTTATGAACAATGCTGGCTCTGTGTTTACATCTAGAGAGTATCCCTTAACTACCGCTCCCATGTTTTGAAGCCATAAAGACAACCAAGACCCTTTAAATCCGGTATGGCCAGTTAGATAAACTTTTTTACCTTTCCAGAAAATAGCATCTACTTTTCCTTTACTTATTTCCAAACTTTCCACGGTGCTTTGTTTTGATTCAATAATTCATTTAATTTCATTTTATCTCTCAAAGTGTCCATTGGTTGCCAAAAACCATCATGTTTGAAAGACATTAATTCTCCATCAGATGCTAAACTTTTCAAAGGTTCTTGTTCCCATGTAGTATCATCTCCTTCAATTCTTTCAATAACTTTTGGAGATAATACAAAATACCCCCCATTAATTAAAGCTCCATCGCCTTTTGGTTTTTCTTCAAATTTAAGGACTTGATTATCTTCAATACTTAAAGCTCCAAATCTTCCCGGAGGAAAAGTTGCTGTTAAAGTAGCCTGTTTTCCGTGAGATTTATGAAATTCAATTAAACTTTTAATATTGATATCTGCAACACCATCCCCATAAGTAAAACAAAATGCTTCTTCGCCTTTTAGATAAGGTAATACCCTTTTTAACCTTCCTCCAGTCATAGAATTGTCCCCGGTATCGACTAGAGTAACTGTCCAAGGCTCTGCACGATCTTCATGAACAGTCATTTTGTTGTTTTTCATATTAAAAGTTACATCTGATTGATGTAAAAAATAATTAGCGAAATACTCTTTAATTACATAACCTTTATAACCACAACAGATAATAAAATCGTTAATACCATAATGAGAATACGTTTTCATTATATGCCACAAGATTGGTTTTCCTCCAATTTCGACCATAGGCTTTGGTTTAGATACTGTTTCTTCGCTTAAACGCGTTCCAAGTCCCCCTGCTAAAATTACTGCTTTCATAGTTTTTTAATTTAATTTTAAACATTGAATATTATAAATTATAATTTTTATGCAATCTCATAAAATCATCAATTCCTAAGACGAGCCCAACATATCCGGATCCCATAACTGTTATATTCATTTCTATCTATCTTCTATTTGTTTTACTTGCTTTCTAAGCCCACTTGAGGAAAATCTGTGATCTCTAGAATTGTAATAGAGATCTATTCCTTTTTCTTCACAATAATCTCTTCCTGTGTAATTCTTTTCTTTATACTCATCACCAATGATTCTAACATCCAATTTAAAAGAGCGTAAGATATCTTCTAAATCTTGTTCCGATACGTAGGGTACAATTTCATCTACATGCTTAGATCCTTTCAATTGAATATAACGCTCTATTATAGACTGTGAAGGACCGTTTTTCTCAGGGCGATCAATCGAAGGGTCTAACTGCAGACCTACGATTAAATAATCACACTGACGTTTTGCTTCTTCCAGCATCTTTACATGCCCAGCATGAAAAAGATCAAAGGTTGAAAAGGTAATTCCTACTTTCATAACTTATTTTTTTCTCGACTACCACCGGTAGTCACTTATTATTTGGTCGTTGTTAAATAGCCACTTTTGATTGTACTAAAAACCAGTTATTTAACAACTCTTCTCTGTTATACAGCATATTTTTCTTGGTCTCCCAATCTATCACCTCAAAACCTGCATGCTCACAAATAGCCTGTCCTGCTGCGGTATCCCACTCCATAGTGGGCGCAAAACGAGGGTAGCAATTGGCAGCGCCCTGTGCTACCATACACAGTTTTAAAGAGCTTCCTTTTGAAATTAATTTCACATCCCCATGAATCTCTCGCATCTGGTGTATATACTCTCGTGTCTCTGCAGACATATGAGATCTACTAGCTACAATTGTAAAGGTTGTATCTTCTCTTTGCAAAGGTAATTTATTGCCCTTTGAAAGTAAAGCTTTAACATCATAATCTTCTAGATGTACCGCTACTTTAAAAGCTCCTAATTCTTTACTAGAAAAATACAGCTCTCCAGTCACTGGTACAAAAATAACGCCAATGAGAGGTTTTTTATTTTCTATAAGAGCGATATTCACTGTAAACTCTCCATTGCGCTTTATGAATTCTTTGGTACCGTCTATAGGATCTACTATCCAAAGCTGTCTCCAGGCCTTACGCTCCTGATAAGGGATGTCTCTGCCCTCTTCAGAGAGAACAGGAATACCAGTAGTCTCTAGGTAAGACATAATCACATTGTGAGATGCTGTATCTGCCCTAGTTAAAGGGGAGTTATCTCCTTTAATCTCTATATCAAAGGCTCCAGAGTGGTAAATATCTAAGATAGCTTTACTAGCTTCAAGAGCGGCTATGACGGCGGTGTTTAATAAGTTTTTCATTATTTTATAATCATCCCCGCTCCAATGGTTTCGTTGGTTTGCTCATCAATGATTATGATGCTACCCGTTTGGCGGTTTTTTTTATATACGTCATAAAAAAGAGGCTTAGCAGTGCGCAGTGATATACGCCCTATATCATTCATATCTAGTGTATCTATATCTTGCATACGATGCAGGGTGTTGATGTCTATTTTATACTTTAACTCCTTAACCATTCCCAGACACTGCTTGGTGGTGTGTTTTATAACTACTTTGGTACGCGGCTTTAATGGATTGCTGCTCATCCAGGTAACTAGTACTTCTAGATCTTGGCCAATTTCTGGGACGTTATTCTCTCGTACAATCATATCTCCGCGGCTGGTGTCTATCTCATCCTGGAGGGTCATAGTTACAGACATCGGCGCAAATGCCTCCGAAATTTGCTCTCCACCCAGCTCAATGGTTTTGATGGTAGTTATAAATCCTGATGGAAGGGTTTTTACTCTATCTCCGGGTTTAAACACTCCCCCATCTATGCGGCCTGTAAAGCCTCTAAAGTCTTGATTATCCAGAGTATGTGGCCGTATTACAGATTGTACAGGAAAACGGCAATCTATGTGGTTGTAATCACTAGAGATATGCACCGTCTCTAAATGGTACATCAAAGTACTGCCCTGATACCAATTCATGTTTGTTGAGCGGTGTACTACATTATCACCATTTAAAGCAGATATGGGTATAAATTGTATGTCATTAATTTCTAGTTTAGATGCAAATGCTTTAAAATCTGAGACAATAGTATCATACACTTTTTGGCTATATTCAACCAAATCCATTTTATTAATACATACAATGGCGTGGGGTATACGCAGAAGTGAAGCAATAAATGAGTGCCTGTGAGTTTGCTCTAGCATGCCTTTACGCGCATCAATGAGTATAATGGCTAAGTTGGCAGTAGAAGCTCCCGTTACCATATTACGGGTGTACTGAATGTGTCCTGGGGTATCAGCAACTATAAATTTACGCTTTGGTGTTGCAAAATAGCGGTAGGCTACATCTATGGTAATGCCTTGCTCCCGCTCAGATTTGAGCCCGTCTGTAAGTAAAGATAAATCTACATAATCAAAACCTTTGTTTTTACTAGAAGCTTCTACGGCATCCAATTGGTCTTGAAAGATAGATTTACTGTCATACAACAGCCTCCCAATGAGTGTGCTTTTGCCATCATCCACACTCCCAGCGGTAGTAAAACGTAATATTTCTATATTCTGTTTACTCATTTAAAATATACACATTAAAAGTAACCTAGTTTTTTGCGGTCTTCCATGGCAGTTTCTGCACGTTTATCATCTGCCCTGCCGCCGCGCTCAGTGATACGAGTTGTGGCAATTTCTTCAATTATTTTATCTAATGTATCTGCCCCAGATTCTACGGCTCCTGTAATAGGCATATCACCACAGGTACGGTAGCGGATGGTCATGTTTACCACTTTCTCACCTGGTTTTAATTTAATATACTCAGAGTTTGCCAAAATAACACCATCTCTTACCACACAATCACGCTTGTGAGAAAAATAGAGAGAAGGCAACTCTATATTTTCTAGTTTAATATATTCCCAAACGTCTAGCTCTGTCCAGTTGGATATCGGGAATACTCTAAAGTGCTCTCCGTAATTTTTACGCCCATTAAATAAATTCCACAATTCTGGGCGTTGGTTTTTAGGATCCCACTGCCCAAACTCATCACGGTGGGAGAAAAAACGCTCTTTTGCCCTTGCCTTCTCCTCATCACGCCTAGCACCTCCCATGGCTGCATCTACTTTGTGGGTCTCAAGGGTGTCTAGCAGGGAGACTATTTGCAATGCGTTTCTAGATGCGTCTGCGCCAGTTTCTTCCTTGGCGCGGCCTGTGTCTATAGCCTGCTGTACAGATCCTACAATAAGCTGTACCCCTAGCTTTTTAACTAGCGTGTCTCTAAATGCAATGGTTTCTGGGAAATTGTGCCCTGTATCTACATGGATAAGCGGGAAGGGTATTTTGGCAGGATAAAAGGCTTTTTTCGCCAAATGGGTTAAAAGTATAGAATCTTTCCCTCCAGAAAATAATAACACAGGGTTCTCAAACTGAGCTGCTATTTCGCGTATCACAAAAATAGCCTCAGATTCTAACTCTTTTAAATGACTAAGTACATAATTACCCATCTGTGTTAATTAAATTTTGTATTTAAAAATTGCATAATAACGGCAACACTCTCCTGGATGGTTTGCCCATCTGTAATGATTTCTAAATCTGGATGTGTTGGCGCCTGGTATGGCGCAGAAATACCCGTCATGTTTTTAATTTCTCCAGCTCTTGCTTTTTTATAAAGCCCTTTTACATCACGGCTTTCACACGCCTCAAGAGATGTGTTTACATATATTTCTATAAATTTATCTGGACCTACAATTTGTTTTACAACTTCTCGGTCTTTTTTGTATGGTGATACAAAAGCTGCCAAGGTTACAACGCCTGCATCAAGCATTAGATTAGAAATCTCTGCAATGCGGCGTATGTTTTCTGAGCGGTCCTTGGGCGCAAAACTTAAATCTTTATTGATGCCTTTGCGCACGTTATCTCCATCTAGGATATAGGTAGACAGTCCTTTTTTATGCAACTCTATTTCTACCAAATTGGCCAAGGTAGATTTCCCAGATCCAGAGAGACCAGTAAACCATAGCAAATAGGCTTTATGACCATGCAAAATCTCTCGCTGGCTTTTTGTTATTTTATAGTTTTGGGGTACTGTATGTAAGCTCACTTGAAATTATTTATTATAAAAACCTTTATACCACAAAACAAAGGCTTTGATTCCTTTATCTACAGCTATTTGTGGTTTGTAATTATAATCATGTTCTAGCCTAGAGGTGTCTGCAAAAGTTTGATGTACATCACCCGCTTGCATGGGTAACATTTTTTTTATGGCCGAAATATCTAGTGCTTTTTCTAAAGATTCTATAAAATCTAATAACTGCACTGGTCTGCCGTTACCAATATTGTATAGTTTATATAAGCTAGCATTTTTAGAGTCTTTTATAAGCGTATTAACAACGCCATCCACAATGTCATCTATAAAGGTAAAGTCTCTAGAGAGATTACCGTTATTAAACACCTTTATGGGTTTGTTGTTAATAATGGCATCTGTAAATAAAAACATAGCCATATCTGGTCTACCCCAGGGCCCATAAACTGTAAAAAAGCGTAAGCCTATGGTCTCGAAATTGTATAAATGACTGTAGGTATGTGCCATCAGCTCATTGCTTTTTTTTGTGGCTGCATACAAACTTATTGGGGCATCCACATTTGCCGTTTCTTCAAATGGGGTTTTATCTGTGTTACCATATACACTAGAGCTAGATGCATATACTAGGCGTTTAACATTGTGGTGACGGCAACATTCTAAAATATTTAAAAAGCCATTAATGTTACTATCAATGTACGCTTCTGGATTTTCTATGGAGTACCTTACCCCTCCTTGCGCCGCAAGGTTACATACCATGTCAAATGTATGTTTTTTGAAAAGTTTCGGCAACGCGTCTCTATCTTCAAGATTGAGCCGTATAAATTGCATTTTAGACCCGTGGAGTGTACTCTGGGATATTTCTGCAAATACCGTTGCAGCTTCCTTTTGTATACCTAGCTCACTCAGGCGGGCATATTTAAGGGTAACATCATAATAATCATTAATGTTATCTAAGCCAATAACATGATGCCCTTGTTTTATAAGCGCTTCACATAAGTGATAACCAATAAAACCTGCAGCTCCAGTAACAAGTATTTGTTTTGATTCTAGCATTAACTCCCTATTGCCGAATATACAAAACCAATAGCCTCTAATTTTTGTTTGTCTAGAATATTACGCCCATCAAACACAAAGGCGGGTTTTTGCATGGCATCATAGATAGTTTGCCAATTGTAGCTTTTAAACTCATCCCACTCTGTAAGTACGGCCACTGCATGTGCGCCTTCTAAGGCTTTATATGGGTCGTCATTTGTTTGCAAAAATGATGCGTTCTCTTTCTGGGAGCGCGTGTTTAAATAATCTAAATCATGTAGTATCTGAGATGCCGTTACCTTAGGATCATACACCTTGATGGTAGCCTGCTCTTCTATAAGCATGTCTGCCACATAAATGGCTGCAGATTCTCTAGTATCGTTGGTGTCTTTTTTAAAAGCCCAACCCAAAAAAGCAATGGTCTTACCAGAAACCGTGTTATACATGGTTTTAATCATGTTTTTTACAAAACGATCTCTCTGGTAATTATTCATCAAAATCACTTGATGCCAGTAATCTGCAACCTCTGTAAGTCCTAATGATTTTGAAATGTATACCAAGTTTAAAATGTCTTTCTGGAAACAAGAACCTCCAAAGCCTACTGAAGCCTGCAGGAATTTAGGGCCAATTCTAGAATCCATACCAATAGCCTTTGCAACCTCTGATACGTTTGCCCCCGTTGCCTCACAAAGTGCAGACAAGGAGTTGATAGAAGATATACGCTGCGCCAGAAAAGCATTTGCAGTAAGTTTGGACAGCTCTGATGACCACAAATTGGTGGTTAATATATTTTCTTTAGCAACCCAGGAGCGGTATACATCAACCAGGGCGGCAATAGCCTCTTTTCCTTCTTTGGTTTGGTTTCCACCAATAAGCACCCTATCTGGCATGGCCAAATCTCTCATGGCGGTACCTTCTGCCAAAAACTCAGGATTGGAGAGTATCTGGAAGTTTACACCATTACCAGTATTATCTAGTATGCTTTGTATGGCCTCCGCTGTTTTTACAGGAAGGGTAGATTTTTCTACCACAATTTTATCAGAGGTGGCAACCCTTGCAATTTGGCGAGCACACAATTCTACATATTTTAAATCTGCAGCCATGCCCTTACCAGCTCCATAGGTTTTGGTGGGTGTGTTTACAGATATAAAAATCATCTCTGCTTTATCTATAGCGTCATCTACATTTGTTGAGAAAAACAAATTACGGCCACGGGCCTCTGCCACTACTGTATCTAGGCCCGGCTCATAGATTGGTAGTTTAGTGAGATCTGGATCATTCCAGTCTTGAATACGCCGAGCGTTTACATCCACCACAGTAACATTAATATCTGGATTTTTTTGCGCAATCACTGCCATAGTTGGGCCTCCAACGTAACCTGCGCCAATGCAACAAATATTTTTAATTTCCATATATGTAAATTTTATTCAAAATAATTAAAGGTAGGATATTTTTTATCAAATGCTATAGCTTGCCATACATACCCTTATTCTATAACTGCAATATTAATTTTTTCTAAATTTATTTTTGATGCAATTTGAATATAAACATCTTATTACTCTCTAGCGAAGTCATCCTGCAATCGTACAATATCATCCTCGTTTGATGGTGACTCAGCATCTGTATGCTGCCAAAACTCTGCAACTATACCCCAACTCTCTAAACCAATAAGGCGGTGACGCTCTCCTTTTTTAAGGGTGATAACATCCCCATCATGATGGGTTATCATCGGTTTTTGGGTGTCATCAAAACTTCTAATCACGCCAACCGGCCCCTTAACAACACGCCAAGACTCGGCTCTTCTGTGATGGTATTGCCAAGATAATCTTGCCTGAGGTTTTACTGCAAGTATTTTTGGACTTAGTTTACCTGCTTTGCGGAGGGTATTTACATCAAAGCCATCAAAATATATGTTAGAAAAACGCTGCGCATCTTCTTCTTTTATTACAAAAAAACCTCCCCAAGGACGATTATGGTCATAGGAGTCTATCTTTAAATTATGGTGAGTCAGCTCTTTTTCTATGGTAGTAAATATTTGCATATTTATTTTTTTAAAAGCCAGCTGCTTGATTGAATTTTATCTCCCAAACCATCTAGAAGCGCAATACCCATCTTCTCACAAATGGGACGCTCTGGTATTGTAGTATTGTTTTGGTCTCCACCATTTGCAAAAGCTAGGTCATACTCTTGGCCATAGTCCTTGGCAATACTGGCAATAGTCTCGCAAACTGTTCTGTCTTTGTCTATAGATAAAATAGCCTTGTCTACGGGTTTTAGAGAAGAAACTATTAACATGCGCTCGTCTTCAAGCTGAAACTCTTTACTTTGTTTTAAAGCTCTTTGATGGTCACTATTAACAATTACAAAAAGAACATCCGCCAACTTTTTGGCGTTTTGAAAATACTCAAGATGCCCTTTATGTATGGGGTTAAAATATCCAGAAACAATGATTGCTTTTTTTTTCATGGGTAATATAAATTTGAATGAAAATCTCTAAATTAGAGTATCATGTTTGTTTTGTAAAAACTAAGAAGCTGTAATAACATAATTTATTAAACGGCTTCGCCGCCCTGACTTACATCAAAGAGGCTAAATTATTAAAAAACAACTACTTACGTGATTAGTAGGTGTTAATCAAAATTATTACAATTATGTGAGCAAAAAAAGTATTTTACATCTTGTTTTTGGGCTAAAATTAGCCCCTCTCAACCAAACAAATGAGTGAAAATATACGATGAATATTAAAAGGTTTAATGTAATGTAGGTCAAGCTTTTTTTCTAAAAGAAATAGAGCCGTCTTCATTTTTAATTAAAAACGAAGGGAGACAAATAACAAATACCGAGATGAGCAGCAGCAAAATAAAGGCTACATTTATATCAATCCCAGATATATAAAATGAAACACAAGTTATAAATATGGTGTACACTATAACAACCAAGGTTGCTTTACGGTGAGACAAACCCAGACGCAACAGATGGTGGTGGATGTGATTTTTATCTGCAGAGAAAGGACTTTTTTTCCTTAAAATTCTAACCACGAAAACACGCAGGGTGTCTACCAAAGGATAAGAAAATACAGACATTAATACAATAATCTTAGTATCACCAAATAATTGATCTGAGGAGTTAGTTGAGGAGATATAATCAAGACACAAATACCCCAAAATAATACCCATAACAAGAGAACCGTTATCACCAAGAAATATTTTCCTACCAGAAAACATATTATAATACATAAATGGGATAAGACAGCCCACACCCGCCATACTCACAAGCATGTAGTAGTAATCTGCTTCAACAAATCCAACGTAAGCAAAAAATGAGAATGCTACCACAGAAATCCCTGAAGCCAAACCATCAATGCCGTCAATTAGGTTTAACATGTTAACAAAAACTATATACACAAATACAGTAAGCAATAAAGAAGGAATATAAGAAATTTCAGAAAAACCAAAAAGGCCCTGCATGTTTGTTATATATAATGGTGCATTGTGAATTAAGACAAAACAAACTACAAGTTGTAATATTAGCTTAGTCATAGGTTTTAAACCAACAATATCGTCTAAGACACCTACAAATAGAAAAATCATAGAACCAAAGCCTAAAAGAAAAAAATCGTTAGCGTCAATTTTTGAAGGAAAAATAAAAGCTACAATTAACATAGAGAAAGCTGCCGCTAAGTATATTGCAACACCACCTAAAACTGGAACTTCAGTTGAATGAGGTTTTCTTGCAGATGGAGTGGCAGTAATTTTTTTGGCTAGCGCTAATTTGCGGACGGTGGGAACAAAATATATAGAGAGAATAGCGGCTAAAAATTGGGCTAAAAATCCATACAATAAGATATCGTTTGACATGTACTCTATAACACCTTCCTCCATTTTACAACTTAAAAAAATTATTAACACAAATTTACACTTTTATCAGATAAGTCACACATTACACCGATAAATGTGAGAAGAATGTGACTAAATCAATTTTACTATACAATTAAATAATTGTCAAAAACAGTCTCTTTACAATAACATTAAAATCATTAAATAATAACACGAAAATGAGCTGATCTCATCTCCCAAAATAAACTTGAGATAAAATAAATAATAAACATTTATCTGCACAACATCAGAATCAAAGTTAAAGTACTAATAATCATTTTTTGATACACAAATGATACAAATACAATATAACCAAACAAAAACATATTAATGGATGCAAACATATCTGCGAAAGCTGCAAAAAAATACTATTATTAAATTAATTATGAATAAACACCAAAATACACCTATTTTTAACCTGTAGTTTTTATATTTGAATATGAAGAAAAAAATATACTTAACTCTTGCATTTTTATTTATGCTTGTGTATACAAGCTACTCATACAATCCAAAAATCATTGACACTTTAAAAATCCATCAACAGATTAAAAAGTTTGGAATTGATAAGAAGATACTAAATTTTAAAGTAAATTTTTTCGAAAGCATTGTCTTTAAAAATGATTCTACTATTTATTACAACCCTGACGGAACGCTACACTTATTTGAAATACACCTAGGAGTTTCTCCCGTGGTGCACAAAATTTCAAAAAGCATACATTCTGGTCACAATTTTAATAGAAATTTATTTTTATATAAAGAAACACTATACAGCTGCGGAGGTAATGGTTTGTTTAATACGTTTACAGGTATCATTCATTTCGACCCATCTCTTGGTGGATGGTTAGAAAATAAAATAAAAAACTATCCATTTGATATAAATAGAGTTGTAAATTCATGGGTAAATGGAGATAGCTTAGTAGTGCTGCTTAGTCATACTAATGAATGGGGAAGTACCTCTAAAGTTAAGTACTCATTTGGGGAGATCAACCTTAAAACCTTCGAATACCTAGAGCATTTTAATTTTAAAGACAGTTCCCCTGAGTTTATTTATGCTTCTGGAATTGATAAATTTAGAGGAAACTACAACTATGACTCAGAACTTTATTCTTTGCACGGATACTTTAGAGAAGATGGCGGATGTGATTACAGAATTTTTGATAAAACCGCTGGAGTTTTAAAACGAACATCAAAACTTGACGCTTTAAAACGGGTTGATGGTTTTTCTTATCTCTACATAGAAGGATCTAAAATATATTACAGAGATACTCTTGGAGCTATAGAATCATTTGATGTTAATTCAGGAACTGTAATCGACAGCATAAATTACCCTAAGAAATATAAATCTAAAGTTGATAATAACCAGCAATATATTGGTGTTTCTTTTTCTGTCCTAGCAATTATTATTCTTGTTTTTATTAAAACAAGAATAAAGAAAACAAAAACCATTCAAACAACACAAGAACTAGAAAACATTGAAAATAACTTTATAAATATCAAGCACACCACCATTACAAAAGAAAAAATAGATGATTTAATGGGTATCTCTCATTATTCATATGAAACTATAAAAACAAAAAGAAGTTCAATGATAAATAAGCTAAATCAAAATGGTAAAATTAAAATTGAGCGGATTAGAAAACAAAGCGACAAAAGATTTTATGACTATAAAATAAGCTAATTATTAACCAAGAGAAGAGCTAGTGATTTTTAATCGAAAAGTAAGTATAAGTCCTTAAAATCATAAAAAGAAATCCCATACTAGCCCGAACCTAATTGAAGACTCCCTGTATGGATATCCTGGAGCAGAGAAGTATTGGTTTGTGTTAGAAAACAAAGCGTTGAAATGCTCCCAGGTTACAAAAATTCGTGTTTGACGTATTTTTGCATTAAAAAATAAATCTAACACAGGAAAACCTCCTATTTCTTGCTCGTTTTGCACATAAAACTCTGCAAGAACAGGATCATAGCCATTACTATTATATTTGGTGAAATACTTTAAGTTAACTCCTGTTTGGAAAAACAAAGCGTTTTTAAATATCTGATCCTGATAATACAATGATTGGCGAGTAATAAGCTCAGGTACATTAAAAACAGTACTACCACTTAATACATTTTGATACATTATGGTATTGTTTAAAGCAAATCCTCTCCAATTAAATTCTCTCTCTGCCTTTATCTTAAGGTAATTTACCCTAGATGTAAATTGCTGGGGTGTTGGTCTTAAAAAAGTGTCTTCTTGAGATTGTGATGGGTTAATAGCAAAATAAGTATAATCATCAATACCTGTGTAACTTAAAGATAGATTTGCAACTTTTTTAGACCACAGGTCAAAACCAAGCTCTTGGGTTTTAATGGTATTAAACTCGGTTTTCCAATTATAGTTTACATAGTCACTTTGGTATAATTGAAAATTAAAATTAGGTGCTACGTTGTGAATCTTAATTGATCCCTGGACTCTAGTATCTTCATTTAAGCTATAACCAGCTGCAGCATTAATATAATTTCCAGTAGTTGCGCCGCTTACATTTATGGCAGCCTGTGCCGCTAGATCAAAACCTTTGTACTGTTTTTGATACGTGCCCCCTACTGATACCATATTATCTTTTATTCTGTTAGGGATCTGGCCGTTATCTAAATTTAGCACAGAATTATAACCGTAGTTGTAATCTGTAAGGGTTGTAAAGACTTTAAAATTTCCCAGCAGTGTATTGTCTAGCCTTGCATAGGCCTGGATATTAAAATCTTCAAGTGTTGTTTTGTTGTACAAATCT
>Ga0213868_10000471_pt1 | contig 37925 bp, 27 predicted proteins | sample PICome_9_FD_160087 | JGI IMG/M metagenome (GOLD analysis project Ga0213868, IMG submission 160087) | Coastal seawater microbial communities near Pivers Island, North Carolina, United States - PICO127 | ecosystem: Environmental > Aquatic > Marine > Coastal | place: USA: North Carolina...
GGCCGACGGCGCGGGCGCGCTCTGCGTGCGGCCCTCGCCCCTCCCGCAGCCGCCGCCGCCGCCGCCGCCGCCGCCCGCGCCGCCCGCCGCGCCGCCGCCGCCGCCGCCCGCCGTGCCGCCGCCGCCGCCGCCGCCGCCGCCGCCGTTCCACGAGGCCGTCGCGGATTACGCGCAGATCGGCCAGGACCTCGACGGCGAGGTGGCGGGCGACAGATTCGGCGAGGCGCTGGCGCTGAGCGCCGACGGCCTGGTCGTGGCCGCCGCGGCTTGGAGGCACGACGAGGTACGGGGTTCCGTGCGCGTCTACGTGTGGGACACCGACGCCGACGAGTGGGCGCCGCGTGGCGGCAGCATCGATGGCGAGGCGGACTACGACCGGTTCGGCTTTTCGGTGGCGCTGAGCGCCGACGGCGCGATCCTCGCGGTGGCGGTCTCGCGAAGCGACCCTTCCGGAAAGAACGACGCGGGCCACGTGCGCGTCTACGCGTGGGACGGCGCCGCGTACGCGCCGCGCGGCCAGGACCTGGAGGGCGAGGCGGCGGCCGACAGGACCACCGCGGTGGCGCTCAGCGCCGACGGCACCGTCGTCGCGCGCGGGGCGTACCTGAACGACGACGGCGGAACCGACTCCGGCCACGTGCGCGTGCACGTGTACGACGCAACCGCCGACCGGTGGGACCCGCGCGGGCCGGACATCGACGGCGAGCATGCAAGCGACCGGTCCGGATACATCAACGGGGTCGCGCTGAGCGCCGACGGCACGGTCGTCGCGATCGGGGCGACGCTCAACGACGGCGTCGACCACCCGAGCGACACCCGGCGGGGCCACGTGCGCGTCTTTGCGTGGGACGGCACCGCGTGGACGCCGCGCGGCGCCGACCTCGACGGCGAAACCGCGAACGACCGGTTCGGCACGTCGGTGGCGCTGAGCGCCGACGGCACGGTCGTCGCGGCCGGTGCGTTGTTGCAAACGAGCGCGGCGTCGCGTGGCCACGTGCGCGTCTACGCGTGGGACGCCGGCGCCAACGCGTGGGCGCCGCGTGGCGGCAGCATCGATGGCGAGGCTGACAACGATTGGTTCGGCTCTTCGGTGGCGCTGAGCGCCGACGGCGCCATCGTCGTGTGCGGAGCAATGAACAACGACGACAATGGCGATAACGCGGGCTACGCGCGCGTGCTCGCGTGGGATGGCGCCGAGTGGCAAGACGTGAAGACGCTCGTGGGCGAGGCCGCGGGCGACCAGAGCGGCGCAGTGGTGGCGATCAGCGCCGACGGCGCGACCCTCGCGGTCGGTGCGCTCGGCAACGACGGCGTCGATTCCCCGACCGACACCAAACGGGGCCACGTGCGCGTCTACGCCGCGCAGTTCCACTCGCCCTAGTCGTTGTCGTCTGTGTAGCTCCGCAGGTTAGTGCAAGCCGGGCGCTAGCAACGGAGGCACTCGAAACTCAAAGTGCTCGACAAACCCCCGAGGCGCGCACAGCCGCCGCCCAAACCCCACCCAGCACGCGCTCCCAATAACAACGGCAACGACGGGGCCCTGTCCGACTCGGGCCACGTGCGCGTGTACATGACCGAGTTCCACCCGTCGCCGTCGCCGCCGCCGCCGCCATAGACGCGGACTGGCTCGGACCTGGAGTGTTGGTGGTTTGCGCACCTGCTCGCTAAATCGCGCGCTAGTGCGCGCAACGCTCACGTGTGAGAGTGAGTGTGAGTTGCTTCCAAAACTGTGTCATTGGTGAAAGCGCGCCGCCGCGTGTCAAGGCAGTTGGCGGCGTTCGTGAATCGTGCGCGTGCACTCCAAAATGTCAGACGACACATCCGCGCAAGCCGCGCACCCGCGGCCCAGCAAGCTGCCTTCGTCTTTGGATTCCCCACCGCCCGAATTCAATGCCGGCCTGCCCAGGCAGGCGAATAGTTCGACTGCGTGGGCGGCCTTGCGGTGTCGGCAGGCAAAGCCCGAGCACGTTCCGTACCCGGCCGACCTTGAGGCGTCGCGCAAGCGCTTAGCGCCGACGACGGACGCGCGCGCGCAGCCCGAGCACTACTGCCCTCACGATGCCCAAACGAGCATCGTGTGGGACGCGTTCTACCAGCAACGCACCGTGCAGGTGGCGTACAATGAGGACGAGCTCAAGATGCTGCGCGTGTCGGAGAAGGCCGAGCTCGAGGCCGCGGTGGGGCACGCGCCCTACCACCAGGACGCGGCGCCGCCGCGCAAGTGGGCGCTGACGGCGCTCGTCCGGGACGTGAACCTCGTGGGCAAGTCGGCGCTCTTTCTGCTCAACTCCATGGCGTACATAGCCTCCTACACGTGCGAGGGCAGCGGCGGGAAGAAGCGGGCGAAGGAGGCGAAGGCGGCCGCGGCCGACGAGGTGCGGATCGCGGTGCTCACGGGTCGCAACGCCATGCTGTACAGCCACTGGCACTGCGTCTCGTTGCGGGAGGACGAGCACATCGCGCTCGTCCTGGTCCACGCCCGCGACTGCGGCCAGCACGCCGAAGTCGTCGCGCACAAGGTCCAAATGAGCGCCCCTGACACGGGCCGCAAGATGTACTGCCAGGTGACGAAGAAGATCGCCGAGCTCTTCGTGAACGCGGGCATCGCCGACGAGCACGTGCCGTGCGCCCTCTTGTTGCCCTACAATGTGCGCTCCGATGACCTCGCGAATGCCTACGAGGAGTCGATGATGTCGACCAACGAGGCCTTCTGGAAGCAGCTGGTGCGGATCGAGGCCAACGTGCCGATGGACTACAAGCTGTGTGCGCGGCACGTCGTCAAGTGGCTAAAGATTGGCGCCAAAGATGTGGTGGACAACTCGCGGACGAAACTCGCGGACGAGAACGTCTTCATCGGCGGGCTGCTGCACAAGAAGGGGCAGGAGGAGGCCACGCAAAGGTTTTTGGACGAGGTGCTCATGGATGAGTACAGCGACGCGTTGGCGAGGGATCCGCACAAGAACCCCAGCGACATCTTCACTGGCCTCCGCTTCCCCGACCGCAACGTCAACGACCACGAGCTCGGGCTGCACATCCTTGAGATGGGCTGGGAGTGGCACTCGCTGAAGCACCAACTGAGCAGCTTTGGCCGCATCGCCGCGCCGGGCGCCCCGGTGTGTGGCAAAGACGGGGCGATGGTGCCGCGGCTGGTCTACAAGCTCAAGGCCTACGACCGGGCCAACTATGGCGACTACTACGTGCTGCCGTGCCCTTACGAGAACACGTTGCCGCTGCAGGAAGAGTTGGCCTGGACGCTGTGGGGCGCGTGGGACATCGGGCTCCGGATGTGCTGGGACCGCTTTTGCGACCTGCCGCCGGTGGCCATGCCAGACCCGAGGCCTCTCAAGGCCCAGCGGTCGTCGGCGCCGCCGTCGGCCGAGGACGCGCTCCTCTCCCGCATGGGCGGCATGCCGCTCTGCGGCGCCTTCCGCATCGGCGACGTGCTCGCAAAGCTGAGCGAGTGCCCGAATGCGCCGACCTACTCCAAGTTCTTGGTGAGCGGGATCAGTCGCCTCGGGCCGTGCAAGAGCATGGTCGACCTGTACGAAAACTGCAACACGATGCACGACACGATCTTGCGGCTCGAGGCCGAGAAGCGGCAGCTTGAGCAGGCCCTTGCCAACGCGCAGGCCGTGCCGCCAGCGCCGGTCGGGCCGCCGCCGATCGCGCCGAGCCATAGCAGCGCGATCAAGGCGATGATCCGCGGCCTGAACCTCAAGAGGCGCGGGTGGATCACCTTTACGGAGCACGTCGACTACGAGATCTTGGCCAGGCTCGTCGGACGCAGCAATGGCGACCCCGACGACGCCGCGATCGACCCGGACAAGTGGGCGCAGGTCGAGGCCATCGACCGCGCATCGTTTCCTGATGAGATCCAGGAGCACCTCGCGGCCGTGGCGCGCTGCGCGTGTCCCGACCAGCCGATCGTCGCGATCATGCAGCGCGACAACCTCGCGTGCGCGCTCATGCTCTACTCGCCCAGGAAGGCCAAGTGGAAGCAGATCTCGCTCGAGCGCGCCATGCACCCGCAGGTTTGCCAAAGCGGCCTGTATTTTCACTACACCGAGCGAACGAGCAAGCTTCTCGCGTACAGGGCCGTTGCCGACTCCGACGGGGCCGCTCGGGCCTAAGCCCCGCACTTGTGCATGGTGCATGGTGCGTGTTGCGTGTGTGTGTGTGTGTGTGTTGCGTGTGTGCGTGCGTGCGTGCGTCGACGCAGGTCGACAGCGACGCTAAATTGTTGCGGTGGCCGTTGACCAGGATTTCTATCCTGCAACACTTCACCTACCGCGGCGTCACGCTGCCCACGTCCGAGCACCACCTCGCGTGTGGGCGTGTTTTATTCGACAACCCTAACAGACTTATTTGTCGCTACGAGTTTCGGCTGACCAACTCCCGCAAAAACGCGCCCTGGCGCGACGCGTCGCGCAACAAGGTCCGAGCGGGCAAGGCCTCCTCCGAGTTCATCTCCGAGATGGACGTGAGCGCGCGCTGGATGCTGCAGATGCCGCGGTGGCTGCTCGACTGCAGCTGTCGCGCGGCGGGCGTCGACTCCGCAGAGCGCAGCGCGGGAAGGTGCACCGCGAGTTCCTCGAGCACGGGCACCACGCACGTTCCGTCGTTGAGGTACAGCCCGCGCTTGAGCGAGTAGAGGATGCCCGCCGCAAAGGGGCGGAAGGAGTCGCTGCCCTTCTTGGCCGACTGGAAATGCTTGGTCAGGCAGCTCGCGCGCCAGAGGCTCACTATCAGCTGGCTGAGCTGGTTGCGGATCTGTCCCGAGAAGACGGCGTCCGTGCGCATTCCGCGTGCCGAGGAGGAGGCGGCGCTCGCGGCGACGGCGACGGCGACGGCGTCGCGCCGCGCCGCCGCGGCCGCGCGCTGCGCACGCACAAACTCGTTCGCGTGGACGACCACGTTGTTCAGCACGTCGAGGTTGAGCTCGCTCTCGCCGTCGACGCACCGCTTCACGTACTTGCGGATCGCGGCTGCCTTGACAAACTCGAGGTTTTGCAGGCGCGGGTCGGGCGGCGGCGCATCGGAATGCGCCTTGGGCGTGGCGATGAAGAGCTTGTTGATGACCCCGTTCGCTTCCTTGGCGAGCTTGTCGATCGCATCGCGCGACCAGTTCTCCTTGCGCGAGTTGCGCACCTTCTTGGGCGGCGCTAGCTCGTCGGGGCTCTCGTCTACGCACAGCGCGCCACGCTTGACGGCCGGCGTGCTTGGTGCCGGCGCCGCGACCACTGGCGCGATTTCGGCATCGGAGATCTGGCCCGCCATCTTGTACGCGGCCACGCTTGCGGCGTACATGTCGCGGCGCTTCGTCCAACCGCCCACGGGCGTGCCGGCCGTGTCGTCCGGGTTGGAGCTCGTCCTCGAGCGGCCGGTCCACACCGGGTCCGGGTCGCCGGCGTGCTCGACCCCCACGACGCGTCCCGAGACGCCGCAAACGTACTGGTTCTCGTGACCGAGGTGCACGTGCCTGCACTGCATACCGAAGCACGCGTGCACGTCGCCCTGCGCATTGAAGCTGTACACGACGTGTCGCGGTTGCGAGGCGCGTGCCTGGTCGCCGTTGCCGTTGTCCGCGCATAGCAGCGCAAGTTCGGCACCGACCCGCAGTTCTTCTCGAGCCTGATCGGCCAGCGCGAAGAGCGCGTCGACCTCCATGGGCGCAGGGTGGTGCAGCTACGCGTTGCAGCCCGGTAAGCCTGCAACGCGTAACTGCGTTAGCGGACGCGCGCGGCCTTTCGCGCAGCGGCGGACGGGGTGCGAGGAAGGCGGGGGGGCGGGTGTGTGTGTGTGTGTGTGTGTGTGCGCGCGTGCGTGCGCGCGCGCGTGTGTAAATGAATGCTTCACGACCCATAAAAACACGCACACGCGGCTGGTTCTCTCATTTAAAGCCAAACTTGGAGATGCTAGAGGGTGTGGCGCCACCGCTGGCGGACGGTGGCACGCAAAAGAGGCGGCGCATAGGCGACGACACGCGCGACGGCGTTGTTGGGGGTGTTGGGGTGTAGTCGTTGTAGTCGTTGTAGTCGTTGTCGTTGGGGGTTTACATAGCCGCCCCGCGAAGGATCGAGCCTATGTCGGCCTCGCCGTTGCTCGCGCCGAGGAAGGCGTGCGGCGTCGACGACTGGTTCATGCGCAGGCTGCCCTGGCTGCGGCCGAGGAGCGACTGGAGCAGGTCCGCCTGCTGGATCGGGTTGCCCGACGCGCCCGAGGCCGCCTTGGAGGCCTCGGCCTTGACGACCTCGAGCGAGGGCGCCGCCGCCGCGCTGCCGATCGCCACGTGCGGCTCCTCGGGCGTCTGCTCGCGCGAGGCGAGCTTGGAAAAGTTGAACTTCTCGTTCATGAGGCCGCCCTTGACCAGCTCGGCCTGCAGCACCTCGAGACCCTTCTGGCGCTCGTCGCACAGGGTCATCGCCTCGGCGTAGTCCTTCTGAAGCTTGGCATTCTGCGCCGTGAGCTCCTCGTTCGCCTTCATCGTGTCGGCGAGGGTGGTGACCGCGGCCGCGCCCTTGGACGCCTCCTCGCGCAGGCGCTTGATGCCCTTGGACGCGACGTACGACACGGCGGCGAGCGCGCCCTGCGAGGCGATGTCGGCCTTCTCGTGGTAGGTGGAAGCCCAGCTGGACAGCGGCGCCACGTCGTCCTTGGAGATGCCCGGATGGTGCGCATCGATCTCCTCGTTGACAAACTCGGACATGAAGAACTTGGCATCGTCCTGCCACGCGGAGATTCTGGAGCGCTCCTTGGCCTCGTACACGTTCATGCGCGCATTGGCGCGCGCCTCACCCTCCGTCTTCTCGGCGAGCTCGCGCTTCAGGCGGTCGACCAGGTCGTCCCGGTTTTGCTCTGCGGCGACATTGGTGGACGCGATCTCAGCCTCCGACATTCTTGGGTGCGCGGTGGGTGCGGGACAAGAGTCCAGGTTACTACTTGGGAGGGCAGTGGGGCCATATCATGTTAGCGCTTGGGTGGCACATTTGCTCACCGGCCTTCGATTTCGAAAAGCACTCGACCGCCCGGCACGGCACGCCGTCCATGATGTCGATCCAAGTCCCCGGCCGCTTTCCCTCCTCGCAGATCGAAAGCTCGTCCTGGCCCCGGTACGCCACGTTTCCGTCGGCGTCGAGCGTCATGCCCGTGCCCAGCGAGAGGCCTCGCATCGTGCCGTTCTTGACCATCGCAATCGCGCCCGGTTCCTCCACATTGGCCGCCACCCGCAGCGAGCCGTCGCGGCCCTTCCAGCTCGCGAGCACCGTGCCCACGCGGTCGCCGTGGTCGTGCTCGCACAGGAGCGGCTTCCCGGACAGGTCGGTGCAGTCAATCTCGGCGCCGGACAGGTCGGCTCGGTTCGAGCGGCCGCCACGTCGCGGCGGCGGGGGGTGCGCCACGCCGCGGATGGAAAGCGGTTTTGTCATGCGTGTCGCAAAAAAGTCTCACCTACTTATGAAACACTGCACTCACACTAAATATCGACTTCCTAGCGGTGGTCCGGCGCTGCCTCCGGGGCGGCGCCACTTGTCAGTAGTCGCCGTCGATGGCGCCAAACTGGTCGCGGACGCCGTCGCCGTTCTCGGAGGCCGGGGCGGACGGCGCCTTGATGGCGGGCTCGTCCTCGGGCGTGGGCTCGTCGCTCTGCTCGATGCCGTTGCGGTTGGGCTCGGGCACGTTGGTCTCGCGCAGATTGGTCAGGATGTCGCACGCCGTGAGCTCAAACTTCATGCCGACGCCCGTGCCGCCCGTGTAGACGCCGCGCACGAGCGAGAGGATCGGTACGACCGCGAGGCGGTCGTTTTGCAGGTCGGCGAGGCTGCCCTGCACCGGCTTGGTGATGTATTGGGTGCCGTCGGCGCGCTCCTTGAGGTGCATCTTGGAGACCTTGGTCATGGGGCGCTCGGAGTTGTGCTGCACGAAGACGCGCAGGTGCGGCGCGTAGCCCTTGTCGTCGTTGGCGGCCTTGAGCTTGGACTTGAACACGTCGCGCACGTTGTCCTCGGTCACGCCGCCACGGTCCTTCTTGGTCGCGGCCAGCTCGGGCAGGAGCTCGTTGCGCATGGGCATCAGCTTGGCGATGACCGCTTCCTCGAACTCGTGGAACTTCTTGTACTGCGCGTCGGTCAGGTCAAAGGCCATGCCCCACGCCGGGTCGCCGGGGAGCTCGTTGCCCTGCTTGTCCTTGCCCGGGCCCGCCTTGAAGGGTGCGCGGCAGTGGTCGGGCAGCTTGGCCAGCGCGATGTGCAGGCGGCCGCCGTCGTAGTTGAGGGGCACGAACGAGTCGAGCTTGGACTTGCCCAAGGTGACCTTGCCCATCTCGATCTTGCTAACGTCGAGGTCGTCGAGGAGCACGGGCTCGCGCTTGCCCAGCTTGGGCGCGGGCGCCGCGTCCCCTGCGGCCCCGTTGTTGGCCTCCGCCGCGCGCTTGATGCCCTTGGTGCCAGTGAACGCGGCTGCTTTGGTTGGCATTGTGCGCAGGAGCCTGACACGCGCAACCAAAAATGTCAGCAAGGTTTGCGCGCGCACCCAAGCACGAATGCCGAGTCTGGGGTTGCAATCGGTTGGCAAACGTCGCACCGTCGGTGCGATTGTCGTGCCAATCCAACAAACACAAGTTGCAAACCCGGGTGTTGAATTGCAACTTTTGGTTCGGCGTTCGTGCTTGGGTGCGCGCGCCAATGGCAAATCTGGCCCGGGTGCCGCGGACCCTCGACAATTTGCGCACAACCTACCTGCTTGCCTTTGACGACGAGTACTACAACGTGCCCGTCGAGAACGTCCTGCTCTACCCAAAGTTTACCAACAGCGAGTCGCAGGAAACCGTCTTACGCGTGCTCAACTCGCGCTACCCGTTGGACTGGAGCAGGTTCATCACGTGCGGGCGCGTCATGCACATCCGTGGCCAGGAGGGAAGCGCCGTCTATACGACGTTTGCCGTGACTGACGCCAGCGACTTTGCCTATCAGCGCATCCTCCACCTGGTTCCCTCCGAGGTTGCCAGCTATTGCTTTCCGATACTCAAGGAGTGGGCACTTTGCGCACACAGAGTGCCAATCAATGCGCGACAGCAGGCGCGGGTTGCCGTCTACGATTGGAGACGGGACACGGACTTGCCCAACGACACTGTCATCGACCCGGTTGCCAATGGCTGGCCGCGCGCCGATCTGAGCCCTGCCTCTCAAGCGGCACTGAGCGATGCCGGCCGAGTGCAGCCATTGGTGCCCGACCCGATGGCCGAGTACGACCAGTTCCTCGAGCAAAGGGCGCAACCGCCGCCGCCGCCAATGCCGTTGGGCGTACGCGAGATTCGAGCCTGGGAATACGATCCGTGGCGGGATCCGCCTCCCATGTTGCTGAGACGGCCGCCGCCGCCCGCGTACTCGGGTCGCACCGACGACTTGCGCAAACTGTCCGACTTCCTCTTTGAGTGCAAGGACGTGGTTCCCGAGGGTGCGTACCTCGAGGCGTCCAATGCGCTCCAGCGCCTCTGGGACAATGTTATATAAGGCAATGGGTGTGTGCGCGCGCCCGCTGGTTGGGGTGGGTCGGAAAATGTGTAACCGTTTTGCAACTATTGACATGCCTAAAAAAGTACTGCGCTAAGCCACGACCCCTCGAGGAGCGCTCTCTTGGCGCAACGCAAACGCGCGCACCCCTAACCGCACACCTTCTCACACCTTCGATATGCCCCTGGATCCGCACCCCACCGACCTGGCGGAGCCCATGCTCCAAGAGAATGCGTCGCGCTTTGTCATCTTCCCGATCAAGCACAAGGAGTTGTGGCTCATGTTCAAGAAGGCGCAGGCCAGCTTTTGGACGGCCGAAGAAATCGATCTCGCAAACGATCTCCGCGACTGGGAGGGTCTCACGGAGTCCGAGCAGCACTTCATCAAGCACGTGCTGGCCTTCTTCGCCGCGTCGGACGGCATCGTCAACGAGAACCTCGTCGAGCGGTTTTGCTCCGAGGTGCAGTACCCCGAAGCCAGGTTCTTCTACGGCTTCCAGATCATGATCGAGAACGTCCACAGCGAGACCTACTCGCTGCTGATCGACACGTACGTCAAGGACAAAGCCGAGAAGATGCGCCTCTTCAACGCGCTGGAGACGGTGCCCTGCGTGCGCAAGAAGGCCGACTGGGCCTTGCGCTGGATCACCGAATCGCGCCGCTTTGCCGAGCGCCTCGTGGCCTTTGCCGTCGTCGAGGGCATCTTCTTCTCGGGCTCCTTCTGCGCCATCTTCTGGCTCAAGAAGCGCGGGCTGATGCCTGGGCTCACCTTCTCCAACGAGTTGATTAGCCGCGACGAGGGCATGCACTGCGACTTTGCTTGTCTCCTGTATTCCATGCTAGAAACGAAGCTGACGGACGCCGAGCTCCACGCCATCGTGGGCGAGGCCGTTGAGTACGAGAAGGAGTTTGTGTGCGATGCGCTGCCCGTGTCGCTCATCGGCATGAACGCCGACATGATGTCGCAGTACATTGAGTTTTGCGCCGACCGGCTGCTCGTGGCGCTGGGCGCGCCCAAGCTGTACGAGACGCGCAACCCCTTTGACTGGATGGAGCTCATCTCGCTCCAGGGCAAGACCAACTTCTTCGAGAAGCGCGTCGCCGAGTACCAGAAGGCCAACGTCATGTCGAGCGTCAACAGCAACAGCTCAAACAGCGTCATGACCAACAACTTTACGCTGGAGGCCGACTTTTAGGCAAGCGTACTGTGGCTGCGTGAGTGTTGTTCATTGATAACCAGAGTTTTTCACTTGTGAGAGTGTCGAGTGAGCACGTACTGTTGCCCGACGTGTCGAGGCTCCGCTTGAGCGACCGGCGGTGCGTGCCGTGCATGGCTCCCGTCAAGCTCGAGTCGCGCGAGGAGCAACTTGCCAACCACATGGCCAACTTCGTGTACCGCGAGACCCTCGAGGACCAGATCAAGGCGACCGATTGCGAGATATGCATGGAACCGATGGGAACGAACGCCTCCGACGGCCCCGCGCGCCCGCAAGCGGCGCGGTCCACCCCCTTCTACGTCGACTACTGCGGCAACGGCCACTACTTCCACAAGTGGTGCGCGCGCACCCTGCTCCTGAACGCCGAGACGACGTCGTGCCCGGACTGCCGCGCCGAGCCTGCCGACGTTGCGCGCATCTCCATCGCACAGAGCTACCCTATGCCCGGAGCGGCGGCGCCCTCGGCGGAGCGGACAGGCCCAGTGAGTCTGGAGCTGGACGAGGACGACCACGCGCCCCGTCTGGTACGCTGGCGCTTCTGGATCAAAGGTGCGGCCATGAACCACGAACTCGAGCAGCTCAAGGATCGCATGCGTGCCAATTTCATCGCGGCCATGCGGCACGACGTGCCAGAATTCGAAGGCCTCGTGCCGCCGGGCTCCGACGCGTTTGAAGGCCTCTTGATCCACATGCAATACGAAGACATGACGCCCCCGGACGCCCCGAGACGACACATGTGGGTGGGCACGTACCGCTGCGAATTCCTTCTCAGCCTCCCACGAGGCGTTGCCAACGCCTTCCTGCAGGCTGTGAACACGCGCCTCTCCCGCGGCGACACTTGGGCAAGCCTCGTGAAAGAATGGTTTCGGTACGCGCCGATCCATTGGCAACGGGGCAGGGACGAGCCTCGGATCGACGGTGGGTGCTGGGTGGAACCCACGGCGCCGGAGCCGCGGCTGAGCAAAGAGGAGTTTGATGTGTGGGAGCATTGGTACCATATCCAGCGCCCACCGCGGTTCCGCGCCATCGGTGAGGACCGCTTGTGACGTGTACGTTAAATAACCCGAGAACGTTGCGCCTTGTGGTGTGTAGGTCTAAGGCTTGTAACTTGTGCGCTTTTTAGCATGCTTCCAAACCTGGGCCGGCTCTCTGTGCACGACGTGGTCAACACGATGGGCTTTTACGAGCTCACCGATGAAGAGCGGCAGCAGTTGGACGACGACGACGTCAACGACCCGGTGTCGATGGAGCGGCCGGTGCACACCATGACCTTCCGCGTGCGGCTGGCGGACGACGGCCCCAACGGCGAGCCGCGCTACAAGTACTTCTCGCCACATCAGCTCTGGCGGTGGGTCAGCGAGAACAACTCGCTTCCGGCGCGCGAGGGCCCCATCTGGTACGAGGACTGGTGGGCGCTCTGCAACACCTACAACCCGGACCACCACAACATCCCGGCGTGGGCGCACCGGCTCAAGCACCGCAGCGAGTACGTGGCCGAGCGGGCGCGCGAGCGGGCGGCGCAGGAGCAGCAGGCGGCGCGGGAAAATGCGCGGGCGGCTCGAGAGGGCGAACCGCGCGAGGAAACACCGGCTCCGGCACAGGCGCCGGCGGCGGCACCGGCACCGGCACAGGCAGCGACGGCGACGCGCCTGCCCCGACTTCGGGCCGGCGAGGAGCGCATGGGTCCGCAGCGGGCCACCGACCTGCTCCAGCAGTGGGCATTTTGGCTCAAGCCCGCCAGTGATGCCGCCGCCGAGCCTCGACTGAATTCGGAGGACGTGAACGATGGCGTGCGTCGGAAGCTGATGCGGTACATGTGGACCAACTTCACCAGCCCGGAAGGGGTCACAAACGTGATCCGCCGCCTCGAGGTTGGGGCCTATCCGTTTGACGCGACATTCACTGGCGAGACGCAACCCTCGACCAACGCTCCGGTCCTCCTCGTCATCTGCAAGCTGTGGCTTCCGGCCAATCGTGCGGCGGATCGCTTCCTGAATTTCTTCTACGACGAGAAGCGCAAGTACATGGGCATTTGCTCGATGATGCGCCGTTGGCTGGGCATCATCGGCGCGGAGGTGACGTCGCCAGGCGAGCAGACGGTGCTTTCCTGGTACTCGTCGTGGAGACACATGCAGGACCACCCGCAATCGCGCCCTGCCCCTCCAGAGAGCTACGGCCCCTTCACAATGCGGCGGGACAGTTACAACAACTGGCGCCCCTACTCGCTCGAGAGCGACCCCCTGCGCACCATTCCAGGGCACGAGGGCCCGCAGAGCGCCACCGATGTGCCCATCGAGTGGCGCCTCTGGGTCAAGGGCAACTTCCCAGACGGTGAGAGGGTCGTGGCGACCCACGTGCGCAGCTTCTTGTCGCGCTGGTTCCACAACCAGGGGCAGTTTGAGTCGCAACGCGACCTGGACATCCCCCAGCGCCTGTCCCTTCTAACCAGCTTCGGAATCGAAACGCGGAACGCGGTGACGGATATGGATTCCCCCGTCAGCCGGATCGACTTCCAGCTGTACATGCCAAGCATGCCGCTTGCGCAAGCCTTTGTCGACGCCTGCAAGAACATCGGGTTGAATGCGACGACCCGTGGCTCACAGCCGGAGGATGGCTTTGACGTGATAATGAACAGCATCGTCGGCGTGGGCGGTGCGAGGCTGGCATTCCCAGCAGACTTTTTCCACATCCGGATGGGCCCGTTGCGCCAGAGCAGGCGCATGGGCTCCTGCACGCACGAAGTTGTGCACAAGCCGAACATGGGACGGCGGGAGTACGAGCAGTGGCCCCAGCACACGTTCTTCGACCTCCCGCCAGTGATCCGGGTTGTGGAGCCCGGGCAGTCGGAGGCTGGGCCGTCGTCGAGCGCGGCGTTCCGGGAGCAGGCGCGGGAGGAGCGGCTCGATGAGGCGCAGCGCGTGCCTCTGTTCGGGGACAGCGACAACTCCGACGAGAACGAGGAGATGGAGGAGGAGGTGATGGACGAGGGAACGGTGGGCCCGTCGTCGCCGCTCCCTTACGTGCCCACGTCGCCTTCCTACTCGCCGACGTCGCCGTCGTACGACCCCACGGATCCCCCCACCATCGACCCCATGACGCCCGATCGCGAGGGCGGGGAGAGCATGGGTGCGCAAAGGGCGTACATGGCCATGGACCCCAACGACCCCGAGTACGCGGTGACGATCCGTTGGCGCTTCTGGCTCAAGGGATCGATGGACAGCCTGGTTAAGCTGGACGCCGAGGAGGCCATGCGCTCGCACTTTGGCGCCTACATGGCCAACAACTCCGACCTCAGGGCGGGCAACAACGGCTTCCCCTGGTACTACCGGGTGCGCGTGGAGATCTTTGAGCGCCGCGAGTACGACTGGACCTCGCAGATCCGCTTCGCGGATACGGTTGCCGACGGGCCCCTCCTGCGCTGCGAGGTTTCGCTCAAGGTCTCCGATGCGACGGCGCACCGGTTCGTCTCCTGGTCCATGAACGATCGGACCAACCAGTCGTCCTGGGCTAAGCAAGCAGAGGCCTGGCACAACTACGGCCCGGCGCAAGCGCTGGAGGCGTCGGACTTCCCGCGCGTCGTCGATTCGATGACTCAGTACCCCTCCCCGCCCATGATGCGCCACGACCAGTTCACCGACTGGTTGACCTGGGCCGTCCTCTAGGAGCCAGCGTTCCGCACCCTCGCCTGAGCGCGTAGAGGGCGCCGCCACTCGGGTGGCCGCGGCACCCCGAGAGCAGCGACGACGAGGCGGGAGCATGACGCCTGAGACATAACGTGCACCGCGTTGCGTGTTGTTAGGTGGGTGTGGGTGGGTGGGCGTGCTCGTGCGCGTGTGTGTGTGTGCAAAAGCGCGAACTGGCAAGAATGTCGCTCCCCTTTTTGCCGCTGTGCCCCACGGGCATGCCGGGCACGAACCAAGCCGAGTCGGGTCCGTCGAATGCCCCCGTCGCCGTTGGGCCGCCGACGCCCGCGGCCGCGGCGGCGATGGACGAGGCGCTGGGCACCAACGAGATCGTGGCGCTCATCGTGGCCAACCTGCACGCGGGCAACGAGGACGGCGCCGTCGAGCAGGCGTGCAACGCGGTGGCCACGTGGTTGGGCCTGAACAAGCAGCACGACGGCGTCGGTAAGAACGACGAGGCGATGTGGCAGATGCTGATGGAGAACATCTTTCCCGAGGCGCCTGCGCCCACGATGCACAGCGTGTACAACCCGGAGTCGGTACTGCCCGAATCGTTTAAGGAGTGGTTCTACGCCATGTGCTACCGCCACAAGGTCCATCGTGCTGAGGAGGCGCGTTACGAGGCGCTGAAGGATCAACTCCGGGCGGCCAAGCGAAAGGAGGGCGACGCCGAGTGGGGGCTCTGGCGTTTCCATGGCGCGTATCAAGCCGAGGAGCTGAGTACGGACCCCAAGCTCCACCGTCTGTGGAAGAAGCTTGAGCGCAAGCTTGATCGCGCAACGTACGATCGCCACCAGCTCGAAAAGGAGACGACGTGGTTCGAGACGCACGACCTGCTGGATGCCCGGGAGCGAATGGAAAGGTGGGACGTCGTGCCGAGGTCGCTCCGGCTGCAGCGTCAGGGCGCGGTGCCGCCCGAGCGGCCGGAGTCGCCTCAGACAGCAGAAGACAGCAGCAGCAGCAGCGACAACGACAACGACGACGACGACGACTACAGCGGCGGCGGCGGCGGCGGCGGCGGCGGCGGCGGCAATTCCATGGACCAGTATTAGCTATCTAGCTTGTCGCAGATAAGGATCGCGGGGTGCGTTTAAAGCGAGCAACTAACCGCCCCCTCGCCATCTCCATCCCCATCTCCATCCCCATCTCCATCCCCATCTCCATCCCCATCTAGCATGTCCGTCCGCCGCATCGACGACCGCTCCCTTTACCGCGGCCACGCGCTCCCCACCGCCACCGGCCCGGCGGGCACGGTGCACGGGCCCGCGGTGGACCTCAAGCCCCGGGCGGGCGCGACCACGGGCGGCTACCTGGTGATCGACCAGCCCCAAGCCAACGCCATCATGGGCGAGCTGGAGCGGGAGAACGTCATCAACCCGATCACCATGGAGCGGCCGGAGCTCCGCGCGAGCGTCTTCCGCGTAGTCGCGCGCACCCCTAAGCCCAACGGCGACCCGCGGTACTCGTACTGGGACCCGGCCGAGCTCTGGCGCTGGCTGAAGCAGCCCGAGCGCCAGGGCCGCATGCCGGACACCAACGAGCCGGCCTGGTTCGAGGACTGGTGGGCGCTCTACTACACCTACGGCGCGCCCTTCGTGCCGAATTGGGCCTACTCCCTCGAAAAGCGCGACCGCAACACTCAGCCGTCGGCGTCGGTGGCGCAGCAGATGCTGGGAGCCGGACAGGAACCGCCGGCTGCGCCCGGCTCCGATGCGCCCGAGACGTGGCGCGGCGCAACGCAGATGATGCGCGCTGAGAACCAGCGCGCCGCTCGTGCGCCGCGACGTCGTGCCGGCCTCTTCGCCGAGGACCAGTCAATGGAGACCCAGGAGGAGGCCAACGCGCGCGCCGATCGCGAGGAGGCGGAGCAGGCGCGCCGGCAGCGCGAGTGGGACGAGTGGCGGCGCAGCTGGGGCAATGACGCCCCCCAGCCGACGCAAGACCAAGCGCGCCTGGCGATGGCGGCGGCCGCCGAGCGCGAGCGCCAGCGCCAGAATCCCAACCCCTTTGGCTCATTGTAGACGGGAACCGCGTCAGTGTCGCGTGTCGCCGATTGTGATAACACGCGGTTTTTACTCACTGGTAGTAAGGAGCGAACGCCCATGCTGCCCGCGCTCGGCCGTCTGAGGCTATCGCGCACGGGCGAGTTTTACCCGCTCAGCGATTCGGAGGTCAATCGCTTCGCCGAAGAGGAAAGGCAGGACCCGATCACCCTCGAGGACTTTCAAACGGACGATGGCGACACCTGGCGCACCTTTCGCGTGCGCAGCGAGACTCCCGGCGCGGATGGCGAGTACACGCACTTTTACTACAGCGCGGCCGCGCTTTGGCGGCACTACAACTCCGCCACACACGTGGTTGACCCGCTCACGCGCCAGCCGATCTGGTACGAGGACTGGGTCGCGCTGCACGACGCGTACGCGCCGTCTGACAGCATGCGCTCGTGGGTCTACAGCCTGCCGACGCGCGACCCCGGCACCGTCAAGGCGCAACCGCCGCAATCGCCGGAAGCGGAACATCTCTACGCGAGAACCATACCCCTGTTTCCCACCCCCGTGCCGGTGCGGCGCCAGAACGGGGTGCCGAGGTCGATGCGCCGGCTGAGCGAGGAGGAGGAAGAAAGCGAGCGCGCCTATGGCGCCCACAACCGGGCCAGTGAGCGGTTTCATCGGGCGCTGCGGGCCGACGACCCCAGCTTGCTCGAGGAGTTGCTCGAGGCACAAGTCGAGGCCGACCGGACCAATCGGGCCATCCAGGCCATGCTGGATCGCCGCGCCGAGGGCGGCAACGAAACGCGCCAAATCGAGGCCAGACTGCGCCGCTCCTTAGTAGAAGAGGGTGCCCTGACCAGGCAGCGGCATGTCGACGCGGCGAGGGCGCGGTGGTTCGGCGAGCAGGCCGAAAGCCACGAATCGCACATGCAGCTGACCCTCGACTTGCAGGCCAGCCGCGCGGAATGGGGCCGCATCATGGAAGGTCCCGACCCGACGCGCGAGCGCCTGCGCGATCAGAGCGCCGCCATCTCCGTGTTGGAACAGCAAATGGCGCGCGTCCTGCGTCTGCTCGCGCGCTCGGTGCCGCGGGACGATCCAAGGCGGGAGCAGACGCTGCGGTCCACGCAGCAGGCGCTGCGCGACATCAACGCGCATCACGCGCATCGGCGCAACGTGCTCTGGGCGCTGGACCACCCCTTTCTGGTGAACGACGTCCTCGAGCCGACGGACGGGCTTCTGCGGGCCATCGAGCGGCGCCGCGCCGACTACGAGCCGCCCGGTCCGTGGGAGGAGGTGGACTGACCCCGGTCGCCGCGCGCAAATAACCAGCGCGCGCAGCTGGACGACTTTTAGCCACCCCTTTGAAATAACTAGGGCGTGTGGGGTTGCTTATTAAGAACGGGGACTCCCATGGAGCCACCGCTCTTCCCCGCGCAAGAGGCGAACCTTGCGCCGCCGCCACACGCCTCGCTCGAGGAGGCGCCGCCCAAGCTCGTCGAGCAGTCCGACCTGCTCGAGATCGCCGAGGGCAACGTGGTCAGCGCGGGCGCGGTCTTCGTGGCCTCCATCGTGCTGGACGCGCTCACGGCGCTGCCCACCACCATCGTGGTGGACGTGCCCACGTCGATGCGCACGACCGCGCTCGTGCTCGCGGCGCTCGTGGCCGCGCCGCCGGTGGAGGCCGACTTCCTGTTCGAGCAGCGCGGGCTCGCGTGCCTGCTGCTCCTGGCCACGGCCTTCTACGGGCTGCACAATGGCGGCGTGAACGCGCGCATCGCCGACGCGCTCTACTCGCTGCTGTGCGGCTGGGCGGTGCTGCTCATCTTTGGCGTCTCGGGGCCCAAGCCGGGCGAGCGCGGGCACGACGCCAAGGGCAAGCGCGAAAACGTGATCGCGCTGTCAGCGGCGTTCCTGGGGTATGCGGGCGCACGCATCATGCGTTCGGCGCTCTACCACCCCGCCGAGGTCACGGGGTTCACGGCGTCGCACGAGGACATTGAGGCGCGCGGGTACGCGATGGCGGACGACCTGGTCGCCAGCACGCTCGTGTTCGGCGGCGCTCTTTGCGTGTGCGCCGCGGGCATCATCCTGCTCAACCACGACGCCATCTACGAGCACGGATGCGAGCCGGTGGCGACGGTGGTCGCGCAGCTCTCGGTCTTGATCTTCAGCGCCGCCTTTGTGGTGCAGGTAGCAGGCTACGCACGCATCGACGAGTTAGAAGCGCTCTTTGGCGACAGCGCGTGCGTGGGCGACATTGACGTGTGCACCAACTCCTTCCGCGCGCGACGGCTGTACACGGCCAACTCGAGCCCCGCCGCGCTGTGGGCGTGCGCCGTCGGCCTGACCATCTTCGCCTTCCCCTACGACCGCCGGTGCCGCACACGCCGCGACTACTTTGTGCACCCCGAGGACCCCGACGAGCTCGAGGCGGCCACGGGGTCGGGCAACGTGGCGCTCGCGGCCTCCATCATCGCGGTGGTGGTGGTCTATTCTTACGCCGACTCGCTCTGGCCCGCGCTCGAGCTGCTACTGCTCTTCTTCTCGATCCCGGCCGCGTGGTACTCATCCACGTGGATCGCGTGCGTGCTGCACGCGGCGGGCATGCTCGTGTACATCGTGGGCCGACTGGGCGACCCCTTTGGCTTCGACCTCACCTTTCTGACGCACTGGTGCGTCGCGGCGACGCTGCTCCTCACGCTCGTGCTCGGCGTGGCCACGTTTGTCAGCTGGCTGCTGTACGCGTCGTGCTGCTCGACGGGGCGCTATATCCTGTGGCTCGAGAATGCGACGGCGCTGCTCATCGTGGCACTGGTGTCGATCCAGCTGTTTCTGACTATCGCGTCGCTCGCAGTCATCAGCGGCTACGACGGCTCGATCGTGACCACGGTCAGCTGGCGCTCATCCAGCTTACGGTGGGTGACGCAGCACAGCCTCGGCTTCTTCTTCTCCGCGGCGCTCGTGGGCGGGCGCTTCGAGTGTCACAATGGGCGCATTGCGCGCTGGCTGCTCAGACTGGTCTGGTTTGCGGTGCCGATTGCACTTTCGACTTGCTGGGCGTTCACGCTCTTTGCCGTGGGAAGCTTCATCCCGTACGGCACCACGGGCGACCTCGCGTCGATCGTGATCGCCACGCTTGCCGCGCTGCTGCCGTGGGGCATTGCCGGCGTGGTCATGTGTTGACAATCGCGTGTTTGCGGTGCGTGTGCTGTTTCTTGCCGACACGTTGCATTTTTGTTGAAACCGGGACCGTTCGGCGTTCGTGAATTTGGGTGCGCATTGCGCGCGCTTCCAATTGAGTGACGGCTCTGGCCACGCCGGCAGCGTAGCACGGGTTTGGCAGCGAGAAGAGCTGGAACTTTACCCGGCACGCTGCGGTGGGGCTACGACGCTCTCGACTTTGCAGAGAACTGCGTAGGTTTGTAGGTTTGTGAAAGCGGGCGTGAACGGTTCGGGATTACCAGGAGTGTCGGGATTTCCCGCTCGTTCACGTTGCGCTCACGCACGAGGCCGGGGAGTGTGAACCATAAAGTGTGTATTATTAGACACGAATAATAATCTCGTACCCGAGATCGGTTTGCTCTGAGAAAAAGTTGAGCACTTTGGGCAAGGACCGGGTGCTCAACAAATTTTCACTAGAGAATCGTCTTAATAAGAAATCTCCAGATCGAGATCGGTTTGCTGCAAACGGGGGCGAGGCGCTTCACGAGAGCGTCGAGTGCTCAACTAATTTTCACTTAAGAAGTGTCTTAAGAATTGGACAGCAGGGCCGGCCAGCCGGTCGCCTCGGCAAACGCGTCATCGGCTGCGAGGATGTCGACCTTCTCCCGCGTCCCGGCCGGTGCATTCTGGTCCAGCCAAGCGTGCAGTTTGTCCATGAAGGCCCACAGGTCGCGCCAGAAGCGGCCGGTCTTCTCCCTAACCCACGCGGTCGTGGAGCGCACGTCGGAGTACGTCTCGCAGAGCTTCCGCCCATTGGCAGCCTCGCGCTGGGCGCGGTCTTCTTCGCGCACGCCCTCCAACTCCAGGGCTCTGCTCTTTCGGTGCCACCACGCAAGAAGCGCAATCCAGCCGCCCTTCTCGTGGTTGCGGAATGCGTTCACCCCCAATGCCAACCGCATCGCCTGCCGATAGCCGTTGAAAAGCTTTGTGCTGCCACGCAATTCCCTCAGACTCCCCTCGGCAACGGCCTTTTCGTCATCGGGCGCGGACGGATCCTTGATAACCGCAAACCACTCCTTGGCGTTTTGATTGCCAAACAACACGTTCTCGTCGATGACTTTGACAAGATTGTTCCTGATGCGATTGGAGAGTTCCCTCGTGCGCTCGTCCTGCAGCAGTGCGCGCCAGTTCTTCTCGTTTGACTTCTTGGACCTGGCGATCTCGCTCCCGGTTGGCCTCGGGGCGATTGTGGCAGGATCCAGTCGTGGTGGCTGCATTAGCATCACCTCGCCATAGCCCATGCGCGACGACATGTGCTCGATGAAGTGCGCGTGCGCAAGGCTCATCCGCTCCGTCGCCCACCTTGCCTGTTCCATGTTCATGAGCGCGTCTTTCATGTAGTAGTCGGCTTCCTCGACTGCCCGCGTCCGTATGGACACCATGGTGCGCGCAGCGCTGTTTACCGCCTGCTGCTGCGTCGCGACAATCGCACCGGTGCCTTCGCCTGGCCCGTCGTCCTCGCCGCCCCCCCCGACCGCCTCCTCCCCCGCCTCCTCCCCCGCCTCGTCCTCGTCCTCGTCCTCGTCCTCGTCCTCGTCCTCGTCCTCGTCCTCGTCGCTGCGAACGTTGCTGCGCAGCGGCATGTAGCTCGGGTCGTCCCCGTCGCCGTCGCCGTCGCCGTCGCCCTCCTCCTCCTCGTCCTCTTCCTCGCTTGCAACCTCCCCAACCCGCTCAGGCTCGTCGGATTTGTGCTCAGGACTCACGGACGCCGCCTGTGGGCTATCCCGCGCACCGTTGAGCACGCACGGGTCCACAAAATCGGCGAGCTTGGGGATGGGCACGTTCCCTGCCACCGCCTCGTAGAACTGCAGCAGTGGGTCGAGATTGCCGTCGTCCATCGCGTCGACGGGCGTGCGCGCCTTCAAGCGTGCCGACTTGCGGCCCGTTTCCATGTAGCTGTAGAAGGTCTCGTTGCCACCACTGTACTGAGTCGCAAGCAGCTCAAAAAGCGGCAAGTCGTCCGGTGCGCCAGCCTCGCGGTAAGCATTCGCCAGATTGGAATCGTGTCTTGGTCCGTAGCTTTCCACGCAGACAGCCTTCGCCGCCTCGGAGGGAAGTGCCACCTGGTAGAGGTCAATGTACACACCGAGGATGTCCGCCAACGCGTTCAGCACCAGCGTGGGCGTATCCGCTTTGGGCGTAGCGATGGTGAGCGCCAGCGCGTCGCGGATTTCGTGCCGCACGTTGTTGGGATCGTCGAGGAACGCGCTCAGCGCAGCCAGACATTCTTCCGCACACTCGATGTCGCCTTTCTCCTGATACCTGAGCGCCGCCTGTAGCCCGTCCCTTATCGGAGCGCTCGTCGAGTCGAGGTCGACCATCCGCTGCGCAACCTCCCGCCACCGAGCCGTCGCCTCTGCAGACACCTCGGGGGACCATCCGAGGACACCCACCGTGTAAGGCACAAACAGCGCCTCCATTGCAACGTGCACGTGCACGTGCTGCTGGTAGTAGTCGGGAAAGTGCGCACGCACGTGCGCTGCGACGATGCGACGAAGGCGCGTCACGTCCGTGGCTTCTGGCCCGGTGGATGGCTTCCCTCGCCCCGTGCTCGGTTTCCACCGGAGGCTGGGCGCATCACCCTTTGGGGCATCTCCCTGCTGGCCCGCTTTCAGCAAGCCGTGCTCGACCGCCATAGCTTCGAGCCGCTTAAGCATGAGTTTGCACACGCTCCGACCCTCCACCTCATCGTCCTCCTTGACGAGCTGCATTGCGCGCAGGACCGAGGCGAAGAGCGAATCGCCGTCCTGTGGCACCCACTCGGGGACGCCCACGGACGCCTTGGCCGGCTTGTCCTTGATCTGATGGGTCTGGAACACCGCGTCGGTAGTCGACGCGCATCGCCCAAATCCTGCCAAGGGTCGCATGGTGCGTCCACGCAGCTTGTCACTCATGGACCCGGTTGGCGCGTGTTATGATAAGGATTGGTGACTTGACAAATGTGGACGCTAGCCGACGCGGGCGAGACGAACGATACCACGGCGTTCGTGCACTCGCGTGCGCACAAACGATGGCGCCCAAGCGCAAGCGCGTTCCGCGCGATGACAACGCGCTGATCTACTGGCTTCACCACACCGGCGACTTGCGGAAAGGGGCGTCGCGCGAGGGCGCGCGCAACGGCAGTCACCCAAGCGGCGAGCTCATCTTGGACGCGCACGAGTGGGGCGAGGCAATGGTGCGCGCGTACTTGGCTTGCATGATCGACGACGGCGTGGCGGCACCGGATCGGTGGAACGCGCTGCGCGGAAAGGGGAGGGAATGGTACGCGCGCGGCTACCTCTTCTATCTCCTGCCGCGATGCTCCAACGCGCCCGAAGACATCGCTGCCCACGAGTGTTACAACGAGCACGTGTTCCACAAGGACCCGCCGCCGTCGGAAGCAACGGTGCGCTCGTGCGTGGTTTCCAAGGCCCAGGAGGTTTGGTGGAACCGCTACGCCAACACCATCCGGGCCGACGCGTGGGCTGCCTTTCAAGACGCGAAGGATGCAGAATCCAAGAAGCGCGCCGCCGCCGCCGCCGCAACCGCCGTCACCGCCTCAACCGCGCCGCTCGCACAGTCGCCCACCGTCGCGTCTCCGGCCACTGCGATAGCCACAAAGCCGCCCGACCCGGGCCTGCCTTCGCCACTCGAGCGGCTGCTGAAAGACCCGGCCACGAAGGAGCAACGATCCCCGCGCGCGGGCATTCGCGAGCTCGTGGTCGCGGCATTCCAGACCGAGCGCATTCTGCGCGCGTGGAATGACGATTCCAACAACGGCCGCAAGCTTACGCTCCTGAGCAAGCGCGCCGACCGGCTCGCCAACGAGTTGCTTGAGCGGGGCTTGGGGCACGCGTGTGGCGCCGTCGGGTCCAACGAGCAGGAGCACGCGGGGGCGCTTGACCGGGGAGGGATGCGCCGGATCGGCAAAGGTGGCTTCAACTCGATCTGCGAGGTCAGGGACGTTGTGCAGGCCGCGTGGGCGGTCGAGCTGCTGCCTATCGAGGTCGCCTCGGACTTTTTGCGCAAGCGCGTGGTGTTGCGTTGCCCGCACGGCGGGTCGGCGCCGCTCAGCTTCGACGCGGCGGTCAGCGAGGCCACCAACATGCTCTTCACGGCGCTGACCTCCGCAGGCCCACGCGTCGCGGCCATCGGATGCACGCACTGGTGCGCGTTTGACCGCGGTCGAGAGACGCGCAAGTATGCAATCTACGCCTTCCTCGAGGCGGGCACGATGTCCGTCGACAGGCGGCTCACATCCACGACATTCGGCGTCTCGGCAGCCGAAAGCCGGCCGTACCACGACGCGCTCGTGGCGGCGGTTTACCGGATGTCGGCCGAAGGGTACGTGCACCTCGATGCGACGCTGCGCAACTTTGTCGACTTCTACAGCCACAAGCTACCCTCCGCCTTCAAGGGCCACTACATCAAGGTCATCGACGTGGACGCGAAGCACTTTCGTCGGCTGTGCACCAGCCGCACTTCCGAGTGGCGCTACCTCTTCCTGTTCAACCTTCTGACGGTGCTCGTGTTTCTCAAGGTTAGGATCGCGGGAGCGTGGAAGCCGCGCATCCACTGGGCCCACTTGCGCGCCATGTGCAAGCAGCTGATCAGCGAGTTGCCCGGGCTGACCAACATCGCGGCCATCACGATGTGGACTGGCGGGTTTGAGGACACGCGGGCGTTTCCCGACTTGGGAAAGGGCGAGTTTGCCGGCGACACGCACGAGGCGGCGATGCGCGCGGCCGTACGCACCCTGAAGCACTACTTGCTTCAGCAACCGCTGAACATGGCCACCGAGCGGTACGTCAAGGTCATCAAGCCCGATCTCAGGAATTCGAACGGGGTGCGCAGCCGCCAGGATCTGGACGGGGCCAGGCGCTGGTACGACAGCATTTACCTCAAGCAGCTGGTGCCCCAGCGCGCCTTTTTCCTCGAGAAGCTGCGCAGCCGCTGGGGAGCAACGCGCTTCGTCGATGTGGCGTTTGAATTTCTTGACACGCCGTTGGAGCGCATGCAAGAGGCGTGCAAGGCCGCGCTGCCGCGCACGGACCGGCACCATTCGGGGTGCTCCCGTGCGTTCCTGTTGGGCATCGCTTAGCTCGAGTTCATTTTTATTTTAAAAAGCTAGACTTGCGCCTCCCGCTTTCACGCGCACATGCACACGCACACAACCCCTGACACGTGCACGTGCCCGGCGGACCGACACGCGCCTACTTTTTGGCCTTGGCCTTCTCCTTGGACGCCTTCTCCTTGTTCTTCTTGGCCTCGGCCTTCCTCTTTGCAATCTTCTCGCGACGCGCCTTGGCCTCATCGGCCGGCAGAATGAAGTCGATTGGCTTGTTGGCGCGCCCGGGCGAGCTGAACGCAAACCCCGCGAATGCGCGCGACAGGTCCGGGTCGTGGCGCACGGCCTTGATCAGGTCGGTGGTGTAGACGCGCTTGGTGGGGGCATGGCCCGGCGTCTCGGCGTCCTGCGCATTGTCCGCTGCCCGGGTGAGCAGCAACTGGGTCAGGTTCTCCATCGCGCCCGCGAGGTAGGCGTGCGTCAGGCTGCTCACATGCTTCTCGGGCAGGCCCCTGCGAAAGAGCTTGCCGCAACGGGCCACGCTCAGGGTGACCTCGGCCCTTTCCTGGTTCGTGCTCTTCACCATGATATCACACTTGGCCGAACACACTGGGGATTTCACACACCAAAACCGACCTTCACAAGTTGCAAGTTAGCGTGGAGTGCACGGTTCGAAATTTGACAAACACGCGACAATTCTACTCCTCCACCGGCGGGCGCATCGACCCGAGCATGTCGATCAGCTGCTTGACGGGCTCCGGCGAGTGAAACTCCATCGGCGACTGGTTGAACAGGTCCTTGCCAAACGGCCCGACGGTCAGCGACAGCCACGGTCGGCAGTCGTGCTCAGGATTGTGGCGCGCCTTGGCGTTGCACATGAGGAACTCGGCCACTTGCGCGCTCGTGGCAAAGTTGCAGACCTTGTCGGGTTGCCATATCTCGCCCAAGTGCCAGTCGTCGTTCACCACGTGACCGACGTGGTGTCGTGCCTTCTCGACATTGTAGCTCGTCGTGCCGTTCTTTGTGACAGGGTGCACGAGGAAGTGGTCCCAGCGACCGGAGCTGCTCGTTTTCCAGGTGGCCAGGAGTAGGTTGGGGTGCGCCCCATCGCTCGCCTGGAGCGCATCCACGACCGTCTGTGCGAGGTCTTCCATCGGGGAGTTGGGAACGGTGTTGGTGGGGCTCTGTGCGAATGCAAAAGTGCCAAATCCATTGGCAATGCGCATTGTCAGTGGTGGTGGTGGTGGTGGCGGTGGTCGAGCACGGCCTGCTCCATCAGCGCGTCCGCCACCACCTGCTGCTGCGTGAGCAAGCCCTCGGCGTCCAGCTCGCGCTTGCGCTCCTTGCAAAAGTCGCACGCCGCGCGGTCGCCGCGCGCGCGCTGCTTGTCGGGCCGCGGCGGCGCCACGCGCAGGCAGAGCGGCTTGACCAGATCGAGGTTGGCGCGCCACGCGACGCGGTGCAGCTTGCACACGGCGAGCTTGTCGGCGCGCGTGCCAAAGGCCGCCTCGTCGCCCTCGACGTTGACGCACGAGATGGCCTTGGACGACCGCTCCTTGTGCTTGTTGGTCATGATGTCGGGCGCCGCCGAGGGCCGGTAGACCAGGAAGGAAAAGTTTTGGGCATAGTCGACCACGACGCGCTCGTCGGCGCTCGCGCCCTGCAGCAGCGCCAGGACCTGCTGGAAGCCCATGGGCAAGATGCCAACGACACACGCGGTGGCCGGTCGCGAGTCGTGCAACTCGCTCGCGCGGCCCACAAACGTCGGCGTGACGTGCTCGGCGCGAACGTGCGCGGCCGACCGCAGGCCCGCGAGGGGCGACGGTTCCACTGGGGGCGACATGCCGTCGGGCGATGCGTGCATCCACGACCCCGCGCACACGAGCGTGTGAACGGAGCGCCACACCTCGTCCAAGGCGTCCACGGGGAGGTCGAGCGACCCATTGGTCCGGGAGAGCATCACGAGCAGCGGGCACACCTTGACCCACGCGTTCAGATTCTCCTGCGGTCGCGCAAACGGCGCCCACCACCGCTGCGCCTCGGCGCAGTCCCCGACGCCCACGAGGTCCTTGAGCGGCGCTCCGATCGCGGGGACGCCGTCGGCGGCTTGGGCGCGCATGCGTGCGCCGCACGCGGACGGCGCGAGCGCGTTGCCGCGCACCACGACGCGCTCGGCCATCTCGTGGCCGCTCGTGAAAATCGAGTTGAGAAGCACCGCCGCCGCGCACGCCCAGTAGTGCGAGAGCCCGTGCGGCGGCGCGTCGCCGTTGTAGAAGCACTTGAGCAGCACGTAGAGGAGGTGCACCTCCTCCTCGGGTGGCGCGTCCGGTGCGTCGGGGTGCGCCACCAGGAAGGCCGCGCGTGCGAGGCGGGACAGCGCCGCCGCCGCGCCGATCACGGAGGTCAAAAAGGGCTGCGACTGGCCAAAGATGCAGTCCTGTGGCGAGGTGATGGCCACGCACGGCACGAGCGGTTCGCGCAGGATGGCCACGTCGGCGCACGTCGCGTCCACTTGGAAGGCGCGGCCCTCGGCGCCCACGGCGTCGTCGGGGTTGCGGAAGCGCCTGGGCACGGTCGGGTCTGCGCACGCGCGAGGCGGTGTCAGTCCCGGGGCGTGGGCGGGTTTGAGCATCACAGAACCACCGCTTCCTTCCGAGACGTGGGGAGCTTGGCGCTCGGCAAAGGGCGAGAGCGGTAGGCACTGCAACGAGTCGACGGTGCGCCGGCATTCGATCCCAATGAGCGTGCGCGCGCGCTCCAGGGCGTCGACGTAGTCGTCCAGATACGCGTGCAAGGCGGGAATCGTCTGGTGGGGCACGCCGCGGGCCTCGCGCGGCACGGCCGCGTACCCCGTCTCGCTGACTGGCATGTAGTGCGTCTTGGCCGCCTCGGCGCACCACTCGTCCACCTGCGCCTGCGCCATCAGGATCTTGCCGTGGTTCCTGCGCACACGCAGGTTTGCGACTCGTGAGCCGCGGATTTGCTTGCAAGGTGTAGCAACCCCATGGAGTGGCCTACGCTCAACGAGGATTGCCTCCGAACCATTGTCAGGCACGCGCACTGCGCCAACACGCTCCTTGCCATGGCTATGGCCAGTCCCGGGCTGCAAAAGCTTGTGAGCGAGCATCTCAACGGGATGGACATGTGGCACCCAAATCCGTTCGTCTACTCCAACCGGGCGCGTATTGCAACGCCGTTGCGGCACGTCGGTGCGTTCTGGGGCAACCAGACTCTGGTCTTCAACGGCGAACGGATCGTATTCCACCTCGACACCGGCGTTGAGCAGTGGCGCACGTTTCTCGCAGCGCTGCCCCCATTGAAGCGCGTCTACATTCAGTGTGCCTGCATGGGCGTGTAGGTTTGAGTGTCTAAAAGCATGCCGTTTGTCCGCCGTCACGCTGCTCGCGCGGATGCCGATGCCGCCCGAGGTGCCAATGTCAAAACCAGCACCTGCGTATTGTTGGTAGGAGCGGGTGCGTGCGTGCGTGCGTGCGTGCGTGCGTGCGTGCGTGCGTGCGTGCATAGCACCGTACGTCCCGCTCCACGGCGTGGTCTCGTAGGAGCGGGGCACGTTGCTGGTGCCGACGCGGTAGACCTGTGGCGGGCACGATGACGGATTTACTGCATGTCCGTGTTCCATGCATGTGCGTGTGTGAGTGGTTCAAAATCGCAAAGGGGTTTGCCTGGAAGAGCGTGCAGAACAGCCGCATGTTGAGGTCGCCCACGAGGATGCGCTTGGCCGAGGCGATCGACGAGTTGACGTGCCCGGCAGAGACGGAGTTGGAGACGTCGTTGAGCTCGCTCGCGCGCGCCGCACCGCCACAGATGAGCGACACGATCTCAAAGGTGCGCTTGACCTGGTCCTCGCGCTGCTCGCGCGCAAAGAGGTCGAGCAGCTCGGGCAGGCGCACGGGCGAGTCGCCGCAGACCGTGAGCGTGATGGCGACGGTGGCGAGTCCCGCGTCGCGGCGATGCGGCAACGGCGCGAGCGGGGCGGCCGGGTCGTCGAGCAGGTCCACCTTGCAATCGGCGATGGGCAGCAGCGTCTGCGGCCGGTCGTGCTCCTCGCACGCGGCATCGGCCAACTCGGTGGGCGTGGCCACGCCGCAGAGGTGGCGGCACGGGTCTCCCCGGTGGTTCTTCGACTTGAAGAGCGTGCGTATCTGCTCGTTGGCCTCGAGCGCGAGCGCGAGGTTGTTGGACGGCGTGGCGTGGGGCTCGGCCGCCACGCTGAGCGCGGCTTCGGACGTGACGGCCGCCGACTCAAAGTCGCTGACCGGGACGCCGCGCGAGGCCTCGCGCGCGGCCTCGTGCGCAGCGCGCATGCTCTCGGCGATGGCGTGGCCCGCGCTCAGCTGCGACTCGCCGACCACGAGCTTGGCGCGCATGACGATGAAGCCGCGCGCCACTCCAGTGAGTGTAACGTCGAGGGCGCCATCGCACGCCGCTCGCTTCGTCTGCTGCTTGACCTTGTCGATGACGCGCGTGGCATAGTGCCGGTTGTTGCGCAGCGACAGCTTGCCGGAGCCGAGGGCGTGCAGATGTGCGATGCCCTCGGCGATGCCCGGCACGAGGCTGGTGGACGCGTCGTGCGGCGTCGCGTTGCGGATGGCGAGGGACCAGATCACCTTGTGGTGCCCCGTCGCTTCCTGAAAGCGTGCGGGCGGCATGCGCACGGCGTGCACGGTGGTGTTGGACGCGTCGGACGACGAGCGCACGAGGCCAGTTTGGATATTCAGTCGGCCTTTGGCGTTGCGGCACCGCCACGTCACGATCTTGGGCACGCGCTCGGGCACCGTGACGACCAGCCCCGAGAGGGCCTCGGCGCTCTTGACCGCGTTGCGCGTGGAGATGTCCAGGAGCAGGGCGTTGCGCTCGCTGTTGAACCCGGGCGGCGCCTGGCCCGTGAGCGTCGCCACCGAAGCCTGGTTGGCGAGGGTCCGCGACTGCGTGATCATGATCTTGAGGATCGACGCGTATTCGGAGGCGAGTGCGGCAGCCCAGTAGTCGAGAACGCCGCCCGAGACCTGCACGACGCCCGAGCACGGTGGTCGCTTGCGCTTGAGCGAAAGCGTTTGCTTGTCAGCCGTCTCCTGCAGCGCTGCCGTCTCCTGCAGCGCTGCCTGTTCCTTTGCGGAGCTTCCGCGCAGCTCCCCCAGCTGCTCGCACGCGACCTTGACCCCTCTGGCCAACTCGGGGTCGACGTCGCCGTCCTCTGCGGCCTGCGCGTAGAACTCGACCACGCCTTCCATGTCGGTACCAGGGGTGTGCGCAAATGCCACACCGTGCCTGAGGCCCTGGCGAAACTCGTCATTGCCGCCCGAGGGCCCAGCTTCGGCGTCCTCGCGCAGCACAGCCTTTCCGGTCTTGGCCCGCTTCTGATTCGCCGTCTGGTCCATGCGCGCGCGGCGCGTCACCTCGGCGCGCGCGTAGTTGGTGAACAGGTACGCCGCCGACACCTCGTGGTCGGTGATGGGCGAGGCCTGCACGAGCTTGCGCAGGCGCGGGTCGCTCAGCATGTGGATCAGCAGGACCCACGCGGCCCAGACGTTGACGCCGTCAGACTTGTCGCAGATCTTGACGCAGATGCTCTTGAGAGAGGCCACCTGCTGCGGCACCAGAGATCGGATCGTGCCGGTATCGAGCTCGCTGCGCGCAAAGCCGCGCATTGTGGCCATCAGGTTGTGCGCACCGATGCGGATCGGAAGCGCGTGCGGAAGCAGCCGCGTCGAGCTCGTGGCCACAAAGGACCCCTCGCGCGGCGCGGTGACGCCGTCGACAAACTGCGCGAGGTTGGTGGCGACCGTGGCCCCGGGATCGGAGGCGCGACCGAAGGCGCGGCGCGCCACGCCCATCGCGACGGCCACGGCCACCGACTGCGACGCGAAGCTGGCGCTCAGGTCCTGCAGCGAGTTGCGCGTCGTCTGCTGCCCACCACCCTGCGTCTTCTTGGGCTTGTGCACGACACTCGCGCGCACGCTGTTGCTGCGCATGCCTGCCGCCGCGAGCTGCGCCGCCTCCAGGGGCAGCACCGTCTGGTACGTCAGGAAGCTGCTTTCGCGCGCGTTGGCGTCGATGGGCCGTTGCAGCGAGAAGACGTGCGAGAGCTGCGCCACGGGGCGCACGGACCCAGCGCCTTGCGACGGGTCGCGCGAGCCTGCGCGCGTCTTGGGCGGCGCCGCGACGGGTGCCCGCGCGATGCGCACCAGGTGCCGCAGCTCGAGGGCGGCGGCGACGCGCGTGGCCTCCGCCCACGCCGCCTCCTGCACCGCCTCCGAGGGCGGCGGCGAGCGCGCCGCGCGGCTGGCGCGCTCCGTCTCCGCCATGATCATTCCGTCGCCTTCGTCGCCGTCATCGTCAGCGTCGTCGTGCATCTCGCTGCACCGGCGGTCGAACGCGCACGCGCAATGAACATGTCAAAAGTTGCAAAAACTGTCAAGATCGGCCGGCCCGGCGACGGGCCCCGGAAGGCCAACCCCAAAATTCTTAAGAAGTTCCTGCAGTGAAAAAAAGTTGAGCACCTGTGCCACCCTCGAGGCGCTCGACCCCGGTTCGCAGCAAACAGATCTCGGGCGCGAGATTTATTATTAAGGATTTCTTCAGTGGGAATTAGTTGAGCACTTCACCCTTGCCCAAGGTGCTCAACTTTTTCTCAGAGCAAACCGATCTCGAACGCGAGATGCACAATTCAGAAATAATAATAATAACCTAATAATTGACATTCGCCGGGCCGTCGAGGGAATTTGGTGAGAGGCGTGCGGGCGGCTTGGCCCTGCGCTTGCTGCCCGGCTCGACGTGATCGTGGTCGCACGTGCCCTCCAGCTTAGAGTTGGGGGCGATGGTCGCCCTCCAACGGTTTGTCTGCACGTCGAACGCACCGCTGCATGCCGCGATTTGTAACAGCTCCCACGCGCCGTCCGAGGCCGTCTTGGTGCTCTTTTCCATCCGGCTCTCGATGATCTTCTTGACGTCCTCCGGCCCGATCGCAAGCGTCGGCGAGCCGTCATCGCTCACCCCGAACGCGGAATTGGGAGCTGCCGTTGCTAACAAGAGCAGCTTGGTTTCGCTCACCAGCGTCAAGACGGCGCCGGCCTGTGCCCTGAACATGCGCTGCAGTATCGGATACCGGAACGCGCCATCGGCCTCGCTCGTTTGCTCCCTGGCGCCAAAGATGGCCTCGAAGTATTTCAGCGCGCCCGACGTGAACAGCGTCTCGCCCTTGTCGCGTGCAAGGTCCAGGGATTCCGCCAAGCTCGTGAGGTAGATCCGCAGGAGCTCGGCGGGCGCGTAGTCGTCTAGCCAGATCTTCTGGTTGAACCGCCGGTCGAGGCCCTCGTTGGCTTGCAAAAACTCCTCCATCATCTTGTCCTCATACCCGGCCGCGATGAAGCACGTGCTGCCGACGTTGTTCGACAGGAACGTCAGGAGTTCGGAAACGGCCTCGGCCGAGTAGTCGTTGAGTACGGGCGGGGCCTTCTTCGTGTCGTAGGTCGTGAGGGCGTACGCCTCGTCGAGGAAGATGACGCGCTCGACGCTCGAGCTGAGCAGCGCACGCGTCTTGGGTGCCGTCTGGCCCACGTACTGCGCGACAAAGTCGGCGCGAGCCACCTCGAGGTAGTCGTCGAAGACGAAGATGCCGAGCTTGCCGAGCAGGTCGCCGATGAGTCTCGCGATGCGGGTCTTGCCGACGCCCGGGTTGCCCATCAGTATGTAATTGGTCTGATAGTCCTCCGCCGTCGCCGAGTTGTTGAGGAAGCCCACGATCAGCTGCCGGAACGTCTCCAGCAGCTTCCACTGCGTCGGATAGTCGAGCACCAGCCGCTCGATGGCAGTGGCGAGGGCCTCGCACTTTTCGTCCCATTCCGTGTTTAAGTTTTCCTTGCGCGCCTTGGCCACGTCCTCCAGGCGCTCTATGCTTGCCTTTTCCATCAGCAGCTGCTTCCAGAGGCCGTTCACCTCCTGCGCAAGATCCCACTGGTCCACGCCCTTTGCGAAGCTCTGGCTCTGGCCGGCCTTGCCCGACCGGGATAATGCGCGGTCCTTCAGGTCTTCGTTTGTCGCGGCGAGGAACTCGTGCACGTTCTTGTGTTCGATGACGATCTTCTGCTGCAGCCCCCGCAACCGCTCCTTGTACCTTGCGATCTTGCGATCCATCGTTTCGGCGACCGAGCCTTTCCAGAACGCGCGCTCATCGCTTCCCGATTTCCTGAAGGCCTTCACCAGCCTCGTCAGCTCCGGCTTGGGATCGACGGTGGTCAGGAGGGCGGGGGGGTCGGCTACCCCAAGCGCCCGTTTCTTGCCCGGCGCGCTGTTGTCGTCCGAGGCCTTGCCCTTTGGGCGGTTCACCAGCTCGAGCGTCACGCCCGTCGCGTCGCCGAGGCGCAGCTGCGACAGGGCGGGTAGCATGGTCCGACCCCGCCCCTTTGCTTGGTAGCGGTGTGCACAAAAAAGCTTATCTGGCGCTAGAGGCTGCGTGGGGGGCAGGTAACACGGGTGCACGCGCCTCGCGCCGCTCCCGCGGCATGTCGGTCCGGGTCCTGCAGCAGGACTGCGCCGAGCACGTGACGATCCGTGGGACGTCGGTCTCGCTCTCGTTCGCCGCGCCCTCGGTGCTTCACGTATCCGTGGTGGCCACATTTGGCTTGCCCAACAAGAATGGCATCATATCGTGCGACAATTACTTGTTGCACCTTCGCTTTGACCACAGGAACGATTTGCTCGTGCATGTTTGGGCCGCGCCCACGGAAGAGGAGCAGCACTGGAGCTGTTTAATAATGTGAATCGGCCTTCCCTTAGGTCAAAAGAGCCAACACGCGCATCGCGTCACATGGTGGAAGCGACCTACGCGCGCCTCGGCTACATCGACGAGAAGGCGACCGTCTTCGTGTTGCGCGTGGCCTTTGCCTTTCTGGCGGCCGCGTCGCTGTTTGCGCTCGTGGCCACGCTTACGCACATCAAGGTCGCCAACACTGCCGCCACCTACGTCACGGCGCTCTCGGCGATCATCAACGCCGTCGCCGCGTGGCACTACAACGAGATCGTCAAGGTGCGCGCTGGGCAGCCGATCACGGTCGACTCCGAGTGGATGATCGACGCGTTGCGGTGCGTTGCGAAACACCCCCGCCTCCAACCCCCGTCTCCAACCCCCGCCTCCAAACCCCGCCCTCCGCCCCATGGCCCACGCCCCTTGGAAAACGGACGCAGACACTCCGATTGGGCGGTAACGATGCCGATGCTTGTGCTCAAGCTGTATGCCCTGATCAACAACCCTGAGCACGACCTTTTGCTGGGCTCCGTGGATGTCAGCGCACTTTGTGCCACACTCATGATTCTTCTCGGCGCCTACAGTCGCCTAGGGCTCGACGAGCTATACAACTACAAGGGCATGTCGCGCGTCGGATTTGCGGTGGGCATCCTGGCCTACCTGGGCAGCGTGGCGCTGCTGGTGCTGTTGCTTGTCGATTTGGCCAACGCCTATTCGGGCGTGGAGAACGCGACGACCCTCGTCTTTGCGTTCTTTCTCGTGTGGCCGGGGTACGCGCTCGTGACGTTTGTGGCCATCTGGTTTCGGCAGAGCGCCATCACCGAGCGCTACCCCAAGGACATTGCGCTCGCCAAGGATGTGTGCTTCGCCGCACTCGACGTGTTCTCCAAGGCGGTCTTCGCGTGGCATTCTTGCAGTGCCGCTTTCGGCGTGCAGGTGCTCGGCAGCCGATGAGCGTTCCGCTAAGAGGAGCGCGCGCGGAAATGCGTAGCTGCATGTGCGTGTGCGAGTCCTGCCGCGTGTGTCCATAAAGGGTGATAACAACCGCATGCTTTTTCCAACGCGCGTCGCCAAGCCGCGCGTGTCGATCTTCAAGGCCATGACGTCCCCTAAGAAGGTGTTTGCCATGATTTCGGCGGCTTTGATGTTCTTGACGTTTGCGCGCGTAATCGTGTGCTTGGTCGAGGCCTTCGTCGAGGTGCGCTCCGAGCGGCTGGCGGATGATGGGCTGATTCGCATGTGTAACGACCCGACGATAGCCTCCTCCTCATCGCCCGACTTTCGAACACTCTGCATCAGAAAACGCGCCGAGCGCGCCGCGCCCATTGTGCTCAAAGCCGTGCTCCGCGCGGTCACCACGGCCTTCTCGCAGTTCTGCGAGGTTTTTTCGTCGCCTGCGCGCGTGGCGCTGCTGGTGCTGTTCTCATTAACGGGCATCGCCGCGCCCGTTGTCAAAGCGCTGGCAGCGCTCTTCGTGCAGAATATGAAGAAGCGGCGCATGCGGCAACGGGGCGCCAAGTACGTTACGTCCGAGAGCGACGAGAGCGACGAGGAGGAGGAGGAGGACCACTACCAGGTGGTGGAGATATCGCCGCGGCACGCGTACAACACGCGCCAACGGCTGGGGCTCACGCTGCGCAGGGGGTTGCAGCGCATCGGAACGCCCCAGATGACTGCGCTAATCTAGGACTGTTTTTTTGGGGGGGGGGCGTTTTTTTGGCACCTTGTGAACTGACCGGCCCAAGCCCGAACTGCACGCCATCGAGCTCCACCGCGACAATGTAAAACTCAAGAAGAACGCCGCGACGCAGGCGTTTGGCGCGATCAGGAGGGCGGCGGTGGCGGCCAAGACGAAGAAGCGCAAGGCCGCCGACGGCCACGCTTAGGTCTGTGCCTCGGTGTGCGCACCCGCGTCGCCGGGCGGGTGTGTAACCAGCGCGTGCATCGTGCTCAAAATGGGGTCGGTGATTCGGCTCATCCTGTCGCACGTCGCGGCGAGGCGCGTCTCGTCGATTGCGTACCTTTTCGCCAGGAGCTTGAGCTCGTCGAGCGCGGCCTTCGCGTTTTCATTCTGGACCATGGTGCTGAAGAAGATGCGAGTAAACGCGCCCTCCCTTGTGTGATTGCTGTGCAAGATGCGCATGCCGACGTGCGCATGCTGTGCGCGAAGGTGGGTGCGCTTCTCGTGCATGACCACCAACGCTTGCTCGCACATGTACGACAGCACCCTCCCCGGTCGCGAAGAGGACAAAGATCTCTGTAAAGAGCTCGTGCGGGAGCGCGAAGGTGTTGGCTGGCTGGCTGGCATCTCTCTGGACTTCTTCGTCTTCTTGCGCTTGGACGCATCGGACGCGGCGTTCATTGCGCGCACAATTTGCAAACGGTTTTCGGAAGTGACAAGCCTCGGGCACGAACGCCGTATCGGTAGGGTGCGGTGCGCGGCGCGGCGTGGGTTTTTTGCAACTTGTGCCGTGTGCGCGTGCCGTTGGGGTAAGAGCCATGCATGCTTTTATCACCGTCTAAAATCGCATCGTTTGCCAGACCATACTGGAACGCGGCCACGTGCTACGGCACGGCGCATGCCACCACCACGTTTCATGGCCAGTTTAATAAGCACGACTATCGCTACCTGTATGGCCGGTGTGGCGACTTTGTGCGCCAGGACGGCCAGCGCGGGCTGGCGCTGGGCTACCTGACCAAGGTTCGGTGCACTCGATTTCTAACCACGCCGCTCGCGACGGAGCTGACGGGGCTCGACCTGACCAAGCCCGGCCGGGGCGCCGCGCAGGCCGCGCGCGTCGTCGAGGTCGCGGACGCCTTCTTCGATCTGCTGGTCCGTTACAGCAAGTCGCACCCGTACCGCGACGATGACTACGGCAACGTGATGCGCTCGCGCGCGCTGCCGCGCGACTCCTTTTGCATTTTTACTGGGTTCGCGGAAGCGCTCGCCTCGCGCGAGCTGGAAACGTTGCGCACGACGTGGCGTGAACGGCACCTGCCGCCGCCAGCTCCAGGCCCGCCGCCGCCGCCGCCAGCTCCAGACCCGCCGCCGCCGCCGCCAGCTCCAGACCCGCCGCCGCGGCAACCGTGGTGGTCACCGCGCCCAACCATCGACGAGGACGAGCGGCTCGAGAAGTTCATGAAGTTGGTGCTCAGCACGTCGCACCCCTACACGTCAGCCACGGAGCCGGAAGCGTTTGACGCGTCGGGATTTCGCATCCATCACGATGAGCCGCTGTTTTATGTGCAGCGCAACTACAACCGTCGCCGCCCAAACTGGGGCCACGTGCGCGTCACGATGGTGCTCAAGCCGCCGTTGCGCAAGCGGCTTCGTGTGAGCGTGCTTCGCACAGGCAAGGAAATCGGAGCAGCGTTTGCGCGTCTAAGGAGTCGCAACAATTAGACTCGCACCGGCTGGGTGGTGATAGGGGGTTGCATGGATACGTTAACGTTCCACTCGCTCGTTAGCACCGGTAGCGCCGGCACAAAAGCGGCCAAGCCGACGCGCAAAGTATTGGTGTACGAGAACGCCGAAAAGGGGCTCCGAAGAGTCGTGCCGCCGCTGCGGCGGCTCTGCCCTTGCTTCTCGGTGTGGTGCTGCGTGCCATGGGTCTTCGTCCTGGCGGTGCCCATCGGCGTCGCCATCTGGGACGGCACGCGCGACCCGAAGCGCATTCTGCGACCCCCACCCTCGATGCCGCCGATGCCGCCCATCTCGCCGCCGCCGCCGCCGCCGCCGCCGCCGCCCATCCGGCCCTCGCGCCCACCGCCGTTGCCCTCGCGCCCGCCGCCGCCCTCGCCGCCGCTGAAGCCCTCGCCGCCCTCGCCGCCGCCCCCTCCGCACCCGCCCGAACCGCCGGCGCCGCACCGGCCGCCCGGGCTACCATTGCTGCCGGGGCAGGTCTACGCCACGACCGTCGAGTTGGTGCTGTCTGAGACGCACTTTCTGGGTGGTGGTGGTGGTGGTGGTGGTGGTGGTGGTGGGAACCGCGCGAGGCGCGCGCTCTCGCTCACGGGAGACGTGCGCAACATGGTGCAGGAAGCGCTCGGCACGCTCACGATCTGGGACTTTTACCTGCACCAAGAGCGCGTCTCGGACCTCCAAACCCTGTGGAAGATCACGCTCGTGATGCCGCAAACGGAGCTGTCCAACTACCAGTACGTGCTCGCCGACCCGGCCTTCCTGCCCCAGATCAATGACCACTGGTCGCATTCAGACCAGTCGCTGTTTGGGGTCGCCTCCAGCGCGGTCAAGGGCCTGACCGTGCGCACGGCGCCGCCCTCGCCACCATCACCGCCGGCGACGCCACCCTCTCCACCGGCACCGCCGCCACCCCCACCGTCGCCCCCACCGTCGCCCCCACCGTCGCCCCCACCGTCGCCCCCACCGCCCTCGCCAAGGAAACCGCCCTCGACACCGCCCAGCCCCTCGCCGCCGCCGCCCTCGCCGCCGCCCTCGCCGCCGCCGCCCTCGCCGCCCCCGCAGCCCCCGC
>Ga0213868_10000474_pt1 | contig 37834 bp, 26 predicted proteins | sample PICome_9_FD_160087 | JGI IMG/M metagenome (GOLD analysis project Ga0213868, IMG submission 160087) | Coastal seawater microbial communities near Pivers Island, North Carolina, United States - PICO127 | ecosystem: Environmental > Aquatic > Marine > Coastal | place: USA: North Carolina...
TTCAAGGTGAAACAAGCCGCCCTGTTTGTCCGAGGCCACGGGTATGGTGATCTGATAGACTCCATCCTTGGCTACTTCAACCGTGTAGTGAAGCCACTCACCCTTTCTCGTCCAGCCGATGCCGTGACCATTGGAGGCGTCGTCTCGCTTCTCGATATCGACCTGCGTGTTCTTCCGATAGTCGGTACCCTGGTTCTGTGGATCGTTGTCATGATAGGCTAACTCAGCGGGTCCCTCGTCGTAGTGCTCGGCTTCGATGGTGCCTGGAATGGCGTGTGGCTTGCCTCCATAAGGGCCCGGCTTGGGAGCGACCTCGGTGCCTACATGGATAACTGACCAGTCGATGCCATCCTCGATCGGGCCGCTCTCTTTGGGGATGAGCCGAATGGTTCTGAGATCGATCAAGGATCCTGCTTGAAAAGGGCCATCGCTCTTAGCGACCAGCCTATGAGTGCCTGCGACCAGGTTAAGGCTTCCCACCTGACCCCAGCGATAGTCGTCCCAAGTGCCTGTGTCCGGGACATCGGCACTGAGGGTCTTGTTGGCGACGGCGAAGAGGATGCGCCCGTCGTCGCTGCCAGCCTGGAGGGCCCAGTCGACCCAGAGGTCAAAGTCGCCGTCTTCGCTAAGGTGAAAGGTCCATTCGGCGCGATCCCGTTCGCTGCTCCAGAAACCGAGGTTTCGATAGCGCTGCTCAAAGAGGATGTTTGGGCCGTAGACTTCGGCGACTGAGGCTGGAAGCGTGACGGTGCTGTCGTTGGCCTGAGACATGAGCTTTGGTTCGTTGTTCTCAAACTTCTTTCGTGGTTCACCGGCGACTTGCAAGTAGGCGAGAAGATCGGTCATGGCGCTTACGGAAATCGACGCTTCAAGTCCCTCTGGCATGAGTGAGAATCCCATCGATTTGAGTGAGGCCAAGTCGGTGCGGGGCACTTGGTGACGCACGCCATCGATCCCGACAAGCGTGATGGACGCGCTGGTTTCCTCGACCAAGGCACCTGCCAGGGTTCTCTCATCCTTGATGGTGGCGACGAACTGCATCCAGTTCTCTTGAACCGATTGATTGGGATCGAGAATCGCCGTGAGGTAAGTTTGAGGGGTACGCGTTGTGAGGGCGGCTATGTCAGGGCCGATGGCGTTGCCAATCCCGTCCAGGACATGGCAAGCAGCACAGTGGGTGGCGAAGACTTCGCGCCCTTTCTGCCGGTCACCCGCGATGGAAAGCGCGCTCGTGTAACGTTGGATGACCTTCGCACGATTGCGATTGGTTGCTCCGCCTAGCAGTGTCTCTGCTTGCTTCCGAATGGCTTCGTTCTCGTGGCGAAGCAGTCGCTGCCTTCTGGTCGCGTCAAGGGAGGCTCGCAGTTCACGATTCACCGCGAGTTCAGCAAAGAAGTTGGGCAGCTGATCTTCTCGTTTCAAGAAGCCGTCTACTAACGCTGATCGAACTTTAGGTCCATATGTGGGCCAATCAGCGAGCAATTGCCTGGTCATCGTGGGGTCATTCCCGTTGAGGAGCGCCTGGACGGCGGCAATTTGCAGCTCAACAGGAGTGCTCAGATCGAGGAGTTTCGTCAGTCGACTCCCATCGATTTCAGGAAGCTTATGTCCTGATGTCAGGAACGCCACTGAGGCGAGGCGATTTTCCAATGAGGCCCGCGAATCATTGATCGCCGTTCGCGCCGCCGCAAGCATGGGAGCCATTTCCTCTTTGAGTGACGCGAGGTTGTCGACGGTTGCCAGGATCTTGGAGGCGACCTCATATTGCCAGGCTTGGTAAGCGTCGTTGGCGTCTGCTTTCGCAACTCGAGCAAGAAGACGCGGCACAAGACGCTGGGCATCACTTCCCAAGAGTTCCATTAAGGCATTGGTGAGAGCCGCGGTGCTTGGCGTTCGCTCAGCCTCGAGCACGGTGAGGAGGACTTCATCGGGGAAACGAGCCGCAGACGTGAGGGCCGCCGCGCGAAGATAGGGGCGTTTCGCTTGAACCAAGAGAAAGGTTGCCAGGGCTTTGGCAGCTCGCGGATCGTTCCAGGAACCGAGAGACAGCGCCGCTTGTCGTTGCACGTGAGCGTCTTCGTCTTGGAGAAGATGCAGCGCGAGAAGCCCGAGGCGTTCTTCCTGACCAATGAGCCGTTCTCCCACGCGCAGGGCATGAAGGCGCACGCCTGGATGGGAATCGTTGAGACCTGCTTGTACGTCGTCTGCGGTCAGCGCGTTGGTGTCTGCTAGGGCGCACAGAGCTTGTAGCCGTGCCTGCGGCAGTGTGCTGGCGAGGACCTGACGCAGGGAAGCCGTCGCCTCGCCCTGCTTGGCATCGTCCAACCAGGTGAGCATCATATGCGCGGTATCACGCTGCCACCCGTTTGGCGAATCTAGGGCTTTGGCGAGGACCGCTGGTTTCAGTCCTGCGAGTTTGACTGGGGTTCTTAGCGTCTGCCCCTTGGGATGGATTTTATAAATACGTCCCCGATCTTCTCCTGCGCGGAGGCGACCATCGGCAATCATTTCGCGCTCGAGACGAGCATCGATCCATTCAGGATGCTCGATGACGAGTCGGTAAAGATCCGCCACATAAAGTGCTCCGTCAGGACCCGTGCGGAGTGCGGTTGGGCGAAACCAGGAATCGCGACTGCGGAGAAACTCGCTTTGCGATTCGTCGGCCGCGCGCCTCGTTTGCATGAGGACACCATTCCATTCAATGACATCGCGATGGATACAATTGTGAACCGGGCAGGAGAAGTAGACTGACGGTTCAATAAGATTATCAAAGAGTTGATCGCGATAAAACGTGTACCCGCAGCCTGAGGTGAGTTTGCCAGGCGATCCGGCTGGCGGCGGCACGTAACCCTCCCAATGACTCAACACTTGGCTGAGAGGAAAGAGATCAATCACGCCATGCAAACTCTGCTTGGCCGAAGGTTGGGCGACCTTGGGGGCGCGTTTCACATCGTGATCTTCAAGAGCGATCTGCCATCCAAAGGAGTTGTTGCCCGCGATCCAGTTTCCCCAGTCATCACGATTTCGCCCATGCTGCGTCATGCCCGTGGCGTGTTCGATTTCGCCAGTGTCAGGACGGATACGTAAGTCAAAGCCACCTCCGAGATCTAACGCTTTGCCCGTCTTGGTGGATCGAATGGCTCCACCACTATCGCCATTGGCGACATAGATCCAACCATCGAGCCCCCAGGCCAAGCCGTTGCCTCGGTGCTGTTCATTGCCACGGCCAAAGCCTTCGTAAAGAACCGTTCTTTCGTCTGCGACGCCGTCGCCTGTCGTGTCACAGAGAAACCAGATGCACGGCGGGGCCACGGCAAGCACGCCATCACGCCAGGGGAGAACGGTATTGGACGTTTCTAAGCCATCGGCAAACACGGTCCGTCTATCATAGGCGCCATCCTCATCGGTATCTGTGAGGGCGACCACGCGTGAGCCTGGTTTGCCCGCATGATCCAGCCCATTCGGATAACAGGCGAACTCAGCAACCCAGAGTGTTCCGTCAGGACCCCAAGCGACATCCACCGGATCCATGACGAGGGGTTCTGCCGCCACCAATGCAATCTCAAAGCCGGGGCGCGTTTCCATGGAAAGCAATGAGGCTTGAGGCGAACGCGGTTGACTCACGTGATCACCCATCAGATCGGCAAAGCTTCGTTGATCAATGTGATGGGGGAGGAGAGCCCCCGTGTCTTCGTTCTGCCAATAGAGATGGCCTCGCTTGATCCACGCCCCATTATTCGTTCCATCCTTACGGACAATGGCAGGAATCACTCGGCGATCACGGGAATGCTCTTCGTTCTCGCGCGTGCCGCTTACACCTTGCTTCGACCAGCCTTCTTCCATACTGGCAAACAGCCAGGTGCTAAAGGAATCTCCGTCCGAGTGAATGATATCTAGATTGCCGTCCTGGTCGAGGTCGGCGAAGCGCAGACCAGCGTCAGCGCCATCGTTGGTCACGATGGCCGTGCCCTCGGGGAGAGCGAAGGGAAGCTTCTTCCAACCATCCTCGCTTCTTTCAAAAGCCACAGAATGCCCTGTCATTCCAACGACTAATTCACAGATCCCATCGCCGTTGAGATCGAGCAGTCGGGCTCCACCATCGGCTCCATTTGTCTGGGGCGCTATCTTTTCAGAACGACCGAGCGACTTTTCATAAATCCATTCCTGGCCATCAAATCTCCAACCCATGATCGCGGCGTCATGAACGGCAATCATACCCGCCAGACCGCTCTCATCGAAGATTCCAAAGCGGACGTTCCCATCGATGCGCCATGGAAACGAGCTTTCTTTCCAAGTGCTGGTGGAGGGATCCCAAATCCGCGTGAGCTTGGCATTCGCATTGCCAATCACAACGTCCATGTAGCCATCTGCATTGAGATCGAGGAGGCGCACGCCATTGTCCTCACCGTTCTCGTCCCGCAGTGGATGGCCCCCTAGCAGATTCTTCACCATGAGGTCGTGCAGCTCGGGCATGTTCAGAAATTTGACCTTCTTACCGTGCGTATGATCCGCATGGTCCACCACTTCGACCATCTGATCATTGCGCATCCATTCGCCGGCATGGAAACACAGCGACACCGCACCGCGCTTGGCCACGGTGGCATCGACCGCCGCCTTGTAATCAGCGATCATGATTGGATTCTGAGCTCCGTAGAGTGCCTGACCGGTGTAATCGTTCGGATAGACAAAGGGCAATTCCAAGATCTTATTCCCAATGACATAGGGGTAAGGATAGTCTTCAAGATAATTGACAAACCCCGTCATGAGATAGCGTGAGAATCGGTTCGCCCCGCCCATGTTCGGATCAAAGAGCGCCTTGGGCAGTTGAGGATCCTCCGTAGTAAAGACCATCCCCACGCTGGTGCTCATGGACATGAAATGGCCCTTAGGAGACACGCCATTAAGAATCTCTGCATAAGCTCTTGGGCTTGGCGTGTTCTGCCCATCCATGCACCCAAACCGAAAACCAACTGAACGATTGTTAGGAATTTGAGCTAACAAATCAACGCAACCATGGTAATCGATCACAGCCCTGCGGAAACGGTGCCGTTGCAAGAGCGGGCAGGGATGCGTTATGGTATGCGTCTCCAGGGAAACGCCCTGCTGCAAGAACCACTGCATGTTCGGATGCGCTGGCTCAGGTTGATTGCACGTGATGCTGACGGGACCGCGCCCATCAATGTCCTGCAGACGGTCAATGATTGGAGAGAGGTAATTTCTAAAATGCTGACCGTCCCCTGACATGTCATCAATTGCCAAGACAATGGCCGCTTCTACCCCCATTTCCCCGATCCATTGCGGCGTGATGAGCTTCGCCGATCCGCGATCCATCAGCCACGGGTTGTTTGGATCGTCGAGATAGGCCAGGCGATTCCCGACTGAGACCTCTCCCTGTGTCGACTCCAGAAGGGGTAGGAAGCTTATTCCAAGGAGGAGGAAGGTACGAACGTCGAAGAGCTTCATAGCAGGAGATCAAGGTAACGCCGACTCCGATCTTGGGGAAGCCTCGACGTGAGAGATGGTCTCAGGGTGCCGCAGGTACATCGCCATCGCCTGTCGGCTCGCCGGCCATGAGCCAGGAGAGGTTGAACCGAGCCACGTGGGCCTGGGGGAGTTTGCCTTCAAAGTGCAGGTAGATCCAACCTTCGCTTGGTGTCTCAGGGCGTCCTGCGGAGAGCGAAGAATATTGAAAGGCGTCTTTCCACACGAGCCGCTTCAAAGGCCAGGTCTTGCCGCCGTCGAAGCTTACCCAGATCGTACCATGATTGCGACCCGATGGACTATCACAGTTACTATAGAGCACGATGTCTCGGCCTGCGATGGGTAGGCGGATGAGGCCAGCGAAGCATCCGTAGTTGGTGTCCTGCGGCCCATCCGGTAGGATCTCAACGATCCGATAGCTGGTCCAGGTCTCACCACCGTCGTTGCTCCAAGCCTCGCGTCGTCGCAATGGCGGCTTCTTCGCGTTCCAATGCGAGCGGACATTGTAGTAGAGCCGACCGTCGGACAATTCGACGATTCCGGCTTCGCCGGTTCCCATCTCTGCAAACGGCTTGCTGGTCTTCCAGGTTTTCCCACGGTCGTCGCTGTAGATGGCGGTGGAGTAGTGCGTCGGCCAATGTTCTTTAGGGTAATTGGCTTCGCCGTAATGGCGGGCCGCGCGAATCAATCGGCCCGCGTGTTTGCCATGTCGCAAGGTGATGCCGTGTTCATTCATGTGCATTGACGGCACGTTGCCTCGAGTGTCGGGACGAATGGTGACGTCTATCTTCTGCCAAGTCTTTCCGTCGTCTTGGCTGCGGTAGACCGACAAAGGAGCGGGCGGGTGCTTGTCTTCGGCAAATGCTAGGATATCTCCGGTGGTCTCGTCGACGGTCAAGCCCCCTGATTGAAAGGCTGGCTCCGCGATGATGATCTCGTGTCCCCAGGTCTTGCCGCCATTCACACTGCGACGCGCGAGAAGCTTCTTGTTTCCCAAGGTGGCCAGAACCGTTCCCGCCAGCGTGACCACAACGTTGGGGTGGCGTATGATGTTGAAGAGCGGCTGGACTTCCAGCTGGGGCTTGCCGAGAAAGACATCGATCGGTCCTTCCATGGGGTTCTCTGCGGCAGCAAGCATGGGGGCAAAGCAGGCCAAGATGATGGACATGGCAGCAAAGGTGGGGCAGTGTTTTATCATGTTGTCCTCGAAGCTTTAGATTCAGATGGACCAGATCTCCTCAGAGGTACGTTTCGTTTGCAACGCTGGTGAGCATGTAGAGACTGGTCTCTCAGTAGATTCAACGGGTAGTCGAAGCCACAGGAGCAGGCTACCTCTCAACTAAAATTGAAACGATCGAGTCCACCGCCTTCTGGCCAAGCAACTTGTAGGCGGGACCTGTCCAGTGAAAGCAGTCGCCCTTGGCAAGGCTGCGCTTCGCGTCCAGCATGGCATAGAAGTCGTTGACGGGGACGCCCGCTTCCTTCATGACCTTGGCGGCGAGTCTATTGTGTTCGACGATGATAGGATTGATCTGGGGCTCAAGTTGGGTTGGATTTCCCTTGGCCGTGACAGGGGTGCTGCTGGCCCAGATAAGTTTGGCTTTGGGCAGCTTCGTCTTGAGCACGTCGACATAGGCTTTTGTTAGGGGCTCGAAGGTGCCATCCGCAATTCGGCCTTCGGTCCAACCATGCAGGCCCATGTTGAAATGGACGACGTCATAAGGAGCATTGTTCGTGAGAAGGTCTGCCAACAATTTGTTAGTTCCTTCGGACTGCCAATGCGGGTTGACCCAGGCATCGACGTAAGCTTTGCCTTGCAGGGCGGTGACCACGCTCATGAAATACCCGTTTAGGATGGAGTCACCGATGAGCAAGACATGCGGACGCTTGGGATCGATGACCTTGGCCTTGTCGAGCCGCCAGCCTTTGCCATCCGCGTGAAGCCGGGCGTCGGGCTCATGCGCCTTGGCTTGAATCAGTAGTGTAGCGGGCTTGCTAGTAATAGTGAGTCCTGGCACGGTGAGGAGACCTCGCGCATCGCTCTTGGCTTGGCCTTGAGAGGTGCCGAATTGCCAGCGAAAGCTTGTTCCAGGCGTATGCTTGAAGTTCTGCAAACGACGCAAGGAGACATCAGCGGTGGCCGTCTTGGGAATCTCGAACCTGGTCTGCAAATCATCGGCCGAGATTAGGAAAAGCGAGGTTTCCAACACCTCTGTAGTGTCCTCTAACATCTTCCAACGAAAGAACGCATTGATCTGTCCAGCTTCGGTGCTCTCGAGATCATCCGGCCAGGGAAGCGGCGAATTGGACGAGGCGTTGGTGAAGACGGGGTAGGCTTCATTCTTCTTCACACTTAACCAGTCGAAGGAATTGAGGAGGTCATTCACCTTCATGACCCTTGCTGAATTATTCTCGTGACCGAACGGGCCCCAGTAGAAAAGATAGGGGTACTTGCGTTCGTTCATCGCGTTCGCCAAACGATCGTGCCCGAACGACCAGTCATCGTTCTGAGCGGAGTAGTCGAGGCAGATCGGCGGATCGGGCAAGGTCATGCCTTCGGGAATTGATTTCGGCGGGAAGCATAGACGCTCGGCCACGTGGCCGATGCCAGCTGGCACATTCGCTTTGATCGCTGCGAACACGTCCCCATGCCGCATGCCAATCCCAAGCGCGCCGCTGCCGCCCATGGAATTTCCGGAAAGGTAGACTCTGTTAGGATCAATCTTGTAGTGCTCGATGGCCCACGCGACGGTGTCAATGACACGCTTCTCGACGGGCACGGTGTCTTTGCCAGAATTCTTAGCCACTAACCCTTTGTCTCGGCGATGCATTCCGCCCCACCACCAGTCGTTGGCCTCATGCTTACGGCAATCGAGGAAGAGCGCGTAGTGGTCGTCGGGCGAGTGGTAGATATCGTGATCGCCGATTGTCTTCGTGCACTCAATGGAGGAGAAGGCATCGTGCCCGGCAGAGTGTAGGACAACATACAAAGGAGCGTTCTCGCGCGCGGTCTTCGGATGCACCATGGCAAATGTGTCTACCTGCGGCGTCTTGTAGCCCCACTCCGGCTTCGAGGCGTGGTCGAACGTTTCCACCGCCCGGCCATTGATGGTCGAGTCCTTGGAGGAATCGATTTCAGGAGGCCACCCCGCGGCGAACAGTGAGAAGTTTCCGAGAAGAAGGAGGGTGAAGGTGAGTATCTGTTTCATGGGCAGGGTTTCATCAAGCATCCAACAACAAATGAAAACCAACTGTCGATGAAATCAGTGCGTCTTCTATCAGGCGTCTTGCTGCTCGCCTGCTCAGCAGCCATCGCTGAGCCCGCTGATCGCATCGTGGACCCCCACCTCGACAGCCATCGCTGAGCCCGCTGATCGCACCGTGGCCCCCCACCTAGAAGAACGACGCGGGCAAGGACGGCCCCAACAGTAGTTGGTGTGATTGCTTCATGTCCCTCCACTAAACGGCAAGGGAGAGATTTGTTGCTCCTAACTGAGAATACCACCAAGTGTCAGCCTTGGCTGTGAAGATTTCGTAATGTCAAGACGGTCAATAGAAGCGCTAGATCTACCTTTCTCGGAGCGAAAGGAAAGGGCTAAGCTATCAGCTCTAGTGTTAGGGAAGTGTCTCATGCGCCTGAATTGGATTCAAGAAGTTCGCATTTCGGTGTCACGCGGATGGCGGACAGGGTGGGATTATCCTTCGCTTCTCTCAGGCTCTCTCCGCTTTGCTCCGAGTCGAACGGCGTTCTCATCCACCCTTCGCTTCATCACTTCCCTGCGTTCAGTGATGGCGGACAGGGTGGGATTCGAACCCACGGTAGAGTTTCCCCTACACACGCTTTCCAAGCGTGCTCCTTAAACCACTCAGACACCTGTCCATTTTTGTTTGAGGTCTCCTTTCAGAAAACAGCGAGCCGCTCTGTCGGGGGAGGGACCGTGGACTTCACCCTAATCCTTGGCAAGTGGGATTTTAGGTGGGCGGTAGAGGAGGAGCTAGGGAGGTTGACAATGGTGATCGCAGAAATTTAAGGAACTCTCTACTTTCTTTGTGATGATCCGATCCTATGAACGAGCTATGATTGTGAATCGAGTTTGCTCGGTTCTATTTGGCGGCACCCGGGGGTGCCGCGACACAATCTCTATTTTGTTGGCATTCGCGTCTCCCGCGAGCGTGATTCTTTTATTTTAGGGGTTGCTGTGTGACGTTACTTCAGCCTTTGGTGGCAGGTGGCGCAGAGGTTTTCAGAGTTTGAGGTCTTATGTATTAAAGCGATATTGAAATCCAAGTATCCTGGTAGATAATCTATTTTGTGCCTGCATCCAAGAATCTATAGATTCTAGAAATTAGTTTCATTCGAGCAGATTGCCGCTAGGATGGTCCCACTGAAAGATGATGGAGCTCAATCTTCGAGAAATGCCTCACTTAGTTGTGGGGTCCTTGATGGAAGTGCACAAGGCTTTGGGGCCAGGCTTACTCGTCGAGGCTTACTGGGTAAGTTTAGCCCATGAGCTGCGCATGCGAGAGATCATGTTCAAAGAGCGCCACCCCGTTTCTGTGGATTACAAGGGGGCGGAGATCGAGACGGCTTTTGCGATTGATTTCGTGGTGGAGGATATCATTGCCCTGCACCTCTATGCCGTGGACACCCTCGAGCAGGTACACAAAGAGCGGCTGAGAAATCATCTGCAACTTTCTGGGTTGGAGGTCGGGTTCATGGTGAATTTTGACTGTGTTGACTTCCGCAAAGGTGGTCTTAAGCGTCTGATCGTGTCTCCCAATGAGCCGGACATGCCGTGGCGTGGCGTGGACGACGATGATGAGGATGTTGATAAGGACAACGTGCGTCGGGTTCACGAGTGGTAGGGGTGGCCTTCTGAGGTGGACGTGGGCACGGTGTTCAGCTCCAGTGGGCTGTCTTGGCCAAGTCTGCTCTTAAAAAACTCCGTTCGAATCATGGCGCGATTGCCTTCCTTCTGAGTGTGCTGATTCGTGTGCTCCGCACGACGTTGCGTTACGAGACGGTCGACCAATGTGGGATCATGCGGCAGATGGTCAATGGCCCGGTCATTTGGTTGTTCTGGCACAACAGGATCATTCTTATGATCCATGCGGCGAAGAAATTCTGTGGTGATCGGCCTGCGGCCGTGTTGACGAGCCCAAGCGAAGATGGAGAGATTCTTGCCGGCGTGATGAAACGGTTTGAAGCGGAGTCCGTTCGCGGGTCGTCTAACAAGCGCTCAACGGCGGCTTTAAGAGAAATGGTGCGGGTGGTCAAAGGGGGGACTGACATGTTCATCACGCCAGATGGACCACGTGGGCCACGCTATCAGTTGCAGGCGGGTGCGGTGAAGCTGGCGCAGCTTTCAAAGTGTCCACTCATGCCGGTGCACTTTACCTACAAGAGCGCGTGGACACTAAAGACGTGGGACGGTTTGGTGATCCCTAAGCCCTTCACAAAGGTTCGGGTGACCTTTGGGGAGCTTGTGGTCGTGGAGCGTGCGGCTGACGAAGCGACTTTGGAGAGCATCCGCGAAGAACTTCAAATATCGATGACGGCCGAAGCCGAGCGTTCTTGGGAAGAGAATACGAAGAATTAGGAGGTGGACTCGGTGCCACCGAGTTCTTCCAAGGCTCCGTCTCCGAGTGCCCTTGGTCCCGTGAGTTGTTCGAAGCGTTCGATGAAGGCATTGAAGTAGCCGTCTTGGCTGGAGCTGCGTCGGCTCCGTAGGCGGAGCGTCGGTGGGGTTCCTTCCTCAGGTACTTGCGTGTGACTTTCCTCCCAGGTGCCGCCGCGCAGACGGTAAGCCTGCGTGATGAAGGTCTTCGAGTGATTAAGTTCTAGCGGAGTGCCGTCGGCACGCCAGATGGCCTGCGCTTGCATCCGCCTTCCGGCGCTGGGCTCCATTCCAACGAGTGCGAGTGAGCGTTTGTTAGTGCCGATCAAGAGCAATGCTTTGAAGTTTTGCTGAAAGGTAATGTCCCCCTCGACACCGCTGACAGGATAGACGAGGTGTAGGCGTTCGTCGGGTCCTAAATTGGTAAGAAGCGCTTGAGAGACGCGTGGTTCCAAGTGAGGGCGGGGGGCTTCTGGGAGGAGTTGTTCTAACAAGACGTCTCGGCACCGTTCCTCCGTCTTCTCGATCCAGGGAGCGGGCTTCTCACGGAAATAGGTGGCCGATTCTTCAATGACTTCACTGTTAGGCTCTCTAGGGTAGACTCCGAGCTGGAGGTCGATTAGGTCTTCGAGGTAAGATTTGGCCACAGATTTCGAGAGTAGGCTGTCTGGATAGTCAAAGACCATGGGAGGAGCTTGACGCAACTGGAGTAGACTAGTCGACAGGGCAGCGCCTTCCATAGTGGCGGCAAGACGGGTGGCGCTGAGGTGCTTCTCAGCGGCGTCGAGCTCGAGCATCTTGTGTCCGAGAAGGTAGCTCGAGAGCGAATAGAAGGCGCCTTGAAGTTCTTGGGGCCGATCCACTGAATTGGCGATACCCGTTAGCTGGAGCTTGACGCCGAGTCGTGTTTCGACACCGCGCTTCCATTTCTCGACACCTTCTGTGGATTCTCTCACATAGAACTCATCATAATAGCGTTCGAGGCGTTTGGCGACTTGCACGCCATCAGCCATGCCGATGACTTCACGTGTGCGGACCTCTTTCGGTTTGGCGCTGAAGCGGTTGGCCATGCAGCGGTAGAGATAGACTCTGTCGTATTCGCTATGAAGTGGGAGGCGGCCGATTTCTTTGAGCCCAGCCTCAAGAGATTCGCGCGATGGCGGGAAGGCGTGAACCATCTCAATGAGCTCCGTGGCAAAGATCCAGTCGGGGTCCCGTTCCCTGAATCCCGCTCCATAGACGGCGGCGGTCTCGCTTCCGACGATGCGAATGGCTTCGTGAAACATGCGCAAGCCGTACTTTTTAGTGTAGCGTGAGGATATCTTCTTGCCGCTGAGTGATGCGAGTTCGGTAATGGTCCAGCTTAGTCCAAGCGTGATTGGGTTGGCGCCCAAGGCAAAGCGTCCGAGGAAGATGGCAGGCTTGGCATAGTTCCAGTAGGGGTTCACTTTCTTGTACATGCCATAGTAGTCCATGGCCTTTTTCACAAAGCGGTAGGTCTCACGGAGATTCAGCCGCTTTACATCCATGGGCAGTTGTTCTAACTGCACTAGCAATTGCAGAGACACGTTGTGAAGGAAACGGAGCACCTGTTCCATGTTGGTTTCCAAGAGAGGTTGGTCCGAATCTGGCTGATAGATGTGGGCGACTCCGTCGAAGAGATACATCACATCTTTGTAGATCTCTTCAGGTTGAAGGGTGCCATCGACGACATAGCCATTCTCGATGACTTTGTTAAACAAGCGCTCCGACTCGACTTTACAAAAGGCCAAGACTTCGGCTTCGCGTTCGTCGGTTTGTGGAACGGCGGCCGCTTCGGACTCGATCGCCTGCGCGTCGAGGTCCCACCAGCCGACGGTTTGGGCAAGTTGATGAGAAAGCTTGTGGCGCCGTTTCTCAAGAGTGAGGGCTTCTTCCTCGATCTCGGACTTATAAAGTTCGAGCGCGCGTTGCTCGCGGCTTACGAGCTCCCGATCATTCACGAGCTGAGTCTTGGTTTGCTCAAGCAAGCGATCAGGCTCGCGATCGCGCAGGCGGAACCACCAAGCGCCTGCGCCAGAAAGGCAAGCGCCTAGGATGAGAAGCCAGGTGGAGATCTGGCCGAGGCCGCCGCTGGCAATCGCGGTGATGAGCACAATGAGTCCGCCCGCCGCTGAGATCAGGGCGGGGCGCACATCGAGGCCCGGTGGCTTCTGCATGGCGCAGTTTAGAGGAGATCAGGCCGGTGCGCAGGTGAATTCTGGCGTTTCTAACGCTCCCTCAACCCCACTTCTTCAGCCCACTTCTCCCAGAGATCGGCGAGATGGCGGGTGACGCCTGCCTGCAAATGGGAAACATCGCGCATCTCGGTTCGATCCTTGGCGATATCGTAGAGCTCCCAGGGGCCACCATGGGAAACAAGCTTCCACTGATTCTTCCGGATTGCCCGGCCCTTGCGCCACTGCCAGTAGATTGGTTCGGAGCGGGTGAATGGTTGTCCTTCGAGCAGTGGTCGCAAGCTCACGCCTTGCGACGGTGTGATTGGCTTGCCTTTCCATGATGCAGGATAGTCTGACTGACCTATGTCGCAGAGCGTGGCCATGATATCGATGAGGTGGCTAGGTTGTCTAACGAGCCCATCAGGCGTATTTATACGACCTGGCCAAGAGACGATGAAGGGTGACGTGATGCCGCCTTCCATGCTGTCGTTTTTGTACTTTCTGAAAGGCGTGTTACTGACATTTGCCCAATCGCGTTTCAACGATGTCCAGCGAGTTATCGAACCAATAGGGCCGTCCCCACGTTCGACAGCAACGGCCGACCCTCCATTGTCTGAGGCAAAGAAGATAATGGTATTGTCTCGTTTGCCCGTTGAATCCAGTTTGCTGAGGAGCCGACCGATATTCTGATCGAGGCAGTCAATCATCGCTGCATAGACTGCCATTCGTAAGTCGGCGTCGTCTTTCTCTGCGTCGTTTAACTTATTCCAGGCAATGGATTCCTGGTCTGACAGAGTCACGTCATTGCTGAAGATCCCCATGGCTTGCTGTTTGGCCCAGCGCGCCTTGCGTGTCTCTCCGTAGCCAGCACGGTATTTGCCGCGGTACTTTGCGATGTCTTCGGGCCAAGCTTGCAGAGGATCGTGCGGCGCATTGTAGGAGAGGTAGAGAAAGAACGGCTTTGTTTCGTTTTGATAGTCGTCAAGGTAGCCGAGAGCGGCATCCGTGAACGCGTCCGTGGTATAGAAGTCTTTCTTTGGTGGTGTGTAAGGCTTGTAGGTAATGTGGTCGATGCACCAGGCGCGTCGTGGACTCTTTTGCGCAGGCTTACCTTCGCCAACGCGTTGACGTCCGGGGTTGAAATAGTTACACGCTCCATCACGCAGCCCGAAGTAACGATCAAACCCACGTTCGAAAGGATTTTCTGTGCCGTGATGTTTGCCAGACATCAACGTGCGGTAGCCTGCGCCTCTAAGGACCTCAGCTAGGGTGACGGCATTTCGCATCTTGCCGTGAGAGCGATGCATTTTTGATTGCTGAGCGTAGACGCCTGTGAGCAAGCAGGCGCGACTTGGAAAACACTTCGAGGTGCTGTAGAACTGGGTGAAGCGGAGACCGTCCTTGGCTAGAGAATCCAAATGAGGAGTGGCTATTTCACTGCCATAGCACCCAAGATCCGAGAATCCCATGTCATCCGCCAGGATAAAGACGATGTTAGGTTTAGTGTTCGCGAGGCCGATGATTGCGGTGAGTAGGAGCGCGGCCAAGAAGAGCACGGCACGGTCAATCATCGTCATCAAAGCTGATGATACCTGCCGTTTCTTCTTCGCGCTCCGGGTTGCGACCCAACAGGAAGGAGAAGAGGAAGATGAGGCCGAGAAATACCAGCAGTTCGCCCGTCATGGGAGTGCCCGACGGTTCCAGCCCGTAGGCCATCGCCACGGCAACCCCCAACCAAACTACGGAGGCGACAAAGTAGCGAAATCGGAGCCAATTCATGAGGGGAGAACGTAGCGACCGAGGCGCTTTTCGCAAACTCATTCAGTGCAGGCAGGGCAAACCCCAAAGAATTCGAGCTCATGACGCAGGCTTTTCCAGCCGAAATCAGCCATGATCTGTTGCTCGACTTTGGCTAGCGTGCAGGCGAGGGGAACTTCGGTCACCGTGCCGCAGCATTCGCAGAGCAGGTAGTCGTGATGGTGCCCCGGAACGACGAGTTGGAAGTGACTGACGCGACCTGCGAGATTGAGCTGCCGGACCTTGCCGACTTCTTTTAGCTTGGTCACCAGCCGGTAGATGGTGGCCTGATCGCGGTCGCGCAAGGCGGGGATTTCGGAGAGTTCTGCCAGGGTGAACGGAAGGTGGCGCAACATCATCGCTCGTAAAAGATCGACCAATGCGCCAGTGCGACGAAACCCCAGACTGCGGAGTTCTTCAACCATCGCTTCGACGAGGGATCCCGTCTCCTTTTGGGAGAGCGAGCAATTGTCGTGAGAGTGGTCGTGTCCGGCCATCGGTTAGGCGTGAGATTCGAGGCAAGGACGCCGCCTTCGTAGCATGCGGACGACTCTATACTTCGGTCTGATGAGAAAAGCGATCACAAAGACTAAGCCCTATCCTGTGAGCTGATCCAGCCAGCAGGATATGGGAGGTGTGCCAAGTTGCAATCTGTTTACAATAAAAACTTTGATCGAAGAAAGGAAGATTCTTTCGTAACGTCTGTTTCGGAATTTTTCAGGTAGCCCTTAGATATGAATACCAACTCTACCTGCCCTCAATGCCAAGCGCCCATACCGGAGAAGGCGCCGCGTGGTCTTTGCCCACGTTGTTTGATGGATGGCGCCCTTTCCAGCGAGCCTCAGGCCAGTCCGCCGCCGCCGCTGCCCTCCGTCCCAGCCATTGAAGCTGTCTTCCCGCAGCTCGAAGTTCTGGAGCCGCTCGGTGCTGGAGGCATGGGGCGCGTATACAGGGCGCGCCAAACGCACCTTGATCGCATCGTCGCCTTGAAAGTTCTGCCTCCTGAGCTAGCGCGGGATCCCGCCTTTGCAGAACGCTTTGCGCGGGAGGCACGTGCGTTGGCTCGGCGCAATCATCCAAATATCGTGCAATGTTATGATTTTGGGCGGTCGAGCTCAGCGGAGGATGGTGAGTCCTATTCTACCTTCTGTTAGAGTTTGTCGATGGCGTGAATCTTCGTCAGAGCATGCGCACGGAAGCGTTGACTTCGCGGGAGGCGTTAGGCATTGTGCCCCGTCTTTGTGATGCTCTGAACTACGCGCATGAGCAGGGCGTGCTTCATCGTGACATCAAGCCCGAGAATATCCTCATTGATAAACAGGGCCGTGTGAAGATTGCCGACTTTGGATTGGCTCGTTTTCAGAAAGAAGGGGATACCGATGCGATGACGCTTACATGGCGCCTGAACAGATCGAAAAGCCCCATGATGTCGATCACCGGGCGGATATCTACAGTCTAGGGGTTGTCTTCTACTGAATGCTCACAGGTGAACTTCCGTTAGGGAGATTCGCGCCTCCGAGTGAGACTCAAGGGGTGGATCCTCGCTTGGACAACGTGGTCTTTCGAACCCTAGAGAAACAAGTGGACGAGCGCTATCAGAGTGCGGGAGAAGTTCAAACTCAGGTCGAGACCATTGCCGGATCGGCCACTCCAAATGCGGATGCCGCCTTCTCGAAGGCGACGCCTGAGCCCAGTGACAATGCGCTTAAGGAAGATGCGGCTCTGGCCTTTCCGCCTTCGTGGACCACGGCTGTGAACTGGATTTTGAGGCAGCCGTTTCTCTTTCAGCGTGGCGTCCTGAGGTTAGAGGAGGGCCAGTTCGTCTACGTATCTTCCAAGGCGACCTTAGCCATTCCGTTAGCATCTATTGGTGAAGTGTCGCTGGCTCCACTTTCGTTCAGTGTCGAACCTCTTGCGCGCTGTCCTGTGAACATCCGCTGGCGTGATGCTAGCAAGCGCGAGCAGGTGACAAGCTTCCTGTTAGGCTCTAGTTCGTGGGCGACTAGGCTTCCGCTGGAACAGGGGAATACAGATAGTTGGGTTAGGGCGATTCGTGAGGCGGTCAAAGCGAAGACGGGAACAGAACCATCTTGTGCGCACGATGTTGATCTGACGGCAGAGCAAGTGACTCCACCATTGCCGACTCTCTCAAGGCACCCGGCTCGGACTCGAGCTTGCCAGGAATCCAAGTGGCGAATGAGAAGGCGGTCCCGCCGGACGAAGCCTTTGATCGTCTTTGGGCAAATGCGGTGCTCGCGCGTTCGCCTCGAAGCTGACTGTGTGTTTGAAGGCAAGGCGAAGCAGTTCGAGATCCTGCAGCCTTGGCTTGCGGGCGGTGCAGATCGACCACAAGCAGATGCCGCGTTCGAGCTAAGCATGAGCGAGTCTGCCGTGCGCGTTGCCATTCACCGCATGCGGCAGCGTTTCCGTAAAGCGGTCTTGGGGGAACTCGCTCAGACGGTGGCCCAGACATTCCAGTTCAGGAAGAGATGCAGCACCTCTTTGCAGCGCTCAGCCGCTGAAGGTGTTTGCCCTCGTAGGCGATCGCGGACACACTTGACGCATGACTCGCTATTGCTTGCTCGCTATCCTTCTTGTCTGCTCGAGCTCTGTTAGAGCGGAAGAGCCGACGCTTGCCTTCAAAGATCTCTTTAACGGCAAAGACTTGACGAACTGGGTCGACGTCAACACGTCGCCTGAGACGTGGTCTGTCAAAGATGGGCTTCTGGTGTGCAGTGGGTTACCCATTGGTGTCATGCGATCTGAAAAGCAATACGAGAACTTCATCCTCGTGATCGAGTGGCGACACATGGAAGCCGGTGGCAACTCAGGCGTCTTTCTCTGGAGCGATGCCAAGCCTGAAGGCAACCGTTTGCCTAAAGGCATGGAAGTGCAGATGCTTGAGCTTGAATGGCCGATCATCAACGCGAAGAAAGACGGAAAACCGCGTCACATGGGCTATGTCAGTGGCGAGCTCTTCGGGGCTGGTGGGATGAAGGCCGTGCCCGAGAACCCCAGAGGCACTCGCAGCATGTCCTATGAAATGCGCTGCAAAGGCAAAGGCGAGTGGAACCGCTACGTCGTTGTTGCGGTGGACGGCACGGTGAAACTTTCGATCAATGGGAAGTTCGTCAACGGCATCCGCGAGGCGGAATTGCGCAAGGGGTATCTTTGTTTGGAATCCGAAGGGGCCGAGATTCACTTTCGTAAAGTTCAGATCATGGAGCTGCCTGCGGGACGGGCGGAGGACTTGGGGATGGTGCTAGAAGATTCTGAAACCGCGAATGGACGCGAATAAACACGAATGGATTGTGGAGACTTCGCCAATCGTTCTTGGAGCGTTTTCTTCTCTTCTTGCGTGATGGGGAGGGTGGCTAGGGCACGGTGTTCTCGGCCTAGTTCATCGAGCTGAATCAGGCTTTGTTTGAAAGCTTGCAGGCGTTTCGTAGGATCGGACAGCTGGGCGTGCCATCGCAGTGCGGTGGCTGGGGCGATCTCGCCGATGAGTCTATTGCTAAGCAATCGCTCTTCAGCCCCGGCGTTCCTGGGCGCCTATCGGTCGGGGAAGGAGGGGGTGCAGAGGGAGGAAGGGGCAAATCCCGTTCACTGGCTCGGGTTGACTGGGGATGATGGGCTCCTTCCAGCCTAAAATTGGCTCCGGCGCGCCAGAATTCCCGCTCTGGGGGTGAAATCGCCGACGTCTGGGCGCGGGTGTGTGTTCCCGACTCGAGCGCTGGTATGAGGCTGACTCAGTCGAAGGAGTAAGCCGGCCATTCGTCACGGGGGTCTGGATCTTCGTCGAGCATGAGCACCCAGCCTTCATCGAGCTGGAGTTCAGGAGCTATAATGAAATCATTGATCTTCATAATAACGACTGCAGTGCTAATGGTAGGGTTTGGTGGGCCGGAGGATGCTTTAGAGTGTTTAGATTACTTCGTGCGAGTGCTCTCCGTCATGATGGATAAACCTCTTTCGTAGGTTGGCACGTCCACGCGGAGATGCCGTGGGGTGTTTGTAAGTCTGATGTTCCTCTAACGATCTATCTCCTCAAGGAAATTGGATGATTGGTCCAATCTAGGCCAACGACCTTGGTGGGGCGGATTATGAGAAGGATCTTCTTTCTGGGCGTCTTCTTCTTGACTGTAATGTCGGTCCCTGACCTGTGATTCTCAAAACTGCCGATGACGACTGTCTTGCCTATGGGAGCCTTGACGGTCGCGCGATGTTGGGTCGCTACGAAGACCATGTCGACCGTTGGATTCTCCTCCGGTCCTTTGCGCTGCCCTGCTTGAGAGATGGTCTACCAGAACCCTACGATAGGGTTGAAGGGACAACATTCGTTGGCTGATGGTGAGTGTGTTGGCGTGCGTTAGCAGCGCTTCTTGGGCGCAAGCCGCAAGGGTCGGGCGAGCTGCTCATAGGTCTCACCATTTTTCTCTTTAGCGGCGAGTTACTCTTTGTGGTTTGTCGGCAAATAGTTTGGGACGGTCTGCGCGTCCGCGCTGGTGTGAGCCAACCCGATGAGGATCATCCATCCAAGGATCCATTCCTTGACGCTCACTTCAACAACGAGTCGTAGAGTTCTTCTGTGAATCCCACGTACATCGTCTTGCCGACCCAGATGGTGGGGGCTCGGAGGTTGCCAGAGGGGCCGATGATGGCTTTGCGGAGGTCGTCGTCTGTGGCCTCGCCTTGAAGCTTGCCGCCTTTGAGTTTGAAGGAGACGAGCTTCTTGCCTTTGGCGGCATGAATGGCCGTGGCTGCAGTGGCAAGTTTGAGGCCTTCTTTTGCGACGATGGTTTCCTTCTTGGCGTCGGTGATGGCTTTTACTTCTAGCTGGTGTTCCTCCATCCAGGAGGACGCTCGTTTGCAAGAAGTTCAGCCGCCGCGGTGGTAGTAACGTGTGATGGATTTGGCCATGATGGAATCAGTGTAGGTTCGGTTGCCAGTGGTTCAAATGTTTCGGGTATTGGGTTTGGGCTCACGCAGAGACGCGGAGGGTTGGTTGTGTGTGGGGTTCGCACCGAGGCAACGAGGTTTGGTTGTGTGTGGGTAGTAGGAACGGCCAGGGATGACCGTCCTACGAAGTGGTTGTGCTTTGTTTGGGTTTGGACGTTGGTGATGACATGGTTCAGCCTTCTGCTCTTGCTGTGGTGGCGCATCCGGATGACATCGAGTTCATGGCGGCGGGGACGCTATTGCTACTGAAAGAGCGTGGGTATGGAATTCATTACATGACGGTGGCGAGTGGGAATTGTGGGAGCATGACGATGGATGCGGCGACGACGCGTGAGGTACGGCGGAAGGAGAGCCAGGAGGCGGCGGCGTATCTGGGGGCGACTTGGCATGCGCCGCTTTGTGATGATTTGGAGATTGTTTATAGTGTGGAGTTGGTGAGGCGATTGGCAGCGGTGATTCGGTTGGTGAATCCTGCGATTGTGCTGACGCATTCGCCTCAGGATTACATGGAGGATCACATGGCAACCTCGCGGCTTGCGGTGACGGCGGCGTTTGCCAAGCACATGCCTAACTTTGACACATCGCCCCCACAGGCGTCTGCGCCAGGTGACGTTTCGATTTATCACGGGATGCCGCATGGGCTTTGTGATCAATTACGTCAGCCGGTCGTTCCTGAAATGTTTGTGGAAACGACGAATGTCCATGCGGCGAAGCGAGAGGCGTTGGCACTGCATGCGAGTCAGAAGGCATGGCTCGACCAAAGTCAGGGCATGGATTCATACCTGGTGGCTTTGGATGAGATGTCGGCGCAGGTGGGCAAGTTGCATGGGACGTTTGCACATGCCGAGGGGTGGCGTCGGCATTTACATCTTGGGTTCAGTACGGAAGATGCCGATCCTTTGGCCAAGGCGCTTGGTCAGCGTTGCCAAAGGGGGATTGACCAATGACTCGAGATAGCTGCAGGCTGAGGCATGGCTAGAAAGCTCAGTACGATTGCGCCGGATTGGTGGGATTACACGACCCTGGACGATGAGATCATTCGCGATGCGGCGGCGTTGGCGCTTGAGGATCTGGCGCAGCTTTCGCGGCCGGGGTTTCGCGTGGTTTTGTATGACACGCTGGAGGATTTTTATCTTGCGGAAGCGCTAGAGTACATCGAGGCGTGGAGACAAGCGACGGCGGATAATCCGGTGGGGATTTGTGGTCCGATTGGACCGACAGAACAGCTGCCACTGGTGGCGCGCTTGGCGAATGCGCTGGAGTTGGATCTTTCCAATGCGCATTTCTGGGGCATGGACGAGTGGCTTGGGGACGACGGTGAGGCGGTGCCAACCTCGCATCCGCTTTCCTTTGAGCGGGCGGACCGTGAGTTGTGTTTTGACAAAATCACCAACGGCTTGCCCGAGGCGAATCTTCATTTCCCGGCGGCTGATACAGGCGTCTACCAGAAGTCGTGGGATGGAGTGCGTTGTGCCGTGATGCAGGGAGGGCAAGGGGATATCAAGCACTGGGCTTTCAACGATCCTCCACGTAGAGAGGGTGCCTACGCGGAGTCGCCGCCAAGTCCTGCCGAGTATCGGAAGTTGTCGACGCGTGTGGTGGAGTTGCATCCGATCACGTTGGCGCAGAATGCGCGGACATCGGGTGGAGGAAATATTACGCTGGTACCGCAGAAGGCGGTGACCGTAGGGCCGGTGGAAACTTGGCAGGCTGAGAAGGTGTCCATCTGGCAGGCGGGCACGCATGACAATCCGTTTGGGCAGCGGCTGACGGCGTTCATGATCTCGAAGGGCTTGGCGGATGCGGCAGTACCGATGTCGCTCTTGGCGGATCATCCGAATGTGCAGTTCAACTACTTCCGTGGTGGGGTGGGGAGTTGTTCGGTGGAGATGCATTAGCTCGCAATGGGTGGGGAGAGTCGTGTAGATTGGGGCATGCGTGTTGTCTTGCTTCTGCTTCTCACACTTTCCGTAGTCACAGCTGAATTTCGGGCGGGTGCGAGTGCGGTCGATATTTCGCCACCGAAGCTTCCCGTCATTCAGAATGGCGGATTCATAGAAAGCACGCTGAGTATCGTGCTGGATACGTTGCACGCGCGGGCGATTGTGTTGGATGATGGGAATAGCATGATTGCTATAGTGGTAGTAGATAGCTGCATGATGCCGCGAGAGTTGATCGACAAGGCGAAGGATCTGGCGGTGGCTGAAACGGGCATTCGCAAAGATCGCATCTTGGTGTCCGCGACGCATACACACTCGGCTCCGAGTGTGATGAATCATACGCTGGGGGCGCGTGGGGATCCTCACTACATGGCGTTTCTGCCAGGGAAGATTGCTGAAGCGATTCGGCTGGCGAAGGCGAATCTCCAGCCGGCGCAGGTCGGTTCGGCCAAGATTGATGCGAGTGACCTCACGGCGAATCGTCGTTGGATCATGCACCCTGACAAGTTGTCGAAAGATCCGTTCGGCGCGCTGACGGTCAGGGCGAACATGCATCCGGGTCACAACAATCCGAATGCGATGGGGCCTTCCGGGCCGATCGATCCCTGGCTGTCGATGCTCAGTATCCAAACGCGGGAGGGCAAGCCCCTGGCTCTTCTGGCCAACTTTTCGATGCATTATTTCAGTGGGCACGCAGGTGTGTCGTCAGATTACTTTGGCAGGTTTGCTAAGGAGATGGGGAAACGACTTGCCCCTGATGATTCGACCTTTGTAGCGGCTCTTTCGCAGGGCACAAGTGGGGATCTCTTCTGGGCGGATTACAGCCGTGACAAGCGTCGGGCGTGGAATCTTGAGGAATACACCAATCGACTGGCGGACAAGGCAATGACAGCGGTGGAGACGATAAGCCATCGATCAGACCTACCGCTGAGGATGGCGGAGAAGCGGATAGAACTAGCACATCGGCAGCCGAGTGAGGAGCGTTTGCAATGGGCACAGAAACTTGTCGATGAAATGGGTGATCGTGTGGTGGCAAAGAATCGGCCGGAGGTGTATGCGCAACAAGCGTTCTACCTCAAAGAGAACCCTTCTCGTGAAGTCGTGCTCCAATCGATTGGCATTGGCGACCTGACGATCAATGCCCTGCCAAACGAAGTCTATGCCATCACGGGTCTGAAACTGAAAGCAGGCCAAGGTGAGCGGACAGTCTTCAATGTATCTTTGGCGAATGGGGCTTCTGGCTACATCCCTCCGAAAGAACAGCATGCGTTGGGAGGTTACACCACGTGGCCGGCCCGCACGGCGGGACTTGAAGTGGGGGCTGAGAGGAGGATTGTGGAAGAGCTAGGCTTGCTTGCGCAACGTCCGCTTGATATGGTTGAACCTCCATCGATGTACTCGAAGGCGATTGGCGCTTCTCCGTCCCTCATCGATCAGTGGCGGATGGGTGAACTCGACTTAGGGGATGGCTTCTCATCCGGTGTGGCTCCTGGGGTGCCGGGCGTTTCCTCGTCAGCTTTTGGATCTGACTATCACAATCGGTGTGTCCACTTTGCGGGCGGCAAATTTACGCACACTCGGGAGTCTCCCACGGGAGACTATTCGCTGTCCTTGTGGTTTTGGAATGCGCTGCCTCTGGATGTGCGCGAGACTACGGGAATTCTCTTTGCCAGTGGCGGTGATCAAGTTTCGATTAGTCGGCAAGGTAAGCTGGTTGCTGGGTCACTTGATGGAGAGTCCGTGATCGATTCAAAGCGTTGGTATCATCTAGCGTTCGTGCGAAAAGGCGATGCGGTTAAAGTCTTCTTGAATGGCAGGCTGGAGATTGAAGGAGCGGGGCCCGCGCGGCAGGGTGGTCCTCTCTATTTCGCAGGCGACCGCGAGAATACGGCGAATTTCGAGGGAAAGATGGATGAGGTCGCTCTCTTTGATCGGGCCCTGACGGAAGCCAAAGTTTCTGAGCAGGTGCGGGTGGCGCAACTTCCCGAGTCGCCACCGCTTTCGCCCAAGCAGTCGATGAAGTCGATTCATGTAAGGGATGGCTTTGAGTTGGAGCTAGTTGCTGCTGAGCCGTTTGTTAGGGATCCTGTGGCCATCGATTGGGATGCGGACGGGAAGCTTTGGGTGTCGGAGATGGCGGACTATCCCTACGGCATCGATGGCAAGGGCAAAGCCGGTGGCCGCGTGCGCTGGTTGGAGGATGCGGATGCCAATGGAGTGTTTGAGAAATCTGTCTTGTTTCTAGATGGGCTTTCGTTTCCGACGAGCGTGATGCCTTGGCGTGATGGCGTGCTGATCACGGCGGCGCCTGACATTCTCTTTGCGCGGGATACGGATGGCGATGGTCGCGCCGATGAGCAGGAGGTGTTGTTCACGGGATTCATCGAAGGGAACCAGCAACTGCGCGTGAACTCGCTGCGTTGGGGATTGGATGGGTGGATCTACGCGGCGAGTGGGGGGCACCATGCGGGCTTTGGGGTGAAGACGGAGATTACGAGCACGAAGACGGGCAAGAAGACTGCCCTTGGCAGTCGTGATTTTAAGTTTCGACCTGATAGCGGGGAGCTGGAAGCGCTTTCAGGTCCCTCACAGTATGGTCGTGTGCGCGATGACTGGGGGAACTGGTTTGGAGTGCAGAATTCGTATCCGCTCTGGCATTATGTCCTTCCGGATCACTATCTGAGGCGCAATGCTTTCCACCCGGCTGGGGATCCGCGTCGGCAATTGCGTGGGCAAGCGCCTCGGGTGTTTCCTAACAAGCCTCCTCAGAAACGTTTTCATGGGTTTGATCACGCCGGGCGTTACACCTCGGCTTGTGGGATTTCTATTTATCGGGATGTCTTGTTGTTTCCGTCTAGTCCGGAAAGGATGCATGCGTTTACTTGTGAGCCGTTTCACAATGTGGTGCAGCACCATGTGTTAGATCGGGATGGCGTGACCTTCACAGCAGCGCGCGGCGATGATGGTGAGAAGGATTTCTTTGCTTCGGCGGATCGCTGGTGTCGGCCGGTAAGTACGCGTACGGGGCCGGATGGGGCGCTTTATGTAGTCGACATGTATCGTTACATGATCGAGCACCCGGATTGGTTGCCTCAAGAAGGGCAAGATGAGCTTCGACCGTTTTATCGGCATGGAGAGGATCGCGGTAGGATCTATCGGATCATAGCGAAAGAAAGAGAAACCTTTGCTCGGATAGATTTCGATGATTTGGTTCGGGACATGGGAAGCTCGAACGGGCATGTTCGGGACACGGCACATCGATTGCTGATGGAGCGTGGTGATCGGAAGGCGGCGGAGGAGGTCGTTAAGACTCAGTGGATTCCTATGGCGAGGTTTCAGGCTTACAGCGCGTTGCAATCGTTGCCGGGAACGTTTCCTTGGCTAAGTGCTGCGGTGGATCACGATCCTAACGTGCGTCGACTTGCCGCACACGCTCCTGAGATGCTTGAGCGCCTTTGTGAAGATGATGATGTGCGTGTGCGTTTGCAAGTGGCGCTGACGGCGGGCTCTGTTCCTGGTGAGGAGGCGGCGGCGGCTCTCATCAGTGTGGCGAAGCAAGATGGCAGTGATCCATTTGTCCATGCGGCGGTGATGAGTTCAGCAGACCTGCACTTCGACGCTTTGGTGGCCGCGTTGATCGATGATGAGCGCTTTGCGAAGGGGTTAGCTGTCATGGCCGCGCGGCGAGGCGGTGAGGGTTCCGAAGCGATGATAGAGACGTTCGTTTCTGGTTCAGCTTCCAGCATGGAATTGTGCGCGGCGTGGTTGGACCATCTTGAGGAGCCCATTGTGGACCCTCGGTTGGAGGAGCTGTTTGGCAGGGCGCGCACGTTGGTCCAAGACGCGGCGACGGATGAAGCTCATCGGGTGGCGGCGATAGGGCTTTTGGCGCGTGGAGAAGGAGATGATGCGCCTGTGTTAGCGGCTTTGCTTAGCCCAATACATCCGCTCGCGTTGCAATTAGCGGCAACGGCTCGGTTGCGTGCGCTTGGAGATGGAGCTTCGTTTGGGTATTTGCGAGAAGCGTTGTCGGCGAGTGAGCCGACGACGAGAGAGGCGATTCTGGCAGCGTTGCTTTCGCGGAAAGACTGGTGTGCTCGCCTGCTTGATGCGGTTGAGGAGGTGCCTGCATACGGTCGTCTGTTAGATGCGTCGCGTCGGCAACAGTTGAGTGGTCATCCAGACAAAGCTGTTTCTCAGCGCGCCAAGACGTTGTTTGCACAGTCGACGAGTAGTCGCTTGGACGTGGTGGCGGCGCTTCGTCCGGCACTGGCGTTGGATGGGGATACGGCGTCTGGGAAGGTGATCTTTGAAGCGCGCTGTGCTCTGTGTCATCAGGTTGGGGACGTGGGCAAGGCGATTGGGCCGGACTTGCGTTCGATCACGGACAAATCGGCTGCTGGTTTGTTAACGGCGATTGTCGATCCGAGTCGGAATGTGGAACCTAAGTATTTGAGCTATTTGCTAGATCTTCCGCCTGGTGAAACCTTGTACGGTCTCATCCGGGCGGAGACGGGGAATAGTCTAATTGTTGCGCAGCTCGATGGGAGTGAGCGGACGATCCTGCGGTCTTCGGTCAAGACGCTTAAGAGCACGGACCGGTCGCTTATGCCTGATGGCTTGGAAGCGGATCTTGGGGTGCAGGAGATCGCGGATCTGATTGGATATGTGCAGTCGTTGGGGGAATGAGGTGTGCTTGTGAGAATTGGCTCACGCGGAGTCGCAGAGGTTTCATTGTTAAAAAGGTGATCTTGTGGGCTGTGGGCGACGTTTCTGTGCGAGCTTGCTGAGGCTGGCGTCTCTTTCTGATTGGAATGTGCCTCCAACGAGGTCTGCCATGTATAGAGACGGTGTGAGACAATAATTGTTCTTGATTACACGTCTGTTTCAAAAGTAGCATCCTAATAGTAAGATTTCTGCGAATCCGAACTTGTAGTGAATCCGCCTCGAAAGCTGCTGGCTCAGCGGAATCGGATCTTTCAGTTACCCACCGTATTGAACCTGAAAACAGATCCCATCCCCTATGCGTATCCCTCTCTCGCTGGCAGTCGCTCTGTGCCTCCCACAATCAGCTTTTGCCGTTGTCCTCGCTGGAAGTAACGGAGGAAATAACCTCCTCCATGCGATCGGTTGGCAGACGTTCGACAACGCTGGTGCCAACAACAATTCGGGTATTAATGATTCGACTCCGGAGAGTAATTCAACCTTCAATGCCACCACAAGCACCCACTATCTCACTGGTGGCATCGGGGCCAGTTCTGGCTCTTCTCTAGGTCGACAAGGATTCGGGCAAACGACTTCGAATACTTTCCTCCAGGGAGCTGACTTTGGCAGCGGACTTAACATCGTCGATGTCCCTGACTCGAACGTGGATGGTCTCAGCGGCACACCAGGCACCCGGCAGAACATGCAGGGTGCCACCAGCAGTGCCTGGAAATTCCAGACGAACGGGAACCAGGAGTTTGGAGATGTCTCTGTCACCAATGTGAGTGTTTTCACCTTCCGGCTGCAGACTGTCCATTATGACGCGAGGCGAGGGGCAACAAACTCCCCAATGAATCTCGACCTGATTTATCTAGCGACCGGGAGCAATCTCGTGCGGAGCGATAATGGTGTTGAGATCGCCGACAATGCGATCGTCGAAGCGATCAGTTTTGGATCCCCTGGAGCTCAAAACCGCTCCGTGGGCCTCGCAGCCCGGTTCGGGACGTCCGTCCGACTCGCTCCTGGCGATTCAGCGATCTTCCGCTTTCGCTGGACGAGCTCTAACACTGATTTTGCACAGTCACAGATCGATAACCTTGCCTTCTCTGGCACGTTTCAAGATCAAAACAATGGGTTTGCGCTGATCGACCCTGCGGCGGTGCCCGAGCCGGGCGTCATCATTCTTTTGGCGCTGGCTGGAGGTTGTGGTGTGCTCCGGCGTAAGCGCTAGCCAGCTGTGCTATTGTCACTGGTTCTCTAACCAGTTTTCCGTTGAGTCTATTCCCTCGTTTCAATGCCGACTCCACTTGTTGCGTGTTGTTATTCATTGCGGGCTTCTTTCTCGTCCAAAGCGCCTCTGCTCAGCGGCATGTCATCGGATGGCAAACCTTCGAAAACGCCACCGCTGGCAACAACAATTCGGGGATTCAAGACGACACACCTGACACGAATTCCACGTATGATCCCACACCGCGGGGATCGAATGTGGGAAGGGGTTACCTGAGTGGCAACGTCGGGCGCAATGCGTCGGCTGATGGCTGGGGTGGGTTTGGCCAGGCTAGCAACAACGACTTTCTAAACGGTCCCACTTTCGGTGAGGCGCTGACGATCACGAATGCCACGCTTGCCGACGGCTCTCCAGGACGTCGGATCGGGCCGTTTGGGAATCCGCCGCCGAATGGCGAAGTGAACGGGGGAACGAGCTCGTGGAAGTTCGCGGAGGTTGGGGGGATCAACCCGTTGAGAGGCGACATCTCAATCACGAACCACAGTGACTACCATTTCGGGCTGGAGCACATCCACTTTGATGCGCGTGGGTTGGCCAACCCGGCGACTTCACCCAACACGTTGGCGCTTCAATACCTGGCGGACTTCGGGGAGCTGATCAATGTCACCACGGGATCCGAAGTCGAGGATGGCACACGGTTGTATGGGCATACTTGGGCTGCCAGAGGCACTGAGAATGTTTCCCAGAGCATCGAAGCCGCCATCGGTTCCACCACGCGCATTGCGCCAGGTCAAAAGGCCTCGTTTCGGTTCGTCTGGTCGGGGAATGCCGGGGCCGGACATGCTCAGATTGATAACATTGCCTTTTCCGGAACCTTTCAGGATCAGGACGACGGATTCATGGCCATCGATCCCACGCAAGATCCTCGTCCGATCGCGGACGGTCCTAATATCATTGTTATTATCCCCGATGATCAGCGATGGGATGCGACGAGTTACATGCAGGAGACGATTGAGGCGAGCGGACGTAGAGCGCGTTTCCCTTGGCTTACCGACCCAACGCAAAGGACCCCAAACATGGACCGGCTATCGAGCGAGGGAGTGCATTTCAACAACGCTTTTGTGGTCTATTCCATTTGCTCTCCTTCACGGGCCACGATGCTGACGGGCCAGTACCCTCACATTCACCAAGTGACTGACAACCACACTGACTTCCCTGCCTCGGCCACGACCTATGCTACGTTGTTACGAGACGAGGGCTATGCGACGGGATACTTTGGGAAATGGCACATGGGCAACCAGAAAGCACGCCCCGGATTTGATACCGCCGTCACGTTTAAAGGGCAGGGCACTTACTTTAATACGGAGTTCTTTGATGAAGTTGGTGACTTGCTTTTTACTTCGTCAGAGAGCGATTGGGTCGATGACGTTTCGACGCAGCATGCAGAGGATTTCATTTCGGCTCAGCACGCTGCGGAGCGTCCCTTTCTAGCGGTTCTCGGGTTCAAGACGCCCCACCAGCCTTGGCAGCCGCCGGCCCGCAGCACAGACCTGTTCTCGACGGACACGCCTGTTGCCGTTCCTAACCTCACGGTTCCGCCGCCTTTTGCCCCGGATGCGAATGAGGGGGCGAGTATTGGTGAGCTGCGAAACTACATGCGGACGGTGGTCGGCATCGATCAGAATGTCGGCGATGTGTTAGCGCTTCTGGACGATTTAGAGATCGCCGAGGACACCGCAGTTTTCTTCATCAGTGATAACGGATTCTTCCGCGGCGAACATCGACTTGGGGACAAGCGTTCTGCCTACGAAGAGAGCCTTCGAATTCCCTTCATGATCCGCTATCCCAAAGTTCAGCCTGGCCCTCTGCTTGTGAATCAGATGGCGCTGAACTTGGATGTGGCGCCGACGATTTTAGATATTGCTGGAGTTCCTATTCCCTCGAGCATGCAAGGGCGCAGCCTACTTCCGTTTCTTACCGGTGCCACTCCAGGGGATTGGCGAGATTCTTTCCTGTTTTCCTATAACATTGATCCGGAATTTCCCATGGCGGCTGTAGTTTCCCATATCGGGTTGCGGCGTTCAGATGGTCTTAAGATCGTTAACTACTCAGATGCCCCCGGCTGGAACGAACTCTATGATACCAATGTAGGCGCCGACCCGTATGAGATCATTAACCAATTTACTTCCGCTTCTCACGCAGGCGAACGTGCTTCTTTGACTGCTGAACTGGTCGGCACTGCGGAGGAGTTCGGGTTCCTCAAAGTATCGGATTCCTTTGCGAACCGGCAGGGAGGCTCAATCACCATGCAGGCGGGAGACGCGTCCCTCTTTCGGATCGAGAAATCATCCGATTTATTGAGCTGGCAGACGTCCGGGACTATCGAGGGCGGGGGAACTCCAACGACACTTAGCCTCACCAACGCTGGCTTCACCAGCAGCGAGACCGTCGAGGGTGACTCAGCGGACTATGTATTGGCAGAGGGGCCACCGGTGACTGCGATCCAAGGCTTCAGTACTTTGCGAACCGGTTCCACGTCTTCTGCTGGCGGACGGAATGCTGTTTTCGTGTTTGAACTGCCGACGGTGACCGCTCCGCTGAAGATCGCTCTGGCGGAACTAAAGGTGACCGTGGTTCGGACGTTTGCGCAATGGGATGCGGATCTGTGGGTACTCGGAATCAAGGATGACTCCGGCCCCATACTCGAGTATAGCGAATCTCCCAGTGGCAATCCAGAAGTGGTAAAGCTAGAAGATGCGATCTTTGATTATACGACGAGCAACCGTGGGGAAACCGTGACCTCCAATCCGGTCAGCGGATTGACTCAATACTTGAATTCATTCTACGAAGCCAATCCATCCTATGCAGGCGGCAAGTACCTCTTCCTGCGGATCAATCCGGATGCCGACATCGGCGTCAACGAGCAGCGTTACGCAATTTCAGCGACTGAGAGCTCGACAGCGAGTGAACGACCCAAGTTAAACTTGTACTTTCAGGATCCGGCCGCAAACCCGAGTCAGCAATTCTATCGAGTTCGGTATGGCAAGAACGCTCCGACTGCGCCTTAAGCGGTTCGTGTTTTGAGGCGGGTTTGTGGGGATTGACTCACGCAGAGAAGCCTAGGCTTGGTTGTTTGTGTTGAGGTTGGTGTGGGGGCTGCAACCTCTTTCCGATAGAAGGTCTGGTCCTTGGTTGGCCGTCATGCCACTTCATCTCCCGATGGATGGTTCCGAATCTCGACTAATCTATCAGCATTTCCAATCGACTCTTGAATTACCAGTTCCGCATTCGGGCCATCGTTGGTCATCAGCCTCCACATGGATTCCTCTCGCGACATCTTCATCACCTGATGATGCCGTTTCAAGACGCGCCGTTTGCATTCTTCGAGAGTAACATACAGAAACCACCCTTCGTCAAACACCTCGCTTTGGAGCCGATTCCAAGGATGGTCGTTTAACAACAAGTAGTTTCCCTCCACGATTACGATCCTCTTTCCCGGTTTCAGGAAGATACGACCCTCTACTGGGTCGCGTTCTTTGTGATCAAAATCTGGGAAGTGGCCACTCCCAGTTCGACGTGCTTCGATCAGATCATCGACTAACTTTCGTGAGTTAAATGTGAATGGTGCCCCCCTTCTCTCATGGGCTTGCTCAGGGTTCTCCATCTCGTTCAGTTCAGAACAAGAGTAGTGATAGCCGTCCATCGGAATGATATCAACCTGGTCACGGAGAGCTTCTTTTATCTTACCTGCGACGGTGCTCTTTCCGCTCCCTGGCCCCCCAGCAAGCCCGATCCAGTGCTGGGAACTCCCAGACAATAAATCATACTTTAAGGAAAGCTCGTCAATGAGCTCGCTGTGGTTTTTTATTTCTTTCTGCATTACAGAAACTAGTTTGAGGATAGTCTATTCTCATAAATTAAGTGTTAGCCTACCTTGGGGTGTAGGTTCAATCGTCCTCTGGCCAGCCTGCGCTGTTGTCGGTAAGCTCGTCAGGGTTCTGAGTGACCGTAGGGTGTAGTTCATAGGGGTCTGGAAAGGCGACCATACGGTCTGCCCAGCGGACGCAGTCCCAGTCAATGATGTAGTTTTCATCTAAAGGGTCAATCTGTCTCATGAACCGGGAACGCGCGAGAGCTCGGGTGTCCGGAGGCGGCTCTGTTAGGCATCGCTTGACCGCCGCTTCAAGGTTTAGCGACCAATGGCCATCTTTAGCGAGCGGGTGGGCAAGGCTGCGCTCTGGGGAAATGTGGTGGTATTCTAAATCCTGAGCTTGGAGCCAGTCGTTGTTCAGATCGATTCGCTCGGCTTCGCAGAAGTGTTGGAAGAGGTAGCGCTTGGTGACCCAATCGAGGATGCCGACCATGCCGGTAGGGTCATTGCTAGCGAAGGCCTCGTTGGCTCGCTTCCATAGATCCAGAAGGGCATCGGTTTCGGTGTCGCGCCCCGTGAAGTGTTGAGCGGCTCGTTCGCGATAGATTTCTAACACGTCAACCGCATTGCAGGTTTCAGCGGGGTTCATAAATACCTGCCAGGGGCCTTCGGCTTGGTAGGATATCTGTTTTAGCGTGCTCACGGGTTCGTGTAGGCGGAGCATCGGTAAGTCGTCGATCTCTAAGAGGTCAAGAATAAGAGCCGTGGTGCCGATTTTAAGAAAGGCTGCTCCTGGCAGTACATTTGTGTCGCCGTGGAGTAGGTGCAGACGCCGATAGAGGGTAGGATCGGCGAGGGGTTCGTCACGTGTGTTGATGATCGCCCTGTTCCCCTGGACCCACCTGAAGAAATCGTTCTCGACGTAGTCTGCTCGTTGAGTGATTTGGAACCCATCGAAGTTGTCGAGTAGAGGTTCGCTTTCTTGGCGCATGAGTTGCCGCTGAGTTTCTAGCCCGCCCACACGGCCTGCCCCTGTGTAGAGGCTGCGGAGTGTGAGAAAGGTGAGCAATGAAAAGATGGCTTCGTCGGAGGAAACGGCTTGTCGATCAAGGGAGTAGTTCTCGTGACAACCAAAGGTTGCTCCCGTGTAGTGGTCGATGTTGTTGCGGATGATACTGACAGTGTCGTCGAGTTCCAACTCGTGGAGCGCTTGAGCAAGCAGATGATCATTCGCCCGATCATAGTGCACGACCTCAAGGAAACTGGAACACTCAGGCGTGCACATCTCCAGATGTCCCATGTCTTCATACACGCGACCACCATTGAATAGAAAGCCGCCGTTGCCGGGTGGTTCGTCCCAGTCACGGTGATGAACATCGATCAATCCATGGCGCTGGTTCTCAAAAAACCAGTCGCGCAGACGACCGATCACTTGATGCATCGGCAGGTTATCCTCGACTAGGCAACCATACTCGGTTTCCAGACCAATGAGACGCCTGCGCGACGAGTTAGGCATTGCCTGCGAGGGCCTGATATTTCACCTTGTTCGGTGTCTTGCGGTCTAGCAAAGCCATTTCTAGGACGCGTCCGCCAAGATCGACGGTTTCGAGATTGGCACATTTGATGGAGTTTCCAATGCGTTCCCCATTGGTCATGGCTTGCCACATAGCTAACAAGAGACCTAATACGCGATTGCGGTTGGAATGAGGCTTGAGGCGCGTGCGCAGCCAATCCTTGGCTTGTGTGGCGGCGGCTGTGTTGGATGACACAACGGCGAGGCCATCGTGAACGACCCCAAAGTTGCCATCATGGCTGAACTCCATGAGGACATCGTCTTGAGGGGTCTCCCCGACTTCAGCGAAGACACCCTCCACAATGAGTGGAGGCTGGAAGACGCTCTCGAAGCTATTTTTAAGTGCAGGGCTGAGTGAGTAGCTCATGAGTCGTCGCAAGGTGACGTCCTGCGGAGATCGGTTGAAGCCTTCTAGATGCGCCGCTTCAATAGCGGTTTGACGAATCTTCTCGATATCGACCGGGTTGCCAAGTGCGGCGATCGCGTGCCTGTCATAGATCTCAAAGACCTTTGACTGACCCAAGCCGACGCCTACGAGCAAGATTCCTTCTGGGCGAGAAAGGGCAAAGACAGGAGTGGCATGCGAAAGTTGGTCGCGAACATACTCGCCGCGATCATGGATGGCTTCGAGCCATTGAAATAGTTCGCTCATGCCTTCTTCTCCTTGCCCCACCATTGAGCTTGTTCTTCATCGGTGACCTGGCGGACCTCGCCAGGACGCAAACTATAGACCGAGGCGTAGCGATTTAGGCGTGGGTCCACGCCGCCTGTGGCCGAGTCAAACTGCGCTGCCGTGGTGAGCAAACGCAGGGCAAAGGTGGTGGCTTGTTTCAGATCCATCTTGTGCGGCGCCGGGCTGCCCCAACGTTCTTGGAAGGCGAGAATGCTTTTCACATTTCCTGCGCCGGATCCTGACGATGCAAAGCTAGTGGTTTTAAATTGGGCACCTAAGGGATCATAGAAATGAATCGTGGGGGCTGGCTTAGGCAATGAGTAATCGACTCCGGCGAAGATAGGTACGACTGTACCGATGCCCTGCATCACCATGGGGATGTTCTCTTTAAGCAGTTGTGAGAGTGCGCGCGTCTTCGCTTGCAAGCTCATGGTTTGCAGCTGGCTCCTCCGGTAAAACTCGAAGCTCGTTTCTAGTGTGCGTGCCATTTCCAAGGCGACGGCGGGAGAGCCAGCGATGGCCATGAGGGAATCGCTGTCGAGCGGGAGGATCTTATCGACACTATCCGAGAAGATCAGATTGTCTGCGGTCGCGCGGTGATCGCCAGCCATGAGCACGCCTTGGCGATAATGAAAGGCCAGGACAGTTGTGGCCTCGATTTGATGATCGGCGAGTGCCTGGGAATCACTTGTTAGAACACGTGAAAGTGGATGTTCGGGAAGGAGGCTGAGGAAGTCGCCATCCATCCGTGGTTGAGGTGCTGACGGTGATTTCATTCTCCAGTTCGCTGGCGATAGCGCCGTGCCTGATCGGGATCCACTTTGCGCATGCGCTCGAGCAAATCGTCTGTATTCGGCTTCTCCACCTTGGGTGCGGATGGTCCCTCCCCTTCGTCATCCCCGCCGCCGCCTGGTGCCGGTGCAGGAGGCCGCGTTCTTCTGGCTGATTCAGGCATGAGAGGACTCTAAACAGATTTGAAGGGCTTTGCAAAGAGTAGCGGCGAAAGATCTGCCACCCGACGGGCTTTTTCAATGACGGCCACGGCCTCCGCGACAGCCTCGGGAGTGAAGAGTCGGCGTAGATCTAGCTCGAGTGCGGCGGTCTTGTCCCGTAGACGCACGTGGTCCCATTGGGCGGCTTCAACGTGTTGCCCAAAGCGTTCGATACAGAGACCGCGGACGCGGGCTCGTGTGTCGGCGGGCGGCGGAAATTGTCCCTCGGATAGCGTGGTGACCCCGGGAGGTTGTCTGAACTGGCCTTGATCGCGTAGACCATAGTAAAGCCCTTCGCTTTCGTCTAACAGATGATACGAAAGGTCCAAACTGATGAGCCATGGGTCCTCCTCGCCAAGATTCTCCGCATCGCGAAACGTAGACACGATGTCGAGCTTGGCTGTCCAGTCTAACCGGTCTACGGTGGTTTCCGGTCCCTTCTCCAGATCATCTAGGATTTGTTCCCAATCTTCTAACTGAAACCCATCGGTTGGTTCGGAAATGACTTCTCGAACCAAAGACAGGTATTGGCGTTGAATCTCAATAGCGGTTGTGGGAGAACCGTCCTTTAGATCGCAATCCCAGTACCAACTTGGATCGCGGGATATTTCGCGCATGGTGCCGACAGGATCGTCAAGTTGAGGCAGGCGGGCTGGATCGACTTGATTTAGCATGGCAAGCACGGAGGCCGTGGAGCCGACTTTCAGATAGGTGGCATAGGGGGACATGTTTGCATCGCCCACAATGACATGGAAACGCCTCCATGTTTCGGGATCGGCGTGGGGTTCGTCGCGTGTGTTGATCAGTGGCCGCTTCTGCATGGTGTCCACGCTTTCCATAACCGAGAAGAAGTCGCTCCGCTGTGCGATTTGAAAGCCAGGACCGACATAGCGATCTTCGTCTTCCCACCCAAATTTACCAGCTCCACAGAAGATCTGACGCGTCGCGAGGAAAGCGCGCATGCCTCGACTGACGTTCTCCCAAGCGAGGTCGCGTGGGAGAAGATAGTTCTCGTGGCAGCCATAGCTGTGCCCTTGGAAGTCGGTATTGTTTTTGTAAAGTCGCACGCGGCCTTCGTCGCGTTCTGCAGTCTTTGCGGAAAGCTCCTCGGCGCATTCCGTGACGAGCCGATCGCCTAACTGATCTTGCTCGACAAGGTCCGCGATCGTTCGACATTCTGGCGTGCAGTACTCTGGGTGGGCGTGATCATTGTAGAAGCGAGCGCCGTTCTTGAGAGCGAGATCGCTCTTGATCTCTGAGAAACTCAGAGGGCGTGCCGCATCTTGAGCGAAATAGTTCGCCTCATCTGTATCTTGACGCAGGGCGTCGACTCGGAACCCACGCGCATCGACGTGCGGATCCTCGTAGGAATAATCCCAACGCATACGCACACCTGATTGTGTCGCCGCTTGGACTAGCGCAATGGATTCGGCCACGACGTCATAGTCGGGTCTAGGCCTTTCTCGGCTAATGCCATACTCAGTTTCGAGTCCGTAAAGGATCATGAAGACACCTTACCGGACTATCACCAAATGGCCGACAAGAAAGCGATTAACTCGTCAGCGCTTCAAAGAGATAACGGATCTCCTCGCGGATCTGTTCTTCGGTCGGATTGTCGAGAAGATCGGCCACCTCATCCTTCAAGAGCCTACCGTAGCGGCTGCGCAGTCGATGTGCGGCCACGCGGACGGCGTTCTCAGTCATTTCAAAGCGCTTGGCCAGATCGGTGTAGAAATGACTTTCTGGGCGACCTTGGATGATTTCTTGCAAGGAATTGAAGAAAGCAGCCTTTCCTAGCTGATCGTACTCGAGGTGCAATTTCTCGAGCACGGATTCGACGACTGTGACGGCCCATTCTCGATCGAATAGGCGCTCGGGCGATGCTTCACTCGTCGGCAGGGGCTGGGCGAAACGGGCCTCAGCGACCTCCTGATCGAGTGGAATCCGCGTCACATGCCCACCGCGGCGCTGGGTGTGGTTTCGTAAGTGATTGCTGATGAGCTGATTCTTCACCGCCTTGAGAACGTAGCTGCGGAATTTGCCTCGTTCGCGATCAAGTTGGCGTAGGGTGCCTTCGGCAAAGAACCGCCCAAAGAAGTCTTGAGTCAGGTCCTCGGCATCCGCGGGTGATTGACCAGACCGGCGCCCATAGGCGTAAACAGGATACCAGTAGCGTCGGCAGAGCTCATCCATCGCATCTTTGGCACTGACATCGTTCCCACCCGCGCGGGAGATAAGGTTCCAGCGAGTTTCTTCAAAACGTTGCTGTTCGGGGACCGGCGGGGGCATTGCTACGGGTAGGGGAGTGCTGGAGGCTATTAATGCGGCCTTCAAATACAGGTAGATCTATGCCGCATATGCGATATGTCGACCATTGAAATAGTTCATGATTCGCTCTGGTTGTTTCTGGATGCTGCGCATGAATGAGATCACGTTCGCTTTTAGCTCGGCCAAATTTCTCGGCGTCTGCTTGATACTTACGTTCTTCTTGAGATCGCGGTTGAGATATTCATCGGCATTGAGCTCTGGCGAGTAGCCGGGTATGAACTCAAGTCTGAGATTAGGCTGCTCCTTTACCTACGACTTCACCCGCTTGCCATGATGAACCGGCAAATTGTCAGTAATCACAACCACAGGCCCTTCGGTTGTTTTTACCAGCTTGGATAGAAACAATATAAACTTCGATTGTGTCATTGTAGCTGTGTAGCACATGAACCGAAGTTCTCCCTTGTTTGTCACTGCGCTGATCATGTTGATTCTATACTTCTTGCCGCTCTTCTTGAGTTCCGGCGTTTCTCCT
>Ga0213868_10000480_pt1 | contig 37495 bp, 24 predicted proteins | sample PICome_9_FD_160087 | JGI IMG/M metagenome (GOLD analysis project Ga0213868, IMG submission 160087) | Coastal seawater microbial communities near Pivers Island, North Carolina, United States - PICO127 | ecosystem: Environmental > Aquatic > Marine > Coastal | place: USA: North Carolina...
AGAAGTATGGGGCAACGCGCAGATTGGTGATGAATTTCTTGATGGACATGGACGCATTGGTAAGTTCGAAGTAGAAGGCGCTTGGATGAAGGATGGCCGTGGCTGTAATCGATAAGTTGTGTTTTATAAAAAAAATAGAGTATGTAGAGAAAAATAGACAGTATAAGTAGTAGTACTCTACTGAAATGTTTTCCAACAACATCTCTAAAGCGAACAAATTAACGACCATTTTCGGAATCAGTAGAAGGGGGATATAGTTTTGAATGAATCAATTCTATGTCTATGAACTTTTATTGAACCCAGATGACCGGACGAATTTTCCGCGAATGCTATCCGCGGTCGTGAGGATAATGACGAATAACGATGACAGATGACAGGACAAAGGACGTAATAGGTTTCAAAACTTGTACTCATTTATTCTGATCACCTACCTTGCATGTTTGCACATCGTAAAACGCGTTAGAAGCATTTATTACAAATCATGGGACAAGAGAGCCACGCTGCCCCCGAGAGTTTCGCAGGAACTCGAGATCTCTCGGAGCCTAATTTGACGAATCAGTCAAATGTTATTCCACCTAATGTTGATAGTATGGTGAATATTCACTTTTTTGGACTTCAAAAACCAGTGAAATTAGAGTTTAATATCGAGAGTTTCTGGTGCGCACAAACTTCATCATTCGTGACCAAAGAGCAACTGCGGGAAATGTTTCAATCCGAACTTCAACTAGGATCTGAATACACTCAAAGCCTATACTTATTGTGGGGTAATATAATTCTTTCACTTATGGATCACATATCAGGTAATTCAGTGGGAAGTATTGAGTTGTCGTGGAACATATTCCCAACAACTAACGACAACGAAGAGCTTTTCCCCTTTTTGTCTCCAGACCCATATGAATACAACTCGCCACATATACCAGAATCACCACTTTTAAATAACAATAATAACGGCGAAGGTATAAATAAGTGTGAGCATCAGTCAGATCAGCGCCAGTGGGAATCTCTTATTTTTCTATCCAAGACATCACCAGAAGGGCCATTCATGAATATGGAAAAGGAAGTGTTGCTAGGAAAATGGTCAGAAGGAGAAAACCTTCTATTCGAATCGTTATTGACGAAGTTCGGCTACGGTCAATGGAAAAAAATAGCTTCTTTTTTCCCAAATAGAACCCATTCACAATGCAAGTCTCATGGATCAGCTTTACGACACCCAAAAAAACAAAAAGCCAGTTCTAAAGCACCCCAAAAGGCCAGACATGCAAAGAGCTAATAAAATAGCTGGTAGCTTCAGTATTCAGTCCAACTTGACATTTGGTGAGTGCTGACACATCTTCGTCGTACTTGAAGCCCAAAGCTTGGATCAAAGGTTCCAAAATGATCACTCAGTTCGAACAAAATGAAAATCGAAACTTATTCGAGAGTTATTTCAAGGATACACATCCATTTTATGATACTATCGGCGCAGAATCCTGCACTGAGATCCCGCAACATCAAGGTATAATGCCTCTTTTTGTATAAATAATTTAAGGTGATTCTACCAACCAACCTAAATCTTTCATAGCTGTAGCAACTCTTAGAAATCCTGCTTTATTGGCACCAGATGCCAAAGTTCCATCGACACCAGCAGCGTTCACAAGCTGCGTATAAATGTGTTCCATAAGATTTCGTAACTTTTCATCTACTGCTTCACGATTCCATGTTAGCTTCTGAGCATTTTGGCTCATTTCAAACCCACTAACACCGACCCCGCCTGCATTTGCAGCCTTCCCGGGTATGTAAATTATTGATGGATGTTTTCGTAACTCAGCCTGAGCTGATAGGTCAGTGGGTAGATTAGCACCCTCAAACACACCAAGTAATCCATTTTCTATCATGATTACAATTTTCTGGCAGGTCAATTCATTTTGCGTGGAACACGGAAATGCATAGTCGATTTTGCATCTTTGCATTGTCCATGGTGATTTGTTAGCCAAATATTCACCGGAAACAAGGTCTTGAATCTGATGTAACCTTTTCCGTTCATTCTGTTTTGCATTTACTATCGTATACCAATCACTTTTTGTCATACCTTTCTCAAAGTAGAGAACTCCATCAGAATCGCTCATTGAAATGACTTTTGCACCTAATTCAAGAAGCTTCAGAGCAGCATATTGCGCAACATTACCAGAACCAGAAACGGCACAATTTGAGCCTTGGAGAGGTTGAAAATTCATGGATTCATGATCATGAATAGCCATGTCAGCAATGTATACCAAGCCAAATCCTGTAGCTTCGGGCCTTAACTGAGATCCGCCCGTCAAAATTGACTTTCCAGTCAATACGCCCTCTCCGTGGCGATTGACCAACCTTTTATACATGCCATCCATAAATCCTATCTCTTTACCGGACACACCAATATCCCCTGCCGGTACATCCGTCGTGGCTCCTAAATATCGATGCAGTTCAATCATAAATGATTGACAAAATCTCATAATTTCATTGTCGCTCTTATTCTTTGGATCAAAATCCGACCCACCTTTTCCTCCTCCGAGAGGTAACCCCGTGAGAGCATTCTTAAATACTTGCTCGAATCCCAGAAATTTCAATAATCCCTCATCAACAGTCGGATGAAATCGAAGCCCTCCTTTATATGGACCCAGTGCGCTTGAGAATTCTACTCTGTATCCTTTATTTATATTAAAATTGCCGTTGTCATCTATCCATGGAACGCGAAATGAAATAATCCTCTCTGGTTCTGTCATAATCTTGAAAGCCCTTTGATAGAAATCTCCATGGGCAGGGTCGTCGAATAGTTCTGAAAGGGATGACGCCATTTCCTCCACAGCTTGAAGAAATGTGGGTTGATGACTATATTTCTGTTTAAGGTCATTTAGAAACGATGGTATGGTATTAACCGGAGTTGACGCCAAACCTTTCGAGCATAATAATGAGACCACAGTTAAAAAGAAAGTGCATGTGATCTGCATTTTGAAAGTGCGCTGTTACTGTAAATTTAACTGTAGCTGTTGGATGTTGAGTTTGTTGAGAGGTGTCAAAACTAAAAGTCAAACGTCAAAAAGATTCCTGAACAATTTATGGGTTCGCATACGCGCATTGCTACAAAGGAGACTTCGTTTTCGGCGCGCTTTTTGTTAGCAAAAACACTAAATCGAGTCTAAGTAGCACACTAAAACATTGGACAAATTTGTAATACTAATTATTATTCATTTTCAATTGTCCCCACCGGTTCTTCAATGTCTTCGGATGTATCTGGTTGAAGAAATTCATTCTTATCGATGTCTTCAAACCCCTCATCTAACACTCCAGTGAAGGCTTCGTACCCAGGATTTTAAGATATATTATCAGAACATAACAAATGCATATGTTGGCATCGAAAATATACCGCAAAAATAGTATGCATACAAAGAGTAAATGTTCTGAAGTATAGATAAGGAATATAGGTCTATGCTTCAATTAAATTCAGCATGTGTCACATCGTCCAACATTGGGGAAATGGTCCAGGATGGAACTCGACCTCGACCTTATTTCGTCTCGAAAATGACAAGTACGTGTGCTAGCATCGTCAATATATTGTAAAAGTAATATACATACATAGAGTAAACGTTCTGAAGCATAGATAAGGAATATGGGTCTCTGCTTCCATGGGATTCGCTCTACATTACTTCGTCCAATGTCAGGAAAATGGTACAGGATGGAACTCGACCTCGGCCTCGACCTTATTTCGTCTCGAAAATGACAAGTACGTGTGCTAGCATCGTCAATATGTTGTAAAAGTAATATCCATACATAGAGTAAACGTTCTGAAGTATAGGTAAGGGACATCTATCTATGGTTCGATGGGATTCGCTCTACATTACTTCGTCCAATATCAGGAAAATGGTCCAGGATGGAACTCGACCTCGGCCTCGACCTTATTTCGTCTCGGCCATGACATATGCCTGTGCTAGTATCGTCAATATGTTGTAAAAGTAATATCCATATAAAGAGTAAACGTTCTGAAGTGTAGGTAAGGGACATACATCTATCTATGGTTCGATGGGATTCGCTCTACATTACTTCGTCCAACATTGGGGAAATGGTCCAGGATGGAACTCGACCTCGGCCTCGACCTTATTTCGTCTCGGCCATGACATATGCCTGTGCTAGTATCGTCAATATGTTGTAAAAGTGATATACATACATAGAGTAAACGTTCTGAAGTGTAGGTATGGCGGTAAGGTGTATTCTCTAATCGAAGTCAGTCCAAAACAGTTGTATAAGTTGAGGAAAATGGTCCAGGATGGAACTCGGCTTTGTTTTCTTTCCGTCTCAATCATGATGAATCTGATTATTAGCTACTTCACCATACCTCAATAGTAACACGCATATATAGGAAAAGTAATGAAGTGTATCGATAGTATTGTACGCCAGATGTACTATCAAAGTCAGTCTACATTACGTAATGCAAAAGGGGGAAATGGTCCAGGATAGGACTCGGACTAGACTTGGTTCCGTTTCAATCATGACGAATCTAATCATTAACACTTCGAACACAACTGAATACTTACATATATATCTAGAGGAAATGTTGTGAAGTATATTGATAGTATATTTTTTTGATCGAAGTAAGTCTAAAACACTATACGAGATGGGGAATGGTCCAGGATTTGTTGCAGGTTGCAGCTCTAATTTTAATACACTTGTTCAATCTACTATTTTTTCCTAACAAATAAATACCTTTTTCATTATAACTTATACAAGAATTTTTATCATCAATATGGTGTTGTAGAAGTACCACTGTATCATATAAAGACAATACCATTATTGTAAAGATTTGATCTTGAAAATTGATTTAGAGCTAAGTAAGACTACTTTTTTTAAAAGAGTAAAAGTAGTAAGGGATCCGAGAACAGAATAACTCCTCAATTTCTGCTCACTGGTCATTTTCAACTGTTTTCAGCATTTTTTGCGATTGATCAATACTTATTGCTCTTTTGTTGAGACTTTCTTCAAATGAATAACGAAAGATTCTGTTTCGAATCGATTCCATTTAGGGTGATTGAAGCGACATCAGAGGATGAAGATCATCCTTCTTCCCACATTGAAACAAATGGGTGAGTGAAACTTGCATCGCCTTCGTAATTTTAACGTTAGTTCCACATCTTACACAGTAAAACTCTTCAGAAGTCAAGGTTGGCATACAGCTCCGAATGCAACATTTCCACAACATATTATCATTGGTCCCGTGCTAGCTCAAATCAGTACATGTTTCCCCCCACTGCATAAAATTCAAATTTTGACGCATGAGAAGCGAATTCCAACGAAAATTGAAATATTTTTATCCACCCGAAAATCAAAAGTCGATGAAGACACTTGTAAAGACGAGGTATTACCTGACATCTCTCAAATAGATGAAGAGCGTTTGGGGTATATTACTTTTGACAACAGCTCAAAGACAAATTATTCAGCGAGAGAATTGAAATCTATAAAACTGGACAATAGATCAAATGTAACAGCGTTGAAGTTTGTAATACATGGCTGTCATGAGAGTGCACCTGATAACACGAACTTTCAAATTGGTATCGTTTCTTTCCGTCTGTTCTCAAAGAATGACGACATCTGTAATGATTCAAATACGCTTACATTTGATAATATTACTGGACGATCGACGTCGACCTCATCATTCTCCATCAATAAGCTGAATATAGAAGTATCAAACCTTGACAAATCCACGCAATGTCCAAGTTCGTTACTAGCATCACCGACAGTGGAGGACAATCAAACTTCAAATTCATGTATTGAATCAAAGATACGTACACTGGAGGAGCTGAAGTTAAAAAAAGCAAAGATTGAGGATTTTGAATCTGCCGCAAGAATTAAAAACATTCTAATATCCTTAACATCCATGATGATCTCTAGAGATAAGTACAATGAAGCTATGAAAGAAGCAGCCAATAGAGAGGACTATGTCGAAGCAGCAAGATGGAAAGCAAAACGAGATTCAGCGCAAAAAGAACTTGAAGCAATACTATCTCGAGCAGAGAATGTAGCAGGTTCTAATTTTGTTCATTTCGATTTTAACCAATCTATAATGGATCGCAACATCAATGATCTTTCGTTATCCACTATTCGTAGAACAGAGGATGACGATGATGATGTGTCGTCAATTGCGATGACCACTACAGCTAGGTCGTTTCCTTTCGACGATAGACCAATAGTTCAAAGGACTGATCAAAATTACAATACATTAGATATGACTGTTCATCATGATGTATCAACGTCTGCAAGCCTTCAAGGCGACGAAGAAAAGGGCATGGAATCGTTTGAAAACGGACATCATCCTTTAGAAGGCATTCCAGATTATTTGAACTTGCCAGAACCCGAAGAAAAAATAGTACCCCAGGGTATGTCAAAAACAATGAAATCTGTAATATCTCATGCATCGAGCGACTCAATCTTGAAGATCGAAGGAATACTTGGTCCATATCGAACTCGATGTTTTCTATCCAAAAACTGGGCTCTACGGGAAGCTGCCGTTTTAAAGCTACGCATAATCTTTCCAGAACTAGTTTCCACTAGACAATCATCTATCCCGGGATTTAAATGGTGGGATTCTTTTTCTAGAGGCATGTGCATAATTGTAGAGAGATGCTTAGAGGATAAAGTTGTTCAAGTTTTTTTGACAGGGTGCATTGTTTTGGACGATTTTATTCAAGAGATTAACAAGCTTAATTTGTCTCAGAAAGAAGTGATATCTTTGTTAGGCAATCTCATAACGATATTGATACTTAAATTGGGGGATTCAAATACTAAAGTGGCGGAAGCAGCTGAAACTTTGTTGATGTCACTTGCTCTAACTGAAGCAGTGGGTCCGTCCTACGTTGGATCTCAAGTATTAAAAAATTCTGAAATGGATATGAAGGCTGCGAAATCTATTTACCGCCGTTGCTTATTTTTAAAACAATTAGTTGAAGAATTTGGAACTTTAGGGCCTTCGTCCGAGAAAATGGTAGATTTCATTCTTAGGTTTGGAGTTAATCATAAAGATGCTGATGCTCGGGAAGCGGCAAAAGAATTGACGGTACAATTGTATTTATCGGACCAGAATATTGTCAGCTCGGTGATGGATAGCTTGTCAGAACGCCAAGTGAAAGAATTCAATCTAGCCATGAGCAAAGTCATGAAGAACAAAGTTGTTGATGATATTCCATTCGAAGAGAACGACGACAAGATTCTCAACGTGGTCACGGGAGAATTCATTGTCCAAACGCCAGGTCGTCGAGGGCGAGGAAGGGGCCGAGGTAGAGGAAAGAGTGCTCACATATGAGGTAATATTTTCATAAAATGCTATCGAAAACTCAAGAAATGTAATATGCTAAGAATCTCCAGAGAGGTCGAAAGTCGAAAATGGCAGCATTGTTATTTGTTATTCATTCAATGTCTTTTCGAATTTTTAAAAATGTGTTTTAGAGGAACAGATAACTTGTGTGTCACACTGTGTTTTCTGTTTTCTCTCACAGTTGTTCCATTCATTTTTTTTATCATCCACACTCCTTGCGAACTGAACAATACCATGAAACCATCACAAGGATTGATACTAATAGTTTTACTGTTCACGAGTTGCAATGTTACATCATTTATTTTAACTAGAAGTGCTATCTCCTTTCCTCACAGAACAAGAACTCTCCTCCGTGATTTATCCGAATGGCGCGACCTGATATTTGAAATCCCTCTTAAATTGCAAGAACTTACACTTGAAGACTATCAAGAAGGTCCGTTAAGACAAATATGTATTCTCCCTTTTCCTTTAGACGATACGCTACTTATTGGAGAGACAAAGGAGTTGTGTTTGTACGAAGAACGCTTTCATAAATTATTTGAAAAGTGCACTCAAGATCACGCTTCCATCGTTGCAATGGGTATGATGGCGCCTCCTGCTGGAATATTACAAACGATGGCCTTATGCGAGGTAGAATCTTTTCGGACGATGGAGGGAAACAACGGGTTTACAAACAAAAGCATTCTCGTTACTATCCGGGTAGTTGGTAGAGGATGTTTAGTTCAACTTGAAGAGGATGATGAAACGGCTGAATATTTAAAAGGATGGGTCACTGAACTGTGGGATGACACTTCCTCAGAGAAAAGGACGTTTGATTCGAACTCTCTTAGGATTGCTAATGAACTTGCTGATAAGCTCGAGGACGACTTTGAAGCTATAGTTCGTCTTGAATCCAAAATTTCAGAATTAGAAGAAAACGATGTTAATAGCGAAGAAGGCATAAGTGAAGCAGCCATGAAAATACGCATGATTGAAGCAGAAATAGAATCAATGGATGACGAAGATAGCAGTGATGATGAGGATAGCGATGAAGAAGAAGGAGAAGAAGATATTGACAGCAGAAGACGTAGATTTCAGGAATCTCTACGTTTTGCATTAGCAACAGATAACCAGGGATACAAAATTTCGTCTCAATCTGATTCTGATAAAAGGTCATTGAAAGATCTTACTGCATTGTCATGGGCCTATTTTTGTTCAGAAGAAAATGATACCGATATTCTTTCTTATCGTTTGCGTGCTCTCGAGATCACAGATATTTGCGAAAGGTTGAAATTAGCCCGGACTATGATGTCGGAATTGCGCGCAGAACTTAGAAACATTTTAAAATCGAATGATTCATCCAGTGGTGAATCATGAAGTGGTCCAATTTATTTGTAACTTAGCTTATACATTCATCCCCCACTGTTACGATTCAGAACTGAGAGTTCGAATCAATCATATACATATGAAACATGTAGATCCAGTACTAAAAATGAATCATAGCCATGGGTGAATAATGATGAATTATGATAAGGTAATCTGTATTCCTATTTTCGACCTTGGTTCCTTCAAGATTCGCGAACTGGTTATAAGTTATAAGTATTTGATTCGATCGCATTGTTCAGTAGGAAGTAGGATCAACCTCTACTTACAGTCTGCGATAAAACGTTGAATTTGATCTCGTTTTTCACATAATTTAATTTGAAATCACAAAGAATGTTGGATGATCTCTCTTCAAGAACTGCCTCAGATCTCTTCCGTTCGATGCAACCTGCCTGCTCAATGTTGCGTCCACATCATCTCTGAACACTGAACATGCTCTATGTCTAATTTCATTTATTCCAAGTCTAATTAAACTGAGACCCGATTCATATACATATGGCGAGATGAAACGAAGACCACATCGATATCTCCTTGTAGCATGTGAGTGAACTTAATTGTTGAATGAAATATTCTACATTCTACAACTCTTTGGTCAAACTTCCATACAACATACAACATACAACACACAAATCATACGACATACATTTATTTGTGGTAGCTGGTAACATCGGCTATAGTCACATTGGCGATCAAATACGATTCTCATTTTTTCAAATACATAAGCCCGCAGATTTTCAACGGAAGGTTGGGGCTTATCGGCGTATGCGTTGAGGTGTCACGGTGTCGCTGATATTTGTGTGAATATGCTCATAATTTCAATAGAGTTACTTTTCATCAGGTGACTTTTTCTCTACACTCACATACTTTTGCATATGCATTTACCTACTCTCCCAACAGTAGCAGGTCTCATTTGTCTCCTTCCTGTGGCAGTGGCAGTCACAAGCGTCAAGGAGACGGCTTGGAATGATAGATGTTCCTTAAAAGTAAGTTCCGTTCCACGAGATTTTATTAATACACTCGTTCTACTAGAGAATGTAATCATAACACTTCAATTCTTTTGTCCAACACTAAAAAAATAGAGCACTATCGATTGTACCTTCGTTGATGAAAGAAACGTGAAGAGGAGTTGTAACACTCTCTCTACTTCTCTCACCAAGAATACTTTAGCAACCGCTGATGTAACTCCTTTCATCTACGTTCAAAAAGATAAGTGCCAAAATAAGAATATAGCTGCCACAATCACTATGGAGGTCTGTAACCAAAAGTCGGAGACAATCATTACAGATGTTGCGAAGACGGCGGCGTATTTCGAAGGAACGTTAGTGGCAGGATTTGATTCAGTGTTTGATAATAACTTGCGAGGTGGAACTTGTCATACATTTCAGTTCCAGAGAACAATTAATGCGTGTAAGGCAGAACACGCTTATACTATGGCATATCACGGTAGATTCCAAGACAACGAGGATGGTTGCGGAAACTATCAGTTCTTGAAGTCTGCTGTGGAGCTATATGACCCTCCTCCTGACACAGCATCCAGAATTGAAAATAAGTGCGTTAAAAACAGCGCTAATGGAAGGCAGTTCAATACAAGCGTAAGTTTTGATTTCTTGCAAATCTCATCCATATTTTTGCCTGAGTAACCTCATATACTGATGATGATAATTTCCTCCCCAAAACCAAAACTACAACGTAGGTTGCACTATCATGTACGTATAAAGACGAATATGGAGTGACGAAGTCTTGTGTTAGTAAAGATAACAAGACCCCCTTCCTCAAGATACAGAGAGATGAGTGCGGTATGATTAATGCCACTGTTAAAATGGAGATGTGCAACAAAATTATTTCTTCTGCAAGTGATGATGTGATTGACTTGTGGAGAACCGATGAAAAAAAGGAAATTGAAAAGCATGCCAGATTCAACTTTGCTAATAATGAATACGGACCCGATTCTTTGTACGCTGCTCTATCTCCAGGAGAGTGCCACGTAATCGAACGTCAGGAAAAAATCGATACTTGTAGGAACCAAGTCCGAATGTCAGTTAGGTTAGCAGGAAATAGGCCCAAACAGGCTCCTCCAAGTTACGCCTATTGTTGGGTCTTTAGAGAGTCAACTATTCAACATTTTGATCCTCCGCCGCCCGTAGCCCCTACTTCTGCTCCGAATCCGGCCCCTACTGTCCCTGCGCCGACTGTCCCTGCGCCGACTGTATCTGTGCCGACTGTATCTGTGCCGACTGTATCTGTGCCGACTGCACCTATATCAATTTCATCAATTACCAATACTCCCTCTTTGGCTCCTTCATATGGCACAACACCATCTCCAACCCCCAAAGGAAAAGGCGGCAAGGGATACCCTACTAACCCTAACCCTACCCCTAGCCTTACAACACCATTTCCAACCGTCAAAGGAAAAGGCGGCAAGGGATTGATTGAGAGCCTCACAACACCATCTCCAACCATCAAGGGAAAAGGCGGCAAGGGATTGATTGAGAGCCTTACAACACCATCTCCAACCATCAAAGGAAAAGGCGGCAAGGGATTGATTGAGAGCCTTACAACACCATCTCCAACCATCAAGGGAAAAGGCGGCAAGGGATTGATTGACAGCCTCACAACACCATCTCCAGCCCCCAAAGGAAAAGGCGGCAAGGGATTGACTAAGTCACCAAAGGCACCACCAACGAAAGCACCAAAGGTCACAAAAGCTCCGAAGGAAGGAGGTAAAGCAGAAAAAGGAACAACAGATCCCAAATCAACCACTCTCGTAGCATCACAGGCAGAATTTGCCGAAAAAAATTCGTCAGGTTATCGTCATACTATGATCGTAAGCACCGTCGTATTATCGATGCTAGGTGGATGGTTGTTTTTGTGGTAAATCATATATACGGGAATGATTACCGAAAGTAATTCATCTAATTTTCTCGGCAGCAAAAGTATTATTACTTCGTGAATGTCAGATAACTGTCGCTCTTAATCATGATCCGCTAAGATGGATGGATGGCTGTTTTTTCGGTAAATAAATTAGATATAACAATAGTTTAGAAGAAACATCTAAAGTCATTTGTTCTTATCATTTCGGAACAGAGTTAAAAATGCAAATTAAATAGTAAAAAGTCTACTGAAGAGGAGAGAAAGTCTCAAAGCAAATTGTTTCCCTCATCATGAGTGCATTCAATCAACGTATCACCTTGCATATCTTTCCAGGACATGCTTTGCGTATGGATATATGTTCCGTTATGATGATTGAATATTGTGAAGATGTAATTCATATTTTTCCTTAGCCTTAGCCCATAGGCCATAGGCACTCTCTCAGCCACTACAATGATAAAATGACTGAAATGACTCATTTTTCTCGGTGGCAATTTTTAATCTTGGATGCCTTGTGGAGTCTTACAAAGGTTGCTGACGCAGAAGCGAAGTCTTGTTTTCGCCTTCAACCTAAAAACCCGAACCCTCCATACCATATTCATTTTCGATCCATTATTCAAGATGAAGGTGTTCTTTGGATTGGTTTTGACGATCCTCCCTGCCTATCGTGCATCGGCCGCAACTTTGGACGTGAAGAATGTATCATCTAATAAAAGAGTGTGCACCAAAGTGAGCGATCAAGGAAATGTGTGCAAAACATCAGTAAGTGGAAAGATTCTCCGTTTCGTGTCTGTGAACACTATAATACGCGATGATCTCACGTTCGTTATTTTGATACACACAGGCTCAATTGAAATGTACCTTTACTGATATCAATGGAGTATTGAGGTCTTGTTTAGCTGAAGATAATGCTACTCCTTTTTTTCACGTAAACAGCAGTCAGTGCGGAGTTGTCCAGGCGACTATTGAGATGAAAGTGTGCAACCTTAACACTGCTCCTGACCATTGGATTCAGCCTTGGACAAGCTCCAACAACTTTCTATTTGAGAAGAATCAAATTGTACCAAATCCTGACCGGTTTAAACGTTTGAATCCAGGACAGTGTCGTATTGTGAAAACTGTGAAGGCCTTGGATACTTGCGTCAAAACTCATCCAATGAGTGTTGAGTTGGAAGGAAACATGCCGGATCTTCAGGGTGATTCTCACTGCAGATGTTATCTTTGGAGACAATCCCGGGTAAATGTCTATGATGATACAGCTCCTGTTCCAAGCAGCTTGGTTAAAACCTGTTCATCGGCAGATTCTTCTTCCACTTTCCCTAACACTTGCGATGCACAGGTACGTTCTACTTACCTTGTGTTCCGATGATATATGATTTATCTTAGTGTCTCAATGTTTTGTTCTCTTTCAATAGGTTTCTATTTCTTGTGAGTACACTCAAGGTGGCCAGACAAAGTCTTGTATGAGTAATGGTATTGAACAGCCTTTTGTTCAGTTCGCAGAGGACCAGTGCCAAAACATTGAGGCAACGATCAAACTGGAAATGTGTAACAAGGATCTATCGATATTTGTACCATGGAAGTCTTCTGATGGGAAGGAAGGAGTGGATAGGTTTTCCTTTTTCAAGTACGCTGGCAGTTTTTATGATACTCCCATCGCCAACATTTCTCCGGGCAATTGCGTTTCTTGGACAAGTACGCAAAACCTCGACAGTTGTGCCAGACAATCATGGCCTATGAGTGTCAAGTTCGAAGGGACTCTTAGCAATGGCGGCTATTGTTACTGTTATCTTTTCCACAAGACTTATGCCGCTCTATTGCCAGAACCACCAGTAGCTGAACTGGATACTACTCTCATTATCACTGAAATGCTTGATGGCACAGACGGAAATAAATTCGTTGAATTATATGCCCCAGATGCAAGACTTCACAATGACGTCATTACTGATGATTTGTACCTTTGCCAGATGAATGCACAGGGACCAGTTTGGAGCACTGCCATTCCACTCCGCAATACCAGAGTCAACAGCAATGGTTTTATTGTACTCTGCAATAACGCAGGAGTATATTCTGGATGCAAGGTTGTTAGTGATATTGTGACGAATACTAATTTTGGTTGCATGGACGTAGCAATTGTTAAAGGTGGTTCACTTGAGTACGAGATTGTTGATTCATATGGAATTGTAGGCAGTAGCTGCGACACTGGCGACGTAAGTAGATTCACTGGAGGAAGAAGTGCACGCTTACCATCTTTCATTTCGCCAACGAACCCATGGATTAAGTCTCATTGGACCATTAGCGCACCTTTAGGTGTTGCAGATGCAAGCCCTGGTGTTTGGGATAATAACAATGGTGGCGGTGGCGGTACTGGTCCTTCTTCAACCATACCAATCATCATCACAGAAGCCGTGGATCTTAGCACTGGGGACCCAAGTGCCCCCAAGTTTATTGAGCTGTATGTCACTGACCAGACGAGACATGGAACAGTCTTCCCTGACAATCTTAACCTTGTTCGTATCCCAAGTGGAGGATCTTCGCCTGATTTTTCCACCATGATTCCTTTGAAGGGCTTTTCCATTCGAAGCGATGGCTTCATTGTGCTTTGTAACGTTAAGGCTGATAATATTTGGTCTCCCCGCTGCGATAAAACGTACGATACATCTGATAGTACACTTGTAACAAGCAATACACTTGGCTGTGATGATATCGCAATAGTCAGTGGTTCTACTCAAGGCAGCTATACTATCGTGGATATTTATGGAAATCCTGGAGAGCAATGCAATGTGGGCAACCAGAGCAGTTTCATGAATGGAAAGGCAGAGCGTATCAATTCTACACAGTCTAAGCAGCCTAAAAAAGTATGGATGAAGAGCGATTGGATTATCAAAAGTGAAGCTGACGTTGAAGATTGCCATCCTCGTGCCTGGTCCGTTCCTACGCAAATCATGATCACTGAGCTCACTGATCCTTCTGGTGAACCTGAGAACAGGTACATTGAGCTGTTCTCTCCGAACAAGAAAAGCTACGAAATTCTTGAGAATTACTGGGTTGTCTTGAAAGGAACACCTGATTACAGTTACTCACTGAAGGGAAAAAGAATTGGATCAGATGGATATCTTCTCTTGTGTAGAAGCAGAACTTTTTGGACTGAGCTACAATGCGATCATCAGCTTGGCCCCAACTCCGTTGCTGATAACAATGGATGCCAAGTCGTTATAATTTATTCGAACGGCGATGGCACTAACTTTGATCCTAATGATATTGTAGATGTTTATGGAATCGGAAATGCCTGTGCTGGTAACTTCCAAGGTGGAATCGTTGAGCGTATTGAAAGTTTGAACAGACCCAATCCAGTGTTCACAAGCCAAGAATGGGTTGTGACTAGACCAGCTGCAAAGGGCCAATGCACTCCTCGTGCCAGACGCAAATCAGGTGGTGGTGTTACTCCGTCTGCACCTTCCCCATCCCCACCAGCACTTGCTCCAACCAAGATGCCCAGCAACAAGAAGAACAAGAATACATCTCTTTCAACTAGTGGTATTTATGATCCCTCTGGATCCTCCCCTGCATCCTCCCCTTCTTCTGGTGGCAAGGGAGCCAAGTCATCCAAGAGCAGCAAGTCAGCTACTGAAACTACCATCGAAAGTAGTTCCTCACTCTTGACCTCCCAATCCAAGTTGGCTGATGCGAACTCAGCTGCCTCTCTAAACGTGTTGTTCGGCACTTTGATTGCGGTTGTTGGAGGATGGCTTTGTTTGTGGTAAATCTTACACGAAAAGTAGAAGAAAAATCGTTATTTGCATATCAAGAGAGAAAGAAAGCTTTCTGTTGTCGCACTTCAGTTTTAATAGATAGATGAAAATGCTAATTGAAGTAAAGCGAGAAAGTTTATTTACATGATCTCTTATCATATTGTTTTCATTTAAAAGTAAAATAAACATTTCTTTAGGTGATACGAGCAGATGCACCGACCAGGGTATCAAATTCTTGATCGTACCATCCAGAATCAGTTGGAGGAAGCTCCACTAAATCAAGGTAGGTATCCAGAATGTCAAGGGCGGCGGCATAATGACCAATGGCCGCCTTATCAAATTTCTTGGGTGCTTTCGTCTTGACGGATTTTTCCATCGCATCAATCTCCTTAAAGAACGCATTAGCAGCCTTCACTGTGGGGAGATTCGCTGGTGCCTTCTGCTGGTTGATTCGAAAAGCATTCCCAAGAAGATACATGGACGCTTTCATGTCGTTCCACCGAGAATCACGAACTTCAACACCTCTGCAATCTCCATCTTTCTTCGTACATTGTCCATTGACATCTTTTCTTTTAGCAGGTACAACAACTACCGCGTTCACATCGAAGAACCTCTGAATGATTTCAGAATTCATATCACCTTCGACCACTGCTGGACCCATGGCCAAGAATTCGTGTACAGCTAGTAAAACGAAGGAACTAAGTCGTTAGAATCTTGAAAAATATAAATACTTATGAAATGGATGACATCGTAGTAGTAGATAATTGCACTAAGTAAGTAACGACACTTTCATACCTTGTTGTACACGTCCATAATAACGTCTTTTACCAATAGGAATCGTTGTGTACCTTCCAGCTGTAGCTCCCCCAGAAGCGTTCACATCTTTAGGAATTAGAGTAAGTAATCCAAGGCTCACACCCGCTGAAAGAAATTCACGACGGCCAGCTTGAGATGAAGCTACTACTCTGGGATCCTCGTTTTGTTTCAGAGATGAGTTCTTGACCGTCGATGGAGAAAAACCGGATACTCCCGTCCATCCAGCTATCAGAGTTACGAAAGTTACTGATTTCATTATGATATATCTATATATATGTGTGTATGTTTGTTTCAACCAATGGCAAGTGACAAGTGAGAGGATTATTATTTATTGTTCATTCATTCTTTTTTTAAGTATAGTTTAGGGTGTTCGTTGTCGGTTGTCGTTGATGACGTATAAACGAGAGAAGGATACTTTAGTTTATTTCAAGTTCGTAGTTTGCTTGTGAAAACATCAACCATGTTGAAGTTCCACGGAGGCAGAGGAAGGAAGCAAATCTTCAAGATAAGATACAAACAAGAAACACGAGATTGCAATATACCCGACATCGAGTTCCAAGTGACACCCACCCACATACTCACACAAAAGAATGAATTTATCCATTTTCGCATTATTGGTGAGTCTATCCACTACCTCTGCATTTTCCATTTCTCCTCATGCAGTTGTCAGTAGTAGAACTCTTTCAAACCACCGTACTAGTACTAGAAGCATTATCACAACAAAGCCTTCATCGTTGTCAAGGTGCATGATGTACTTTGCAGAGGAACAAGTAGAAACAGAAACAGATGGGGAAACAATATATGATAAAATTGGATTTCCAGAAGAGAAAATTGCTCTTGGTATTGATCCCAATCAAGTAAAGGAATGGATCGGAAACAGAGATACATTAATTGCAAAATTTCAAGAAGATAATAAGGAAATGGATGCAGAGAGGATCAGCCTAGAAGTAGACAAATTTATGATGGATGCTGAGTTGGTGAATTATTATATTGATTATCAAAAGAGAAAAGCTTCGGGATGGGTGGAGAAACAGAAAAATCCGCCACCTAGTATCTTGACAATCGTTTTGAGTGGTTACATTGCTTTTGTTGTTTTCAACTCAATCAAAGGAATTTTTTTCAAAAGTGAAGTAGTAGATCCAGAATCTATTTCTAATTCTGTACAGAATGTTGCAGATGCTACATCTACATTGTAAACAACAATCGTTATTTCATTTTTTTTTCATTTATAAAAAAATCATTTGTACAAAAAATTCAAAATGATCGAGAGAAATTCGAGTTTACCACTTGCAATTGTTTTGTTTCTTCACTCCATCTTTGCAATTGCATACACAGGTTTTCTTTCTATCGTGTACTTCGACAGACGATTTCGTAATTTGTACGAGTTTCTTCCGTTTTATCGATTGCTGGATGATATCTGCTCTTTTCTATGGATTGCAATCGAGTATTATCGACTCAGAGTCGGAAAGAGTGCGAACTTGACTGAGGATATAAACAAAATGGCTACATTTCTCATAACGACTATTTTTCCACAGTTTCCTCTGGTTCTTGGTTTTGGATTTCTCGTCAAGGAGTCGAACGTTTACAGTAAAGTATTTGCTATTATTTCTTCTCTATTCTTAGTCTTCGAGTTGATCGAAGGAGGACGTGTTATGAAGAGAATTATGCAAAACCAGACTCGAAAGTTTTACAAGCGAACGATCTGAAAGCGAAAGGAAGGACAGAGACTTGTGAGGACTTGATTCGTTTAAGAACGCGATAAAAGATGAAAGATGAACGAGGGGAATGCATTCCAATTGTTCCATAGAGTTCCGAAACCGTTATTTTCTCCGGAAAACCGTCAAAACGGCGACGTATCCTCCAACGATGAAAAACACTTTGGAAATGAAGCAATGCTTCAATTCAATATAGACTATTCAATTTTCAGTTGCCTCTTCACTAAATGAAAATATTCCATGTACCAGATCCAAAGAACAGAGGGAGTTGACACCACGTGTGTCATCAACAACACAACTACCAAGACAGGTGACACGGTGGTGGCACCAAAGTATGAAATTGAACTCTTCAACAAAGGAAATGGTGCTCAATACGCGATTTCTCAAATACAAACAGAAGGGGAGTATGATCCTTCAATGAATGAGTGGACAGTTATTTTAAAGAATAATTCTCTCTCATATCCTCTGAATAACCTAAAGAACCTTCAACTTCGAATAGGGAATGAATTCTCTTGTAGCTTTGATGGAAGTTCACAATCCATTCAAGATATTCATGTTCGTGTACATAGGCTGCAAGGAGGAGAAAAATCATTCATATTCATAGTGGGGGGTGATCTGATGTTATTAGGCAGAGTAAAAAATTGGCCAGAATCGAAATGTGAATCTGAGAATGATGAGGAATTCAACGGAGATTTGGAGAAGCTTTATCAACTTCTTTCACTTGAACGCAGGGACAATATCAATCTAGTCTTTACTTACGTCATTTTCAAAGATAATATTATATCTGGTTTTCAGAAAAATGAAGACATTCCTCAAGACTGGAAAGATACATGGGAAACGTTTGATTGAAACTAAGTAATTTTTTTATGTTATTGTTCTTTTAAGTTTTTTTTATATAAGTCATCTGAGTTCTCTATTTATTAATACCAACTATCTCTAATGACACGGTCTGATGTTGATCTAATCTGAGAAACTTCACCAGGAATTCTATGCTGCCTCCACAAATCAGCAAGTGCTGCATATCTTTCTTCCTTTAAGAAGAGTGGCCTACCTCTAGCAAGTCCCGGATCTTCTTCACCATTCGCATCCACGTATATACTGGACGAATATGCAGACTTTTTGTTATGAACCAGCAGAACTGTGCACTTTTGTAAAAGGAAGAATATACCAGTGCCCGAGCCGATATTTCTTGCATGGAGCGTGCAAGACCCAGGAGATCGACTTCTTCTGCTGTAAGATCGACGAGAAGTACCAGCGCGAATAATTGCTCCTGTCACCAGACAGATTGCGGTTTCACTGCCAGAATTATCATCACCATCATCTATGATTTTATTTTGCCCACCACTTTTCATTCTGTTGACAAGACTGTACAGCTCAACAAAAGATTTCGGCAATCTTATAAGGCCTGAACCTTGATACGAACCAATTGGTCTATGAACCAAAGCTAAGTGGCTTAAATCTTTCATGATATTTGCTGCTTTCTTGAAATCCAGCACACCTCCTCTTGGTCCGGGACCAGGAGCTTTATGGCCTAAGAAACTTGGCTGATAAGGAATTATCGCAGAGGAAGACACGTTCGCAAAATATTGGTCAGAGGCAGCAATGTCCTCTTTGTCCCACGAGTATTGATTAGCTCCATAAGAAGATTCTTCATTTTGAACTTCTAAACTTGGCGGGTCATGAGCGACCATTTCCATGCCATAATCAAAGTCTAAATCATCATCACCTTCAACATCTTCCATTTCCTCATCATCTGATTCATCAGCGTTGATATCAAGTGCGCTATCGATTGGATTTATTGCCCCGAAACGAATCATGATATTATCGTTATTCAACGGGATTGAATCATCTGAAACCTCATCATCATCATCATCGTCATCATCGTCGTCGTCTTCCAAATCATCGAAGCTGTCTTCATCCATGGCTTCATCATGGAAATTTTCAAAATAATTCACTCCAACTTCCATACCTTCTTCCGTAGCCTCAACCATCAGTTGAACGGATGAATGGTCTACTAAAATCGGTTGATCATGGATCACTTCTTTTGGTACAAAAGTTTTTGTGCTCATATTAAAATCCAAATGACTACCTTGTGATCCATGATATGTGTCAAAAGAGACAACAGCATCAACCCACCGGTCTATCAGACTCATCCATGTGCCTTCACTGTTATTCACAGAGTCATTCATGCACAACACTAAATCGGAAGGAAGCGGACACCCGAGATTTTGAATGAAGTAAAACCCATCTTCTATATACATGGTCTCGTCACTTTCAAGAAACGAGTCTACTTCATTTGCAATATGATTGTCATGTTGCCGTAGAAAGCTCATAGATGCACGGAGAAGGAGAACCAGAGATCTTGATAAGGGTAAAATGGATGAGCTAATATGGCGAAGTAAACCAAGCTCATCTCCATCTCTGTATTCAAGTGGTTTGAAATCATACCGACCTAATTTCTTCTGACAATAATTAAAAAGATCAACGATAGATTTCTGCTCTTTGCCTTGATTTATCTCACTATCTGACGTCCAAGATAAATTGTTATCATCCAAATTCGAACCATCGAACGAGACCAATGCTTGAATCATCCTAGCAACCAAAATTATTTTCGCTGCATTGATCACATCAAAGGAACTGACTGTGTCACATGCCAACAATGTAGAAAAAATAGCTCCTGAGAATGTAGATAAGTCCCAGGCGAGAAGTGGAATGTATAAGACAGTATTTGCTACAGCAGGTCTAAACGGGAGAAGAGCATGTTCGAAAGCACCACAGGGATCTAACGTACCCCAAGGTGACAATAACTTCTCATTTCCTTCTGCATGGCGAACACAAAGAGGTGGGGGTGGAAGTGAAGTTGAAACATTCTTTCCTTCCGACTTGAATGATGGGGATAAAGCTTTTATTGCCCAAATCTGAGATGCTGTAGCTCTAGCCTCTTGTCGCAGCGATAGCGTTTCATCTTTTGATACATGACAAGGAAGCGAGGCAAGAAGTGCACTTAAAACGTTCCATTGGTCAAATGCAGTTTGATTTAGATGAGGATCGACAGACCAGAATTCCCCATCGAGGATATTGAATAGTAGTGATCCAACGATGGATGGTATTTGAGGCTTGCTGGATCGGGGTCCTAATTTATCATGAATCTCACGACAGAGAACTTTGTACAAAGACGATGCAGCAACGATCGTTCTTCTTAATTCAAGAAGAGCCAGATTGCTATCTTTTGAATTTTCATCAAAGTCAGCCCATGGATCATCAGTACTAGGATCAAAGCCCTGTCTTTTGATTCCTCGCGATGAAGCCTCAGCAGAAGCAGCAGTATAGCCAGCTGCAGACCAGGCGATATGCTGCTGGCGCAGTAACCTCAGAATATCAGCAATGAACGGATCTGATGACGCACTCGGCATAGAAAATAACTTATCATCCTCATCTTCTTTGAAATCCCAGTTGCGGAGAGCACTGTGCCAGCTTTCTTGAATTCTTTTTTTCCTTTTTTGTTGCGGGTCCCAGGAAAAGACTTGCATGGAATGCTCTAGATAATTTCCAAACTGTTTGACAGCGCCAACAGCTGCTTTATCGGGTTTTTCAAAATAATTAGTTGAAATCATTAGGCGACGGATGCGGGACATATTTCCTAATAATGAATCAGAAGATAAAAGAGCCGCTTTGTTTTCAATCGGCGCCACTTTATTCTTGAATTCATGAACTGTCTCGGAAGGAATGACTACATTGCATAACTGTTTGCATAATGGACATAGGAATTCTCCATCGTCTATATCAGCTGCGAACCTACCATCGTATGGAGTATCTGACTGCGATTTCTGATGAATAGATGCTACATGTGTTTCTACACAACCTAGATGAGCTGCATGCCCACATTGTCTGATAAATGGCCTTGTTGAACCCCACCTTGTGTTATTATAGCAAATGTTGACCAAAGGACTAAGGATGACGTAACCTTGAGAAGAGCGGACACTTGCCCATCCTTCAACGGCATCAGTAGATGATCTATAACGCACTAGAATCCGTCTAGTTTGCAGGTCGTAATTCTGTTCAGACTCGCAATTCACAGCTTCAACGATACAACCCGAAGGAATACATGCTATAGGAGCCGAATCAAGGGAAATACTCTTCCTAATTTGGCAACCTTTGTCACCGACAACTCGATAGGAGGTAACCAATGGATGACTTCGGTTTATGCATTCGATGTGAGATCTCAGTTGAAGTGCTCTAGACCTTTGTATATGTCCAAGATACCCTAAAGGACCATTACTTTCCCCATCTTCGTCATCACAACGACAAATGATACAGAGTTCAGATTCTTCTCTGTCAACACGATACTTATTATCATGTTTGTCATCGATAGTAGCAGCAAAGGACTCTTGTTGCTTTTTCATCTTTTCCATTATTCTCATTTGTGCGGCTTTCCGTGCTTCTCTGCTCTTCTCAGATTGCTTATCAACATCTTTACTTGTAACTTCCTCTTCCATCGGCCACAAGTGCGGTAAATCAGCTAACATTCCTCGAATAGATTCCCCTAAGTGGTCATCAATAATCCAAGAAGTACTATTCATCCCAGATTTCTCTCGAATAGGAGTTCCTTCAGTAGCACTTTGACATGCTTCCGAAATAGACTGAGCCCCATCTATGACAGAGTTCACAAATCTCAATAACCATTTCAAGCCATCGGCTACTAAGTACCTCGCTCCACCATGATCTTCATCGTTTCTACCTTCTTCTTTCATACTACCAGATCCATGCTCCGCTCGATGCTCGTAGAGTGCAATCAGCAGACCCAAGATAGAAGCTTTGTTCGCACCACTTCCTTGTGATTTTAAAGGACCTTCAGGATAGGGGAGAAAGGCCCAAGTATCGCTAATTCCAGCCGGCACGTGGATGAGACGACAAAGATAAGAGTTTATAGAAAGTGATGAGGATATGGATTTGTTCTCGAAGTCAAGTTGTGGATGTGTTTGATGCAATAATGCGCATTCTTCAAGCGTATGGACTTGAAGCGTTAGTAATTGAAGCACTTCTAAAAATGATACGGACGAATCTTTGACAGTTTGTGCAGAGAATGGCTTGTCTTTATCATCTTGAGTAACTTTACGACGAGTATAACTTCGAACGCCCCTATTGTGATCTCCAATATCAGATGAAGCAGATGGGACATCAAGATATGACATGACTTCGTCAACTTTAACATCAGGACCAGATGGAGGTATCCAATTTCCGCCGGTAATTACGTATATTAAAGCCCTCCTAATTGCTGCGTCAATGGCGGGAAGATGAAGAATTAAACGCGCAGGCAAAAATCTAGGGTGGGCCGGCGAAGGAGGGAGGACTAAAGGAAAACATGATCCTGTATACTTAGTCTTGGATGATTTCTGCTTCCGCAATTTTGCTATGTTATCCATCGCATGCTGATGATCCGACCTTTTCAAGTGATAAAAGGTAGGATCATATTCATCACTAACCTCCGCTTTAAGTTGATAAATCGGCGCCTTTGATACTTGACTCTTTTTCAAGCTTATTTCATTTAAAACGACCTCAAATGCGGTTTTGAATGTAGCGTCGCCTTCACTTGAAGTTGCATGTTCATCTCTACGAGAAACCGCAATTGACGCTGCTTCCATTGCCTTACTATATGATAAATTCTGCGTAGCCAGGGCATGTAATAGTTCTCTACGAATAAGTGCTTTCATTGAATGATGTTCATTTGGAATAAAATCGGGCGGATGAGGTAACTCGGTGACGATTACACACAGCAAAGAAAATAAACCTTCCATAAGAACTTGACAATGGTCCATATCTTGTAAGCGTCTGGGTAATACCCAGATGTCCGATGGGGGTGATTTTTCAGAATGAGTTGGACTCATATTCGCATTCTTTCTCTCTAGGTCACAAAGAAAGCCTTCTAAAGCGAATCTACTGAGAATCATAGAAAATACACGCCTCGCTCCAAGTCCTACACTAAACCCTGCAGCGGATAATTGAACCAACGTCATGTCGAGATCTCGAAATGACTTACACAATGGAGCAGTTCCATAGTTTAATGCCATACCACTTGCAGATGCTCCATTTCTTGCCCATAAGTGGCGACTAATTTGGTCCGCTGCCGCTAAGCATCGAAGAGGATGATCACATAAACTGTGGATAACCTTAGCAGACGCTATTGCAGCGGAGATAGCCTTCGATCTAGCTCTCCTTGATTTGGCCTCTTCCGAGGTGCATTCGGGCCCAGAAGTCCATGTTATCTTGCAATTGGAAGAACGAAGAGTCGGTCTGAGTACATGGCATAGTGGATGATCAAACATATCTCCTACAGCACTCATAGAAACGTCATCCAAAACAGGAATTTGCCACCAAGTGAAAGGTGAATCAGTTCTTAAATCCTCAGGTATAGATAATGCACATAATGAACGAATATTGCGAGCAAATGAGCGATGTAGAGGCAAATGAAAAGAAAAGGAATCACCTGCATGCGGCGAATGGGGAACTCTTAACCAGTCACCCATAATGGCACCTCTACCTGAACCACTCAAACGATGTTGTGATTCTTCAATCCTCATGGCGCTCTCAATAATATCAAGATGAGATTCGGTCATTTTTGTTTGAGTTGCACACGACAAAGCTGGAGTTTTTGTCTTTTCTTCCATCGTTACGACAGCGTTACGAATAGTTGTGGAAGAGACATGGAGAGTGCTCCTTTGGAGAACCTCCAGCTGTCCATCTGCTAGCAACTTCGAAGAACCGGGGAGACCAGTAGTTAGTGTGGCTTCCCGATACAACCACCACTTGATCTCTCGAAGTAGAGAAATAAATAGATTTCCCATAGCATCTTGTATGAATTTCCATGTAGGGCCCGTTGAGCCTGGAGCAGAGTTGGATAGTGACTCGGCTAAATTATCGCGCGCACCTGAGAAATGCAAACTAAGACTGAATGCCTCCAACCATCGAAGTTGCTCGTATTCAACATGACCTCCACCTGTTTTACGTTTCTGTGGATCAATCCCTTGCCCTAGGCGAAGTAAGCGGCTCCACACAGAAGCAAAATCAACCGTTGTAGGCATTTCATCACCTAAAGGAACTAAAAGTCGCATAGCTGTACCAGGTGTCTCAAGCACGTATTCTAAATCGCGTAGCAAATGTGACATGCGTTTATGTTTGATGGATCTGCGATCTAGAAATCCATCATCCGGTGCAGCTGGAAGCAATGTACTTAAAGGAAGCTCTCCAGCTTCAAAGACAAGGTCTTTTGAAAGAGCTGAATCACCCGATTCGGTCCAATTGGCAGAAGCTGTATTCTTAAGCGCCATTCTAACTTCCTTACAAGCACCAAGGAGATTGGAATGGACACATCTTACAATATTGTGCGCAATGGGTAGGCAAAATACATCTCTCACTCCAATATCATCATTTTGAGCACTCAAATTATCATTACATAATAGTTTCTGCAATGCCTTCAAATTACATAAAGCTCGTACAATACTACCGGCTGTGAAAATTTGCACAGTAAAAGTCAGCGGGGTGTCATTTTCCGTTCCCACTCCTGCACAGAATAGAGTCGTTAAGGGTCTGTACGCAATACCTCCAAGACTTGCTGCAAACTTACTTCGCATTCGTGAGTCTACAAGCAACGAAAGGAACAGCTGGTGAATAGTTCCCCTAAGCTGTTTTGTAGGATAAGGATCTAGAAGAAGCAAAAGAAGAAGGGGGGAAACGGGTGATCGATATGAAGACACAGATAGCAACTGCCTCCACTCATCTGCAGTAGGTTTCATAGACGATCCACCGTCTTCGTCTCCGTCAGCGTCTACTAGCCCGACACCGCTGATCATATAAAGACCCAACAGTTGGTGAGTACAACGACTAGTTATCAGTGTATCCGCTTCTTGATGCTTCCTCAAATCGGTATCTAGCACTATAAGGCGATCCATCAAATGATATGAATCCTCATGATTGGTTCCATCTCGAAATAGTACGGGGTGGACATATTTCTTAGGTGTAGTGAATGGAGATGGCATAACTCCCCACAATGAGTGAGGAGACTTTCTGTAGCGCTCATTTTGGAGAATATAAGGAACTTTGGAATAGAATTCGAAGTCTACACCCTTTTTCGAAGACGACAAATCACTGACGGTGGAAAATCCAAGCGTATGAAGCTGTCTACATTCTTCTCTCGTCAGGTACGAACTTTCGAGATGAGGAGGGAATACATCTAATCGATACCTCCATCCAAATACATCATCATCATCGGTATCCTTGACTTCTTCCGGAGAAATCAATCTAGAAGAAGCCAAGTAATCTTGGGAAAATGACCAGGGGGGGATTATTTTTGAGTGATTCCAAACTGTGGTACCACCAAATAGGTCACTTCCCTCCGTGACATCAACCAAAGCGTGAACAATAAGCGCTGCTACTGCGGGATGCGCCTCAGATATATCAGAAAGCCATGTCAATAGTACCCGGGCCCTTGTTTCTAATTCTAATTGAGGAGTCGATACGACAGAACAATGTAAACCCTTTTCTTTCAATCGATTGAACCCAGCTATTGCACCTTCCATAGTTTCATATCTTTTCACAAGAACTTGACCATCTTGATCAACACCATGAGTTAAGGTTGTTGCCTCTTCTATATCATTCACAAGACCATTTGATGTATCTGTTTCGTTCATTTTTTCATCTGCACTAAATGATCTTGGAGGAAATCTTGGACCAGAGTACAACGCTTCAATTACTTCATCATAAGTGTGCACATCATCATTGTGAAGACGCAAATGAAGATTGAATCTTGCAGGAAAAGGTAACTGTATAGCTTCACCGATAGTTGAAGCACTGCTTTTTTTGGTACTCAAAACATACTCTTCATCAAATGCTCTCCCATCAGTAATCTTTCTTATTTGATCTGCCCAACGCCGTTTCCACTGAACGATATCGGCTCCTATGCCACTCCCATCAACAGCACTTACTATTGTTTGAATAGCCGCTCCAATCACTACACCTAAAGCAGCTGCTAACTTTGGAGAAAGAGAATTTTGTACATACAACTCACCATCAGCTCTTCCCCTGAGTGAAGCCTTGAAAGCTTCGAAAACATCATTATCAAGATTTTCGCTGATTAATTTTGAAAGATGATCATCCATTTGACTGTCAGATTTAGATTCTTTTGGACGGTGCAATGGGCAACAGCCTTCTGACTTCCACGCCTCAATGTCACCGCAATCACAGCAGCCGCCAGGGCTAGTTCGGTGAAAGTAAACTTCATGACCTTCGTGATCACTGTTATGAAAGCATTTGTCACACAAGACGCAAGTTGAGTCATATTGACAAGTACGGCAGTTCCATGCAATATCTCCCCTACGAAAAACATAACCACAAGGACGAATTGGATGATTCATTTCGCTCGCATTAGCAGTCCTTGCAGTGTATTCCTTATGCATAGATTTAAGCATGGTAACTAGATCAGATTGATGTGCGGGAGAATTAGGTTGTGACTTGTTTGGAATGGATTTGGGAATACTGCCCATCATGGATTGATGCGAGTCGATAAGTTCTCTATCACTCATTTGCATGATACTGTCCAGAGATTCCTCGTCGTCTTTCATATATGCCATCACCATTGCATCTGCCCATTTACGAACTGAAGAAGAATGGGCACCAGTCAAAGATCCGAATGCAGCCTCTGCTAATACTGACAGCGATGGTAGACGAATGGGTAGTTTTTCAACTGCAAATTTCGGGTCGGCGTTCTCAGACACAGTCGAGCGAACCTGAGCTTGGACGGCATATCGATGAAGAGTTTTGTCACACGTGAGCGCCTTTCGAATCAAGGGATCATGTGCCACAAAACTTAAATTTTTCCAGTTATCATGAGATGAAGATATCTTTGATCCATATTCTACACCACCAGGAACAAACTCCAAATAAACAGGCACAGGGTAGGAGGCTTGAGCTGGTGAGTTAGAAGGAGACTGTCGAGGTGATTTTCTTGCTTTCATAGTTTTCGATAGATAAATATCTCTTTTGGATATTCAAGAATGAATAGGTAGTTCAAAACTATTGATAGCAACAATCACACGATGATTGCTATCGTGTTTCAATATTGTGTTTTGTAGTAGAGACTTGTTGGCTCTTGGTGACAGTCGTCGAATTTTTTTGGTGAGCAGTTATTTACAGCCGTTGAAAGCTAAATTAGCCAATGACATTTATAAAAATGAATGAATTTTTCCACTTTTCCAAATAACAGAGTGAAGAGAGAGAGAGAGAGAGAGAGAGCCATAATTAGCTATTAGAAAATATTAGGCTTGCCAGTGACAATAAAGCCCCAGAAAAAATCATAATTCTTCTGTTTCTAAGTTTCCGTCTCTCCAACGTTTTTTGCTCTTCCCAGTTAGCAATGGCAACATTTTGGTCCATGTTCCACTTCGCAGATTTCAATTGGCTCTCAATGCTTTGTCCTAAAGAACCATTGTGTTGATTTTCCTCTTCTATTGTTAGAAGAATGTCAGGGACATGTTTTCGGATCCATACTGTGACTTCCTCTTGTAGCTTCACATCCTGTGTACCAGCTCTTCTCTGGCTCATCAATACCTCAACAGCTACACAAACGGATTGTATGTCCTGAATCAATCTCATTTTTTCTCTTTTGGATGTTGACTTCCCATAAGAATTCAATTTGTCTATAACACTTTCCATATCTGCTGTTTTATGATTCGTCCTTTCCAAAATAGAGTAAACAATTAAATCAGTTTTTTGCAATTGCTTTTGACATTGCAACAATTCTTTTGGGTCTTTTACTGTAACAATATGTTGAGGATACCTCTGAGCAATACCATTGTCCATCCATCTACTTAAAAATGCCAATACTTGATCATCATATGTATAATGACTCCCCCAACTATTTTTTTGGTACAAACGTACAACTTCTGAAATCATGTGTGCTTTTTGATGCAATTCAGGTGGGCCAATCCATGAATTGGCGGAAAGAGAGTAAGTCTCAAGAGAGTTCTTGGTAAGATTGTATCGAATAACAGAATCAAGGATGGCCTTTTCCTTTGGAGTTACAAAGGATCCATCTGGTAGTATTGGCATGATCTTCTCTCCATCTGATGAATAAATGTGATACAGTGTGACTCCTGATGCTAATAATATAACACCAGAAAAGTTCATCCAATGCACATTTTTCACACCAAACATTGGGTAGTGTAAGAGTGGGTACAGTGCCATTCCTGCTACGAATCCAGTAGCTCCAGAGATTTGAAGAGCAAAAGGCATCAACCCCAATCCCTGTCTGATGAGCTCCGACATTCCTTCAATACCATACATTGCCGAATAGATTTGTCCGTATAACAGAGTTGGAGCCACAACACCAGTCAAAGCTCCAATACCACCACCCGTTATCAAAGGATTTTTCAGTATCTTGCTTTGTGGACCACCAGATACGATATCTAAACAACCGTAAGCTGCACCTGCAACGATTCCATTACCTATGGCAAACGGCAAAAGAATAGGTGCAACATCGTACGAAAATGGCAAGATGTACCAGAAGGCAATATTCAAAATTGCGCCCGATGACGCAGATATTTTCTGTCTAAGTTGTGGATCCGGCATCATAATTCTAAGTGCTGCATTGACAAATCCAATAGCAGGGAAAACAGGAGTACATATTGCAGTGCTTGTTGATACAAGTGCTATTCTTACAGCTAAAGGAGGTTCATGAGTCTTTGGCATTGTGTTCATCGTTGTTGCAACTGTTCTTTCCCATCGGATCTGTGTTGTCTTGGAGTTCGATGTGACTGTCGTTGGATGGATCTTTGGATGCAAGGCTCGAAGTCGATGGTGATATTTGCTCATAGTATTCATGTTCATTTCACGTTATGATGAATATAAATGTATTCGTAAAGGATTTTGGAACTTTGTATCTTTCTTCACTATGGAGATTGGAAGGTGTTGGTAGTTTCATACTTCCCCCTACCTCCTTTCATGTGTCATGTGTGTGTGATGTGTGATGAATGATGAAAAAATGAGAGAAGGAGCTTCAAGTACTAACAAGGTACATCCTTCCAATTTGGCAACGAACACTATTTTTTTCAGTTTTCTGTTAGCTCCACTCTTGACTCCATCATTTTATACATTAGAATAACAATCATTTGGATGCATACATAATTCAATGTCATGAAGCTAAAACACGTTGCAGTTTGCTGGAATGTTATGTTAGGATCAGCATCTGCGTTCGTCACAATTTCATGGAATCATGACGTATTCTTTTTAATTTCCAGAGGAGCTCCTGTACTTCATCAACATCATCATGGGACAAAACTAAATTATAATACAGATAGTAGTCATCATCGAGGAACAGGTTCCAAGTTGGAAACAGAAAGGAAACGAAAACGATCTTCATCGTCATCCTCGTCATCGTCATCATCATGGAATAAGAATGGGGATGAGATTGTACTTTCCGCGAATGTTTCGTCCTTTCAAGAACTTGAACGTTTACTGAATGATCATAGTTATACGTTGAACTACACGAAAGTACTACCAGACAGATTTATTTCCACACAAATAATGACACTGTTTCAGAAATCAAGACGTAAATCACACTCGGATTTGATGGACGAGTTACTCTCCTATAAGATTCAAGTTTCGACCAGTTCTGGTGATGATGAGAATGCAATATACTTGATGCAATTTATGACACCAAGGGATCAATCGGACCTTATTCGACTCCTTGGAAAGTCAGAATTATACACATATATCATTCAGTTTTTGAATTTTTTGAATGGTAGCAAACATGATAAAATATATTCGTACACAACTGCAATCCTTGTCCTCGCATCGTCCAAATATAAAAAACGAGCTATACAACTACTTGATGAAATGGAAGAGCAACAAATCATTCCCAATACATACACATATACTGCCGCTTTTTTAGCCTTAGACAATGCACCAGATTGTTTGGATCTATTGTCCCGTGCTCGTCGACAGGGACGAAGTTCAAGTTCTCATAATCTCATTAATATTCATCTGTACAATGCTGCAATTCATGCATGCAGTCGAGATAAAAAATACGGTTACAATTATGCCATATCCATATTTAGACAAATGCCTCGTGATAATGTTAGACCGAATACTCAGACCTTTGCGAGTCTTTTACATGCATGTGCTCAAAGTAATAAGTTGAAAATCGCTCTAGCTATATTTGATGAAATGATGCATACTCCAGGGATTGATATGAAGCAAGCAGATAAGGCTTGGCTTGCTGCATTAGAAGCCTGTGTATTTGCAAAGAATGGAAGTAAAGCTATAGAAGTACTAGAGAAAATGTTGATCATGTGTGGTAATGCTGCACTACCTAGCACAGTGCATTTGAATATGGTTCTTTCTGCGCTTGCCAAGGAGGGACAGTATCAAATAGCTAGTTCGTTCTTAGAACATATGCACAACGGTACCTTCAGTCATCTTTTCCCTAGCATGGAACCTGAATTTGATAGAAATTTTGTTGATTTAGTGTCAGTGAATACGGTCTTGTCATCGTTTGCTAAAATGAAACATTTTGAGGGAGCAAAAGTATTGTTTGATAGGCTCAAGGATGGAGAATTCAAAAGTTTAGATCAGAATGGTGAAATGATAGTATTGAAACCTGATATTATCAGTTATAATACACTTCTTTCTTCATGTGACAATCCAGTAGACGCAAAAAATATTGTTTTGGAGGTGAGAACCAATCTGTTTTATTTTTTTCTGAGGCACATATGATGCTGGAATATGTTTTGCAGTGATACTCATTTTTACAATCTTGGCGATAGATTCGACTCTCTAGAAGAAATCGATATAATCCATTACGTGCAACACACATTACATATACAAATGCAATGGGAGTTTGCAAAAGAGTGTCCGATTTGAATGCAGCACTCTCCTTCTTTGAAGAAGCAAAGTCGGATGGAATACAGCCCAATGAATTTATGTACTCATCTGCCATATGGACGGCAGCTTCTGTTAAAAATGCGAATTGTGCCCGGATGCTTCTTGATAAGATGATGAGAGAACATTTAGTTCCGAATGCTGTTTGCTTTGATGGTGGTAAGTTATTGATCAGTTTATTCTCTTTTTTTGATTTGCATTCACCGGCTTCCATGCATCTAAAACCATTTCTTAGTGTTCTCTGCTCTGGCTCCCGGTGGTCATTTTAAGGACGCCTGCCATTTATATGACCTTATGATCCAGAACAACATATCTCCAACTATAATGACGTTTCGTGCATTAGCAAAATGTGCAGAAAATAGCATAGAGCACTTAGCGGTCACCGAAATTATTGATGGCTTAGAGGGAATTTTGCGACGATCAAATGTAAATGTGGAACTTTCGAGTGCCATTTACAATATTTTAATTCTGATGTATGGACAAGTTAATGATTTTGAAAATGCCATAAGAACATATAAAGGCAGTAAATCTGCTGATCCATGTAGTCTAGCAAGTATTTTGTATGTTAGTTCAACAGTGTCGCCGGCAAGGTACGAAGATGCGATAATATTACTGCACACGTCGGATATAGTACCAGGAGCGAGAGGACGAGCCATGATCGATTCGAAGGCTTTGAGTTACGCGATAATAGCTTGTGCGAAAGAAAACGAATGGGAAGAAGGGTTAAATTTACTCGAGTTATACAGTGGCAGCAGTGGAACTAGAGTAACCGTAGATGCGATTAATAGCTTAATTGCTTGTGCTGGTAGAAGCGGAAGGCCTGACATTGCAATTTCATTACTGAACGTTATGGAGTCAAAGTACAGCACAAAACCCAATTCAAGAACGTATAGGTCTGCTATAATCGCGTGTAATCAAGCGGAGCATCAGACAAGGCGTCAAATGACTGCAGCTTCAAGTGAAGATAATTCATCTCGTGTTTCTGGGTTGGGGTTTCAATGGTGGGAAGCAGCCTTGTCATTACTACGAAGGATGAAAGAATGCGGGCTGTATCCTGACATTCAAACGTTTTCGTCTGCAATATCAGCATGCGAAGCAGCTGGGCAGTGGCAGCGAGCAATTGGGGTTCTTCGGCAAATGAATGCTGACAACGTTTGTACTCCCAATTTATACTGTTTCAACGCAGCTTTAGCAGCTTGTGAGAAGGGAGGAGCGTGGTTAGAAGCAGTGGAACTATACGAGAGAATGGAATCCGCTGGAGTCACTCCTAATTTCATAAGTGTCAATTCTTTGCTTATTGCTTTAGAACAGGCGTGTCAGATGGAACTCGCTGAACATATTTATCGTGAAGCGGTTAAAAAAAGAATCATTCAACCCTGGAAATGGACAACGTGTATCGAAGAGCGTCAATCTAGGCGTATTCGTGCTATGGATTTACACTTTTGTAGCGTCGCAATGGCCAAGATAGCGTTACGAAACGTAATGTATTCCTTATTCACAAGAAGTCCGTTACTTGATTTGTCAAAGCAAGATCTTGTGCTCATCGTCGGAAAAGGTAACAGAAGTCAAAATAATGTTCCGATTTTACTACCTGAAGTCCAGAAATTTGTTTCTCAAGAATACGGACTGAACATAGCTCGTGATGAAACAAATCTAGGAAGACTTCGAATTCGCAGAGAAGATCTTTTACAGTATTGCCAAGAGTAGAGTGTAACTTTTTGAAGAATGATGTGTTTTTCAATTGATAAAAGAGCGCCGTATTCTATTGCCAAGAGTAGAATGTAACTTTTAAAAACGATATGTTTCGCAAGTGACAAAAGAGAATCTTATTCTTTATCATGAAATTAGAACTTCCACTATTCAATATCTTGGAGGGGGAGGCATTCCATATTGAGAGGATGGAGCACTTCCGTATTGCTGCGGAGCATTTCCGCTTTGTGGGCCTTTCATAGGTGGAGGTCCTGGTCTAGACGGTGGCGGTGGCCCGGAACCCGCAGCCGGGGCAGGCATTTGACGCGTAGGCGGTGCGCCAGGATTTCCTTGATAACCACCTGATGGTGGACCAGACATTTTACCTGCATTGTATCCCCCAGGTGGCGGCCCCGCAGTATATGCTGCTGGTGGCGGCCCTTGATTATGGCCACCAGATGGCGGTCCTGTAGATCTCATTTGCAAGTGACTTTGTTGCTGAGGTGGTGGTGGTTGTTGCTGAGGCGGGCCTTGATTAGGCAGAGATGGCGGCATAGAACGAGGAGCGTGTGTGTGTATTGGTGGCGGCATTCCTTGATTCGACGACATAGAAAGCGGTGCATTAGCATTTATGGGTGGGGGCATCCCGTGACCTGGAGGAGGCATAGAACGCGGTGCATTCATGTTCATGGGCGGGGGCATCCCTTGTCCAGGCGGAGGCATCCCGTGACCTGGAGGAGGCATGGAACGGGGTGCATTCATGTTCATAGGTGGGGGCATTCCTTGCCCTGGAGGAGGCATTGCTCTTGGTGCGCCTGAATTCATAGATGGGGGCATACCAGGAGTGGATGCAACTCCAGGCGGCCTGTTGACAAATTCCATGAAATCAGCGTAACTAAATGTTCCACCGTTGAATTGAGCACCATCTTCAATGAAGTTCCAAAAGAACCTTCCTTCCATAGCCATATCTCCCTCGCGGATAATAAATGTACTAGGCGAAACAGGAACAATAGAAGGATCGTCACTTTCATGCAACGCTTGAATGACAGAGCCAAGTCGAGAAGCTAAATCGTTTCCACTTGTATTCAAGATCACCTATGATAAAGCAGCATTAGACCCTGCACCAAACCGCAACACGAAAATAGATTTGATACACAAAGGACTTACCTGTGAAGGATCTATATTGTTGAGTGATTCGACACCAAAAAGAGATCCTACTATAGCGGGATTAGCGGCGCGCCCAACCCAAATATATGCATCCTTACCGTTATCGAGTAAGAAAACACCTTCACTGTTCAATCTATCAACACTCAAATTACATGCATTTGGCAAGATAATTTTATTTCTTCCTGCTGTATCAAGATCGTCGGCATCGTTACCAGATGGCATTCCGCATAGTGCATCCATGTTATGAACGGCATACAAACGAGGGTGGATGAACGATAGCGTTTCATTCACAAACATATGAGCCAAAGCCAAATGAGCTGCAATTCTTTCGTCAGGGTGGACATCAGTTCCACCGCGTAAAGAGACATTTTTCATCAACGCAAGTGTATACAGTGGTAACAATTGCAAATTCTCGGGAATGTTGACATCTTCATCGGCTTGACCAGTAGACGATGTGGGGACCGCATACCCCGATACAGTGCGTTTGTCTCCTCCTTTGGCAGCATTGCACATATCAACACACATTTGTTGCAATCGGTTACGAGCATTATCTAAGTTAGTTTTGATACCGACATGAAGAGCTTGCTTTGCAAGAAGAGTAATACAGGCCTCAGCGTTGACAGATTTCATGAAATCAGAAACTTTCGTTGTTGTTTTTAGCACTTGTGTAGCAACGCGAATGCGCCTCTCTCCATCACTAGTAGTATACAGTAATGCACTCTGGATTGCCACATAAGGATTATTAACACTCTGCTCATCATGCACCAAATCAAACCCAAAGACAGAATCCGCAGAGCAGTTTGGTAGAGCCAACAGATCCGTTCCTCTGATAAAGAAGTTACCATAAAAGTTACTAATACGCATTCCTTTAGTGCAGCGAATACGCAGCACAGCCTCAAATGCAACAGGTTGCGTTAAACGACGATACAACTGAGACTCAACTTTTGGCCCATCTCTATTCATATTAAAACCTGGATATGAAAAGGCACCTCCAGCTGTGACGGTTGCAAGTTCACTTAAGGATGCAATATCAATATATTGATTCGGGAACAAATACATGTCAACTGAAATTTGAGCCCGACTAAATTCGATTGCAGTATCTTTATACCATGTAGTTTCTGGCCTCAAAACCTTGACTTCATCTGGTGTGCCCATCAATCTGGGGTTTTCTCTCATTTTCAATGCACCATCACCAAGAGTTGGAATTGTTGCTTGGAAGACACTCATCTTACCTCCAATTGCTTTCATGACTGTAAATGCAGCCTTTAGTGCAGGTCCGAGGCAACTTTCAGTTGCCTGATTATTCGCAAACATATTTGGCAAATTATCTAACAAGGTTTCAACAGCTGCTCTAGATTCCTTCAAATATACCAACAAATCGTCAGGTGCGGGCACGAACAACTCCTGTAAATCACCAACAACCATCATTTGAGGATTTGAAGATCCTGGCTTCAGAGAGTAATAATGGACTGCAGTATCAAAAGTAATAAATCCAACCATCGTCCTATCTCCCCCAGGCAAATCATCCAAGGCCATCTTGATTGCATTCGCAGCTGACGCCAACATTCCACTTTGAACAGCATACAAACTAACATCAAACACAAAGAAAAAAGCAGGTGGCTGAGGTGCTCTCACCATATATTCACTAGGAGCCACCCATTCAACGACTGAACACGACAATTCAGGCCTTTGATCCTTATCCCTCCTCTGATTCTTCTCATCCAAATGACAAAAGTAAGCACTGGGAGTTTCATTCAATTGAGCACAAATATTACACCTCCATCTTCTTCCATTCTCAAGCCAGTCCACAAAGGCATTCACATACGTTCTACAACGTTTGCAGCGGATGATTCCAGCTGCTCCAGGTGTGATAACATTCACTTCTCCTTCTTCGGGGTTTGCAAAAGGACACAAAATTCCTCCTGTTGGAACTTTACATGTGGATGCGAGCGATGCAGTAGAGGGTAACAAGGTCGATGTTGGACGGAACATGGTGGGTGGAATGACATTAGAGTAGTCAACATCAGATTCAAAGAAAACGTTGGAAGGCTGCTGTGGTTGACCTGACATTTGACCAGGAGGCTGGGGAGCAAACTGATTTTGTCCTGGTGGGGCTGGTTGTGCGGGGTAGAAGGTAGTTGCTCCTGGAGCCGGAGGTCCCTGTGGATGATGTCCACCGGAAGGAGGTGGATATCCAGACATCATGTTGGGTGCAGCAGGTTGAAAGATGGTACTATGGAAGTAAAAAAGGGATAGATAGATCACGAGCAAATCAAAGTGAGTGTCAATCAATAGAATAATCCGTACGATCGTATGGAACTACTTATATCCATTTTTGAAGTGACATGTTTGAATCAATCGATTCACATATTCACCTTCGGAATCCCTTTCCATATAATTCTATGTTTTAATAAATAAATAAAAAAAACTTACGGTGCTTGCTGTTGAGGTGGAGGAGGTCCTCCAAGATTCATAGTTCGCATACCAGCATTTAAGCCTCCCATCATATTCATCCCTGCAGCTCCTGGAGGCGGTGGGCCACCCTGACCAGGAGGAGGAGGAGGAGAGGCGAACCCAGTTCCAGGTTGTTGCTGAAATGCCTGTCCTCCGTACTGACCAGGTGGAGGCGGGGCAAACCCTTGACCAGGTTGCATCGGTGGTGGAGGATTATGGGGTCCACCACCACCACCACCACCAGGGGGAGGGAAGTGTCCCGGTGCTTGGAACTGACCAGGGTTATAACCAGGGTAGTTACTCATGTGACTTGTTTTTCTTTTTTTAAACTTTGAATCAAACGAATGAGTAACGAGGAACAGGTAACTTTTCTATACTTTACAAAGTTGAAAGGTTTATATACTCAGAGTAGTTTTAGCCTTTGG
>Ga0213868_10000481_pt1 | contig 37473 bp, 50 predicted proteins | sample PICome_9_FD_160087 | JGI IMG/M metagenome (GOLD analysis project Ga0213868, IMG submission 160087) | Coastal seawater microbial communities near Pivers Island, North Carolina, United States - PICO127 | ecosystem: Environmental > Aquatic > Marine > Coastal | place: USA: North Carolina...
GAGTGTCGATTTATACCTATGTTTAAACAGACACGGTTACTTTTAATGGATTTGCAAAAACTGACCGGCAACTACCCGAAAGTGTTTATGCATCCAAAAACTGTGGCAACAGTGAGTGATCGTTTTGCTTTGATTTGTAAGCGACTTGGGATTGAAGATCTGCACATGCATGATATGCGTCACGCTGCTATTACGGGTTTTATTAAACGTGGGATGAGTATCCCAGAAACAGCGCTTATTAGCGGGCATTCTGATTGGACTCAGCTAAAAACATACACCAACTTGCGGGCCAGTGATTTGTTGGAAAAGTACAATTAAGCTCAAAAATATAGGTATTTGTGCGAATTAGTTCGATATTGGTAAAAATAGCCCGTATGCCTTTATAAAGCGAGCTTATGTCGTGACACCAACGATTACCTATATAGGTAAATCGATTACCTATATTTTGTCATTTGCGTGTTTTTAGCCGGGAGAAAGAGGTGGGATAATAGGCACTCGAAGGAGAGCCTATGGAAATCACTGACATCAATGCAATTTACGGACCCTTGTGCGGGGTCATCGGACTTATTATTGTTTTAGCGAAAATGCACAACGATATCAGCACCTTAAAAGAAAAAGTGAAGACGCTGTTTGATATTCACAATAGCAGATAGTTACGCGGCAGCTAGGAAATTAGCAACATCTTCCGTTTGGAATAGGTAAGCTTTGCCTATTTTTTTGAAAGGTATTTCAATTCTGTTTTGGGCAATTTGATGATATATCGTACCGCGTTTGATTTTTAAAAGAACAGCAAGCTCATCGATAGTCATCATTGGCCCGTGGTCAGCCAAAAGTAGGTCAAGCATCATCTAAGTATCTCCAAATATATTTTAAAATGTTTGCAAACAGCGCTAGAGTAATCCCACTCAGCGCAAATATTATAAAAACAGGCAGCGACACTAGAAGATACGCAACCCAGATTAAATTACGGATCATCCCTTGGGTCATCTCCCATTGAGAAACGTGTAAACCAAATTTTCTTTTTCTTGTCTGTTGTTGTGTCTTTGTGCTTTTGTCCTTCTCGCCATTGGTACTTGAAGGCGCTAAGTTCGCAGTACTCTTGGACCCGTTGAATGCCGTAGACAGCCACCATTGCATCTATGCACTCAATAGCAAGAGTAGTCCCGCCTCGTGTGACAGTTGCTGTGTAGTGCTTTGGCGAATGTACTTCTACGTCTGCATTAGGGTTAGCCATGCTAAGTCGATTCCAGTCTTCGGGGGTGGCATCACGCATTTTTAATCTCTAATGTATTTGACGGGTTGCGGCAGACTCATACACCGCTAAGATTTTGTTATGCCCACTCGCAAGGGCGTCGTAGGCGTCTGTTTGTCTGTTGGGATCTAAGTTGTAAAGCATGGTTTTTAAAGCACCAAGAACTGCTCTTAGCTCTAGGTGATCAAGTTCAAATGTTAAATTCATAGCATTTACCTTATTAGGGGTGCCCCGTTTTCACCACTGGTGGGGCTGACCAGCAATCAAGGTCAGGAATGTAACCTTGGTGATTTTTATTTATGCAGCTTCTTGTTTCCCCATGCCGGAAATCGACGTATACAGTTCTTCTGCTTCTGCATATAACGCTTCGTTGCAAAGACCGGCGTATTCGACTTGAAAGTTGTGCCAAGTGTTGTTACCTGCTTTTTGCATAACGGTGCTGAGTTTCCATACGGAAGCAAAACGATCTGTGTTTTGGGTAGCAATTGTTGAGTTCCAAGCATTGCTGACGCCTAACTTTGTGCCGCTCATATACATTCGAGCTGGAGTGATTGGCTCACCTTTGTCACTAAGAAGCAGTACGTTGTGCGTACCAGTTTCTTGGATGTCATAATCGTTAGGGTTGCCGCTTTCTTTCAGTGCTTTATCAGCATCTAGTCGAGTATCAAAAATGCCGAAAAAACCGCCGCCTAAATCTCGTTTTTTGAACACATTGAATGTTCTTGAGTAATAGAGATTTACAACATACAACTCGTCGAACAACTGATCGGTTGTTGATAAGTGCATCTGCCCTGCTTTTGCGCCAATTGAATCGACTTGGGGGCTCATTTTTTGAATGAGATTTAGCTTAGGAATCACGACATCTTGTGATGTGACGTTTTCGTTACCACGCGCTGAACCGCTTAAATGAGCAGGTAGATCATCGCCAGCAGTGTGCTTGACGAAACCGGGTAATTGGATTGCTTTTGACATTTGTATTTCCTTTAGTTAGTTAATGAGTTGCTGAGTTATTTTTATGAGCTTCTGTAGTTCAATTTCTCTACGTCGCTCGCTATGACGAAAGGTACGGTTTCGCCTCCGGGTTGTTCCGAAAGGTGATTTACAAGTTCTTTTACTGCCGATGAATTAAAATCTCTTTTTAATAAATGCAGGTATTCGTTCTTGTAGATCCACGCTAAAAACTCCTCCCAAGACTCAGGGTCGGGCCTGTAGTGCGTTTCGGTTTTGACATTGACGGTACAACTGTCGTTGCCAGCTTTAGATATTCCTTGCTGACGCATGGCGTATCTAATTTGCTCTTCAATAAAGCGCTTTTTTGCTTTGAGTTTTTTCTCAGCAGCGCTTGCTTGTTTTATTTCTCCGTTTATTCCTGTCAGATCTAGTAAAAGTTCGTCGAGAGAATAATCAAGAAATATTGGTTCTTCTATTTGGGCTAGCTCCATATTAGGTAATCCCTATATTGTTAGGCGACTAAAATATCTAAAAGCTCATCGCTTCTGGATATCTTTTCATTTAGTAGATGGTACACATCCACTTCTTTTGTAGCGCGTGCAGCTATACAGATTGTTTCCGTTTTGACTGTCTGCCCAATCCGATATATGCGCCGATTAAACTGTTGGAATTGCTCGCTAGAGTATGTCGGCGTACACCAGATGGTAGTGGCTGCTTTAGTCAAAGTAAGACCGTGTGCAGCCGCTTGTGGGTGGCAAAATAGAACTTTGATATTGCCTTCTTGAAAGTCTTTTACGGCTTGTGCCCTCTTTGCTGTAGACACGCTGCCATCAATAAACGCGTAAGAGAATTTGTATTTTTCAGCTAATTTACTGAGAGCTTCACGTTCATGTTTCCAGTTGAATGCAACTAGTGAATGTTCACGCTCAGAGACTAACTGCATTACTAATTCGTAGCGATCATTGTGGACTGGTACGGCTTTACCGTTTGCGTCGTACACAGTGCCTGACAGAATTTGCAGCATTTTTTTTGTCCTCGCGCCTGCGTGAATGGCAGACAACAGTAGTCCACCATTTTTATCACGCAGGGTTGAGTCCTGTTCCATTTCCGCATACGCATCGAGTACTTTCTTAGGCATGTCAACTAACATCATGTGAATGCTGTTAGGGGGTATGTCAACACAATCTTCGAATTTGAATCTAATATTTACGTCAGCTAACGCGTCAGCAACGGCGGCGGGTGCCCCCGGTTTATCGACCCATTTTACGTGGTCTTGATAACCTATAGCTTCAGGTGTACATACTTGCGAACGGAATTGAAAATACTTGTTTCCAAGGCGGGTGCCTCGGTCAAGTATCATCATCGGATGCCACATATCTAGTACCGTATTAGGTATCGGTGTTCCAGACAGTAGCGTTCTATGCTCAAAGTTAAGGGAGACTTTGAGCATAGATTTACTACGCGCAGAAGTTCTATTCTTAAACGCAGTAAATTCGTCAATTACTAGATCGGTGAATCCATCTAAGTAACTTAGGTTTTTTTCAAGCCACTTTACGCCGTCGTGGTTGATGAGAACGATGTTTGTTTGTTGGTCGTTGAATGCCGAGTGCCGATTCTTATCAGGTTGGGTTGCAATGGCATACGTTAAGCTTGTAAACCGTTCAATATCATCAGCCCACGAAGCGCGTAAAATGGATAGCGGCGCAATGACTAAACAACGACCGGCTGCTCCACGCGCAAATCGTTTTTGGTAGCTCATAAGAGTACCAAGCGTTTTACCTGTGCCTGGATCAGATGTATTGAGAATTAACTCGTGGTCATCTCCATACTTGGCCATTTTGGCTTGATGTGCGTAAGCAGTTGTTATCATCTCCATTCGCCGGGAACATCAACCCAACGATATGAACCACCTACTTTCATAAATTTTGAATGGCTGAATAATTTTTTGCCAAAGAACAAAACAATACTGACTAATAACCCGCAGAAAATGCCAGTCATTAAGCCTGAGATTGTGCCTGATATGGCAAAAATCCACATGAGAGCGAGCGTGACAGCAACATCAACTATGATATCCATGCCTAGTAGCTTGCGAACGAAGCCTGAGCCGAACTTTGCAGCGAGAAAAGCTAGTGCGCCGCACACCATAAGACCGCCTATTAAGATTGTCATTTTTTGTATTTCTCCTCTATTGGTAGTTTGTCAGTAGGAACATGAAGCATTTGTTGCAGCGCCCACACATCGTATGCAGCATCGTGCAGTGCGTTGTGATGAATCATGTTTTTTGGCCTTGTCAATTGTAGGTTTGTATTAAGACCTAGCGCCTCAAGATGAGTTCTAATGTCTCGTACTAGCCAGTATTTCCAAGGTGACGTTACGTTAAAGTCACGGAACATATCGTCCATGATACTCATGTCGAACGTCGGTCCTCTTGCAAACCATCGGGCTTTATTTTGAAGGAACGCAACTTGTATGACGTTATCGCCGCAAAACTTTTCAAACACTCCATAGAATTTCCGGGGGTGTATTTGTTGTGCAGGGTCTACGTTAAGCACTCGTTGTGCTGCTTCGCCTTGTTTTGACCACCAATCAAGTGTGCTCTGATCAATATGCCGACCAGCATCTACTTGAGCTTGGGTGTCAAAAAAGAGTTCAATACCTCCTTCTACTATTTCATCGAATGATTGAACTTTTTCGATATCGAATAAACAAATGCCAACTGATAGCACTACGGCATTTGCTCTGGTCGATAGCGTTTCTATGTCCATTGATACTGCTGTCAAGCTACGCCCCATTTACACACTTCGGTTTTGAGATGTGGGCACCACTTGCAATTGTATTTTGATGGGTTTGGTGTAAATGATGTGTCTGATGTCATTTGAATACCGCGCATGTCCCATTTTGGGACAAACTGTTCAGCTTCTTCGCGTGTGTATTTTTTATTAAGTGTTTCGCCTTTGTCTAAATACCAGAATTCACATTCTACGTATTGCAGCAGCGGGAATCTTTTGAAAGCACCAATCGCGTATAGTTGTGCTTGTTGCAGATGGTTTATTTCGTTACCGAACTTTCTGCCTGTTTTGTAATCGATGATCGTTGCTGATTGATCGTCATGTTGCACGTATGCATCGAGCTTCATCCTGAGCCAAGTGTCGAGTGACGACCAGCCAGTTATTTCCCAGTCTCTTGTGAATCCCCAGTCTTGTTCCAAGATGACTTTGGCTTGGTTATATCTCTCTCGAAGGGTTGTAAATTCCGTTTTGAATTTTTCAAGCTCTTGCGGCAGATCGATAATATTGCCTTGAACGAATTCTTCTCCAAGGAGATGTATAGCTGTACCTCGGTCCATAGCTGCACTAGAAGGCTCTGGATGCTTTTCAACCTTTGACAGATATATTCTATGAGGGCAGCTTTCATAATTTTTCAAAGCAGAGTAAGACCAGCTCGGTACGGAGCCAGTTTTAGCAGTAGCTTTCCTTAATGCATGGAGATCTTCTGCGGTTCTTTGGGGGTCGAATGTGAAACTCATCACAGTCATAATAGGCTATACCTATATTTTGTCAAGTAGCTTTAGCACTAAATGGAACTACATTTAATGAATTGTTGTGATTTAAAATGTCGTTTACATCGTCAATGTCCCAACCTGCAAGCCTCCACTCAACGCTGATGCCTGATCCGCGAAGCAATCCTTTTTTAATAGGTTGCGTTTTTATATTTGCAGAAGCTAGTTTTTTACCAAAAGCGTTGTCGAATTCAGAGAATCCAGCGATTGTGTTGTATAAGACGCGTAGCTCAGAAGTAAGCATTTTTTGTTCGGGCTGTGCTTTATATGTGTGCAGGGTTTGTATCAGAATTTCTTTAGCTCTTGGTATGTAAACGTTTGTTGTAAGGTTGTCTTCTAACAAAGGCGATAGGAAGTAAGCTAGATTTCCAGTTTTTAGATTGTAGAAGAATTCATCTTCTGCGGATTTGGATGCCATTATCATTTGTTGTTTGGAATCTGTTACTTCATTTTCAAGATGCAGAGATTCGTTGTAAGTGTAGCTTTGTAAAAAAGCAGCGAAGTAAGGCAGCTCTGAACTAAGAATGTTGTCTTTTTCAGACTGCTTTAAGTTTAAGAATTTTGGAAAACTTTTCTTTAACGGTATTTCTTGTCTAGGGCAAATTCTAAAACGTCGGTCTGTATGATCTAAGACTACTGCGTCAAGATCATTAGTGAACACCATCCAGTTGACCCAGTTTCGTTCGTTAATCATAGAAGCATACATATTGCGGACTGGTTGTTTGTGTTCAGTGATTAAAGACTTAAAAGTATTAATGAGGCCAGAGTCGCGGTTTCCGTTGACTTTGAATTCATCTATTGCGATTACAACTGAGTCGTTAATGTACGCGTTGAAGTTGTCTCGCAGATCGTTCATCCGAGCGATTTTGGCGTATTTTTCTCCTAGCAGCGGTTCGATAATGCTTTTAAGCATTAAACCTTTTCCAGTTCCCTGTGTACCTTGGAATACAAAACATATCCCGGTTTTATGTCTGCGTTGGACAATGTGAGCTAGCCAATTTATGAAATGCTCAAATTCTTCTGCGCCTACAAGATTGTTTTGATCTTTAATATTCTGGCCGCACGCGCTACCTATGATGCTTACAATAGTTGGGCAAAGTTCTGCAATCGTTGCGCCGTAACCGAACGAAACTTCTTTTAAGTGATTGGGCAATTCAGGCAAGTTTTCCATTAGTTCTGGCTGGCTGTAACGATTTAATTCTTGCTTTTGCCAGTTGATAGGTTCTATTGAAGTTGGGTCAAATCGTAAATTCCAAACGGGTAACGCTTCAGGCGCTGTGACACCAAACTCTGCACAAAAGTATTTTATTGGTCCTATTTGGTGCTTGACGTTACAAAGCGTGTTGATTGTATTTCTGTCTTTGTCTATCAATGCATAAAAGTAGTTAGAAGTTTGGAAGTCCATAAAAACAAGTGGTATTTCGCCTTTTTCGTTTGTGGCATTTTCTAAAGTACAGTAAGTAGCGATATGTTGTTCATAAGCTTCTTTGTCTGCTTTAGCAAAATCAAAAGCTGTTTCGCCTTTGAAGTTGTACATCACTGTTGGGTTGTTGCGGAATGTCCAGTACGCGCCAGAGTCACCTGACCGCCCTGCCCCATGAACATTGTATCCAATGAACTCATCTCGTTCGTTATCCCACGTTATGGAAACTAGATCTGGGTTAGTTATGTAAGATACAGATTCGCCTTGTATTTCTATTACTTTTTGTTTTTGCTTTTTTGCAGGCAACCCCATTTCTTTGCGGCAGATTCGTAATTGTTTTTCAATTTTATTTTCGATTTCAGTTATGTTGATTGTTTGCAAATAAGCATCAATGTCTAAAGTGTCGTTCACTGCTGCTAAAACACCGTATCTTTCGGCGTCAGATACAAATGGGTTGTCATTAGCATTGGTGAATGTTGGAGGGGCTATGTAGCAAAGTCGTCCTGCATCGTTGACCATAATGTCTATTGGGTAACTGAGTGTCAGTCCAGTCGCATTAATTTTGATGTTATTGGCAAAAAATTCTGAATATAGATTTAAGTGTTTGCATACATTTTTTAGAAGCTTTGGCATGATTGGCTCAGAAAGCAACCAGAACACATGCATACTGATTGTGTTTGTTTTTATTCCAAAACTACTACTCGCTTGAAAAATGCAGGTAGCATTTTGAAATTGCAGAGGTAGTTTTTGCACAATAATGTCTACATATTTGCGTACATCAACGGCAGTAAACTTTTTAGAAGTGTCGATTTGCATTGGGAGATTATCGACATCTAAAATAAATAGTTGCGTTGGTGCAAAACGATCGTGTGTTTGTTTACGTGATTCGTTGGTTAGCACTCGTTTTAGATCACCTGTGTGGAGAGCTTTTCCTTCCGCTCCTTGTTCTTTCAATACATCTAGTAAGGCGTAGCAATCATTTACGTTTACTGTGTTTGAAGAAACGTTTTTTGATAATGGGTAAGCAGTTACACCTTTTTCACTGTATGTTTTAGAAAGAGGTGAATTACCCTGCAAATAAGTTAAACGTGGCATTAACGCTCCTATTTTGTGTATCGATCAGTTACAAAGCAGTCAAGGTCTAAGACCAAGGAATCGTCGCACCATTCTGGGATGCGTCTAAAAGCGTTATCGATGATCGATAACGCGTATTGAGTTAAGTTTTTAGGGCAATGCACTACGATCTCATCGTGGACTTGCAAAACAATGTCTGCGTCTGAGGTATCGCAAAGCTTTTTGTTTACTTCCAGCATGATGTCGCGCAGTACACATCGGGCAGCTCGCTGAACAATGTTCTCAGTTAGTTTGCCGCCATATATGTTTACTGGATATTTGCCGTTCCAATAGGTTGAATCTGTACCGGTAGGAGTCACTATTGATTTCAAGTTTGGAAAACTCATGTGCATACCATCGGGCATTAATAGTTGTTTGTACTTTACGGTTAAGCCACGTTGCTGATCACTAGCTGTTCGATCGTGCATTTTCATGAGATAGGTATCGCATTTTCGCCAGTAAGCTGGGATTGCGCGATATAAATTTCTGAATGTTTGAACATATCGTTGAGCGTCTTGTGCTGTTACGTCGTGAGTCAATCCTGCTGCGCCAGTAAGGAAAGTTGTTTGTAGTTTTTTCCAGCCCATTTGATAGCCAAGGCCGAGAACACAAACTTTTCCAATCCGGCGTTCTATTGTGTGTTTTTTACCTTCTTCACTTTGGTCAAAAGTGTCGCCAAAAACTTGTAACGCAAAATCAATATAGGGATCACCTTTATTCTTGTAGATGCTTAATAGACGTTGATCTTGAGCAAACCACGCCAATAGTCGAGCTTCTATGTTGCTTGAGTCAGCTATGATTAAGTCATAACCGCGTTGGGCTTGTAGTGCTTGTCGCAGTGGGCTGGTACGTTTCAAGTTCTGCAAATTTATCTTGTTAGTACCGCTCCACCGTAAGGTATGTGCGCCAGCATACTTTAACGGGACACCTATCAGAGTGCTGTTGCTTCGGCAGTTTTCTAAGAACGTATTGGCTCTAGTGATTTCTTGCCTTGAAGCTATAGCGTTGCGTGCGTCCCAAACGTTCTTATACTGAGGGTGATCTTTTTGTAGCTTGATCCATTCCAGATCGGATTTGGAAAATGGCCACTTTAAATTGTCAGGATTTTTTAGTGTTGGTGACGGTACTTGCTTTATAGGTATTCCCTCTGATTGTATCCAGTTTGCAAATCGTTTACTAGAACTGAGAACCTTTTCTGGTACGTTTTGGGCCGATATAAGCTGCTTTAGCGAAACTTCCAGAGTTTCTAAATACTCTCCCACTTTTCTAATATCGACTGATAGTTTAGGACAAAAATACATTTTGTGAGTAAGGGCCATTGCAGCCAGTTCTTCTTCAGGAAAAGCTTGGTACATTGTTTGAAACAATGCAAAACAGACATTGACATCGTTTATTGCATACTCTTGCAATGTGTAGAATTCTTCAGTTGTTAGCTCTTTCTTGCCTTTAGTGTCTGTTAGTCCACTGGTTTTGTGTGGGCCGTTGGGGAATAGACGCTTTGCTAGACCAGCTAGGCTGTTTTTTCCGAAAGGAAATAAAGCACGTCCCATTGCTAGGGTGCAGTAAGCCGTAGGTACGTCAATGGCGTAGTGCAAGGCTAAAATGCAACCATCAAAAAACATATTGTGCGCGACGATGATGTCATCTTCTTCAATTAAGTTAGTGAGATATCGTTTGATGTCGGTTGATATGTATTTGGTTGGTTCGTCATTGATTTTGACTGCCACGCCGTGAACTTTAAAGTCGTCATGTTGTATATATTGCTCGTAACTGAGCTTGGTTAACGAGTATCCAGTTGCATAGTATGTTTCAAAATCTAGCGTTATTACTTTCAAGGGGGCCCCTTACGTTGTTTTGTCAGCTACCCACAATGCAGTTTTATGTAGCATTTTTTTAGCTGTTATAAATAACCCAGTAGATATTGAGCGAGTTGTTAACACAATTTCCCGGCTGGCCCGGCGCAATGTTTTGTTAATCATGGGCAATTTCCATTTTTATTGATGTGCCAAATTTGAAGCGATCTACGTCTGTTGTTACCCAGATAACTGGATAATTTGGTTCGTCAAAGCTTGTGTTTGCATCGCCGTCGGTTAGATAAATAACGCACGCAACATCGATGTGGTTATTTTCAATGTATTTGAAAACGGGGTCGAACCTAGTACCGCCGCCAACATCGACTTTTACAGGTGTATCGGGGATGTGTTCAGCGTCATCGTATTCGTGAACTTTTCCAAGCTGGGTTGAACACCAAGCAAAATGAATTTTTTCGGGTTTAGTGAGTTTCATTATTGACATGGTTTCTGACCAAAACTGAGAGCGTTCTTGAGGACTTGTCGATGCACTGGAGTCGGCAACGATAAATACTGGTCGCATTTTGGGTTCTGGATCGTAGCTAGGCATGTATAAGCCCATAGAGATGTACTTTCTGTTGGGTGTAGACCAACTAACATCTTCACCACGCACCTGGTCCATCATGTTTTGTAAGACTGTTCGCCAATTGACTTTGGATTTGAGCGTGTTATCTACAATTTCTGATTGCCAAGTGCCGAGCTTGCCTGCTTTTCTTGCTGTTGCTTCAGCATTAGCTAAACGCATTTTTATTTCTTGTTCATCAAGCTCGCTGGCATCTTTATCAGGGGTTGGCAAAGCATCCATGTTGAATTCGCCTGATTGGCCGGATTCGCCATTTGAATCGCTATTATTTGCAGCGTTGTTTTGTTGCAACAGCGGGTATATTTGCTCCACGACATGCCGCGATATTTTTCTTCACAGAGCCAGTCTGGAATTGGCGTATAACCATTGTCTTTTAGGATTAAGTTGATTGCATAGTCTTGTGCCATGTTGGCTAGCTTGGCGTCGGGAAATTGCATTTTTAGTTTAGGTTTGTAGTGGTAACTACAATGTCCGAGTACTGGGTGCAGTCCTTCATGCGCCATGATTGTTTCGCGTTGGGGCGGCGTTAGCGACATAAAATATTTAGAGTTGATATATATTTTTTTGCCGTCTGTTGCTGCGGTAGGCACTTCATCGTGGTCCCATACTTTTTCAAGAGGCAGATGCAGTGAGGCCATAAACGGGTCGCTCATTTGACTTGAAATTGAACATTTCGTGTAGGCTGCTTTGGCTAGGCTGTCTGACGCCATTGATTATCTCCAGTTGTGAATTACAAAAGTCTATTGCGAGTGAAGTTGCTTTGATTGCTTGGTCGCGGTTTTTAGACACGCTTGAAAGGTCGATTCCTTTTAGCGAGTTAATTACAAAGTAAGCTGCACGATTTACTTCGGGTGAAGAAGTTAGTGCGTTTTTTGCTAAAACTCTTTCAGCAAGATTGATATTTGCTTCAAATCTGCTGGAATGCACACGCTCTGCTGAGGGTAGATCAACGAGGTGTGCGGACAATGCTTGCAGTAGGTCTTGTATTTGATAGCGATCGATTTCTACTGTTTGTTTGTCGCATCGTTGTTTGTATTGTTCAGCAAAAGTAGACATTTCATTGATCTTTGTAGCTCGCCAATCATCGACTTGCGGAACTGGTTCAAAATGAAATTCAAAACTAAATTTTTCTTCGAGTTCAGCAATGCTAGGTAGATCGTCTGGGTTGTACATATCTCCGAGATGCTGTTTTGCGATCGCAGGTAAAAGGCTGTGTTGGTTAAGCAGGTCTTGTTTAGCTGATTCGAACCTAGCTTTGAAGTTGTTAAGTTCGTGAGTGATGGTAAACAGTTGCGAGGCAGGGAACATATTTCTAGCAGTCATCCACGGAACTGTCATGTTTTTTTCGTAAGAACGTGCTGCTGATTCGGCAGCGTTAATGGCGCTTAGAAAGCTTGTTGGTACGATTGGTCGATTAACCCGAGCCGCACGTTTGTCAGATTTTTTGAGCGCGTTAATTTCGGCTGATGCGTCACGATCGTGCTTGCGGCCATGCCATTTACGAATGACAAGATCGAGAGTTAGTGCTTCTTTTAGTAAGTTCATTTTTAATCCTCAGTTTTAGTAATTCCTATTTGATATAACAGTTGGGACGCGTTCTCTGAATAACCGTCGTAGCGATCTTGAGCGTCTTCAGTTAGTACATAATTGCCTTCATTGTCTTCTTCGTATTCGAGGCATTCCCATTCTTCTGCTAAAGCTAAGGCTACGGTGTCTACCATTTCGACGTAGCGTTCGGCTGATACAACGATTGGGGTATATTTCACACGTCCTCCCATGTGTTGATGATGTCGCGGACTTGATCGCGTTTTATAAGTAGACGCGCGTTGACAATACGGCCTTGCTCTAACAGTTGATTTTCTATGTCTTCCAACTGTTCTTGCCATTCTGCTTTGGTGGTTGGATACTTAAAGGGTGAGTTCATTTTTAATTCTCCTACCCTGTTAATGCTTGTTTAACTAGGGCTGTTTTAATGCTTGCTAAGTCTTCATCAGCAATGTGATTGCTTAGGTTGTTTTTTAGTTTTGGCTTTTTGTTTACGTAGATTTTGTTTATAGCCCAATTCGGCATATACATTTTTGCTTGCGGGATTTCTTTAATGAAAGTGTTTGCCCACACGTAGTTTTCAAGCGCTGTTTGCATAGCTTTTATTAGCTCTTCTAACGCAGCTATTTTTGGTTCTATTTTTTCTATTGCTGCAACGTAATCGCGTATTGCTTGGGGGCAATCAGAACTGTTTTCATCTACAGTTACATATTGTCTATCGCTAGCGTAACGATCTGTGTATAGCTGGTATTCAATAATCTCTTCAGGAATGTGGACGCATTTGTGCGTAATAACCCTGCCGGATGGCATTATTTTTGTTTGTATACTGCCTATGTTGAATCTACCTTCTGTAAGTAATTTTGTGTCTGGACAAGCTTTAACCCATTCTTTTATTGTTTCAGGCACAAGTGACATCTCGAAGGCGTAGATCAAGCTGTCAGGTATTGTTAAAACTGGGTAAGTAGGCTTGCTTTGTGTAAGCTTTGTCATGATTTCTTGTTTGAGTTTATCGCTCATGCGTAGTTGGGCCATTGATTTATTCCTTTAGATGATGTTTTGATTTTTAGGATCAGAGATCCACGCCAAGAACGTTGGCGATGAAATTAGTTCTTCGTGTCTAGCTACCGCATCTCGTAGATAACCGACTTGGAACTCTTTTGGCATACGATCTGTGTATTGGATGATTTGTTGAAAGTTCAAAGGCGTAGTGTGCTCAACGAGTGTCGAGACAACAGCGTATTGAGTACCTACTTCAACAGGTATTCGACAGCTATGTGGATTAGCAACAATTTCATCGATGCTAGGGGCTGCGTGTTTTAGTTGTTGAAAAGCTAAGAATTTCATGGCTGCTTCAACACCGACAGCGCCACTTACAACTTTTAACAACCGTTGCGGGTCGATAGCCGCGCGTAAGCGTCGAGATAAAAGTGACCATGTACGAGGGCTACCCCAAGCTTCTGCATTTGGGTCAAAAGTCATGAAGTATTGCGGCATGTAGTCGAGGAACGCACTGATGTCTGGATTACCGCCAGATGCTTGGTGGTATTTTTTCCAAGGCGCTAGGTCAGGCTCAAGCCAAAAGTGGTAAAACCTACTTTTTAATGCAGCAGGCATTTCGTATGTTGCTGATTTGTCTTCTGCTCGGTTGCCAGTAGCTACGTGGCACCAGCCTTCCGGCATACGCCAGTCATCTTTACGACCTTCTTGGATGATACCAAAGGTGCTGGTTTGAACTAAACGCTGTGCTTGGGGTAATTCTTCCCATAGCAGCACACCGCGTTCGCCATCGACTTCTGCCCGAGGAAGGAAGTTAGGCAAAGTCCAGCTAGTAAGCTTGCCTTGCTCAGTGTCTTCGACAAACGGCAGACCTTTAATGTCTACAACGTCCATCAAGTTGAGTTTTACTTCTTTTTTGCCGATGTTGAGGCGCTTAATAGTAGCGTCAACAATTGATGTTTTACCTGAGCCGGGAGGTCCGTGTATAAAAGTAGGGATGTTTAGACCTATGTTGATTTCTAATTCGTCGGTCAATTCCTGTTGATTAACAGTTTGTACGTTCATAAATATTCCCGTTTTGATTAAAGAGGTGTTACCTATATATTTTATCGCTTGTTTTTTACATCGGAGGTTCCTTTGGGGTTTGGAGTTAGTTTTTCGCTTTCTAAGATGTCTTCGAGTATCAGCGAGCGCATTGCAGCAGCTTCAGCGCGTGGTAGTTTGGTAAATAATTTGATGTCTGCTTTTTTGAGTTTGTATGTTTTCCAATACAGTGCTTCTGCGGGCTCAGTCTGTATTGTAAAAGCGTACGTGTTTCCGTCATCTTCGGTGTGGAACATCTCCCATTTACGCATTGTTGTCTTCATATAGTATTTCGACAGTTTGCGCGATACGTTGATCAACTAGCTCGATGAACCAATCGGAGTCAAAGCTACGGTCTAGTTCTGTTTGCACTAAAGCTCTTATTTGCTCGCGCAGTGATGGGTGTACATCTAGGTTGGTTGCTATTTGTTCGTTTGATTCCACGGTTCTGAAGGATAGTTTCATATTTAAAGCACCAAGTTTTTATTAGAATCAACAAAGTGTTCTGCTTCTTTGAGGTAGTTCACCAGAACACTTGGACTTAACCCGAGGTGGGTACATAAACTGTTTTGCATTTCTTCGTTCTCCATTGCCAAGGCAACGGCGATGCTGGCGCAGACGTACAATGCGTTAATTTGAGCGGGTGCTTCTCCGGTCATTTATTTCTCCTTTGTCGATTGTCGAGTGTCGAGTTACATTTATATGCGGCTTATAGTGTCGAGTGCTTACATTTACATGCGCTTCATAAAGCGATTTTGGTTATGTATGGCTACAAAACATTTGCACGGTTTTTCGTTCTATTTGTATGCTTCTTCTTTAATGCGCCCCAACTCCTCTAGCACCAGCTCTTTGATTTCTTGATCTGTCATGACGGAATGTTTAGTTGGCTCTCCTACATTTATATATAGAGTCCAAGTGTTATTGTTTTCTTGAACTACATCTGCATCATTCCAACTATCGTTGAGTGCGTGGTGAAGTACGTGCATGAGCAGTTCAACTGCTTCTATTTCACGCACAGTAGGGCCCTTCGTCTGTAAATGTAGCTTCTAAGTAGCGTTTAAGTTCGGTTGTTGAGATTAACCACCCTTCAGGACTGTGCAATTCATAGGTGTCTAAGCTTGTTTCGATTTGGTTGATAGCTGTGTACAACATGGTTTGCAGATACGTTATTTCTGCTACAAGTTGTTCATTTTTTTGAACGCGATCGTCTTCGGTGTATTCAGTGAGTAATTCACTGCATAACTTTTTAACAGAAGAGATTTTGTAAGTGTCTTTGGTTTTCCAATTGGTAGCGACTTGCACGTTGTTGTTTGTCAGCTCGTTACACAATACACGCACCAGGTCAACCCAGTGTTGTGTGTTGTATATCTCTGGCGTCTTGTCTTTAATCATAAGTAACCCGAGGATTGTGGAGGTAAAAAAAAAGCGACCCCCGACCCCTTTCGGGGCCGAAGATCTGCCAGAGAGTGCTCTCTCTGACGGGGGTGGACGTTAGTGCGTGGCATTACCTACCATGCCAAACGGCTCATTTGATGCCTGTTCGATCTGCTGTTCGAGCTGTGTCGCTAGTGGATCGAGGATGTTGGCAAATTCATGCATGATGATGATGTCGGCTTGGATGTTTGGGTTACGATTGCCGAGCATGTTAAGGGTCTCTTTTTGGACTGAAGCTAGTCCTTTTTTGATGATCCGTAACAAGTGACGATCGGTGGGTACAAGATCAGTGTAGAACTCGCCAGCAAACGTCTTTGCATCTTCGATACGGTCATTACAGAAGTCGGTTAGCACTGCTGTCATGTCTTTGTATCGGGCTGCGTTAGATCGTTTTTTATCAAGTGCATCGCTCATGTAATCATCGATTGAGGGCTTGAACTTGTAGTCTTTTGGGAGAAGCTTTAACACGTTGCGGTATTGCGCTTGTATTTCTAGTTTCTCAGCGTTGGTGAGTTGATCAGGCACTTCGCAAGCAAGCTTGACAAAGAAGTCTGGGTTAAGTGAGTACTGACCGAAAGATGCTTGTAGATAAGCAATGTCTAGTACCCTGCCTGCATCACGTACATTGTCGAGGCAGCGATCGTAGTAGCCGAGTTGCTGCTCAGACATTACAAGGTCTGGGTCATTGGCTCGTTGGTTGTCGATGTCAGTGATGACTTTTTGGTTGTTGACGATATCGAACACTGCTTGGTTGCAGAGCGCTTTGAAGAATTGACCTTTGAAGGCAACAGTGTCGTCTAAGATTTCGATAGCTTTTTCGAATTGCACTTGGATGTTTTGAGTAGACATATTTTGATTTCCTTGATCCATAAAATTAACAATGTTTCTTTGAATAGGCAATACCTATATTTAAAGTGAAGCTAAAAATAACTCGAATTGTGCGTTGAGCATCTCTCGCTTCAGTTGTGGTACATCGGTTTTACTTAACACGCGCTCCTCCAGGCGCTCAAGTATTGTTGATGGGTCGGATAAACAGTTGATACCGTGCGCTGCTTCTGCGATGTCTCGTTTGTCCCAGATTCTTGCTGCTTGGTAGTCACTTAGCATTAGATAGCTTCCTTTTCTAGTTTTAGAACCCTATTGACTAACGCGCGATCTAATCGTGAAAGCTCGTTGGCTATTAAGAATCCAGCGGCGTATGTTTGCTTGATGGCTAACTCTAAGTTTCGCAATCTTTCAACACTTTTTGCGTTATCGATCCGTTTAATTATTGAAGCCATTGCACGTTGTCTTGCTTCCTTTGGTCCCATTGGATCAACCCTTTCTTTTACTACGTTCTCCATGCGTTATTCCTTTTTTAGTGAGTGGTAGTCCATGAAATCCATGAACAACTCAGTACATTCCACCTGTAGCTCCGTAATGCGGTGGATAGTGTATTCACCTTGAACGAAGTCTCGGTAGTGACCGTCTTTTGCTTTTTCCATGAATTCATCGATGGATTTGCATTGATCAAGCACTGTGTTGATACCTCGTATTTCTAGGTATTCACGTTTAGTTACCTGTTTCTTTTTGAAAGGCCACATCAGGATGCAAGCTTGTCAAGAAACATACTAAACATGCATGTCGTGTTGTTTGTAAGTGAAGCGTCGAGTATGTAGCTGCCGAGTGCAGGATCTCCAATGCCTGCTTTGTCTGCGCCGTCATACTGAGCGAACAGTTTGTATTCAGGGAACCACGTATTGAGGTAGTTTATAGCTGTAAACAACGCCCGCTTGTCTGCCGGTGTTCTGTCAAGCCGCTCGAACTTTACAAGCAAGTTGCAATAGTGCGAGTAGACTGGATAGTAGGGCCGGTTGGTGGTGTCTATGTGAGACATTGATCCCCAAAGTTTAGAGTCGTGCGGTATGCCGTCTTCTACATACCGTTCTAGGGTTGAATCACCGAACAATTGGTAGTTTTGGGTAGTCCATGTGTCTTCGGCTAAATCTCTACGAAACCCTCGCCCGTCGTCAGTATGTGTATAACTCATACATCACCCCCGGAGCCTGGTGTGTCTATGTATTCTGAAACGTCAGGCATGTACTCCATTAGCATCTCGTTGGCTTCCGTGAAGAAATCGAATGGGTTGACAGCAATAACGGCTACTATAAAAGCGGTGTTTGTTGCTGCTTGTATGACTGCATCTTTAGTGAGATTGCCTGTCCACGGTGTGACTAGGCTCCATGTGTATGCCCAATGCTTGTCAGGATTAGCTTTGTTCCACTGCGCTTTGATTGAATCTGCGTTAAACATTTGCTACTCCTTAATCAGTGAGGTCGATGATGCCGTGTTGATCTAGCTCGAATAAGGTGTAAACACCTAAGTCTTCGGCCATGTCTGCGGATGCTGATAAGTCAGCGAGTAATACACCGCCGATCGCTAATGCGATGTCGCCACGATTGTCTACTGCCCATTTACCGGCTGCTTTGAGCCGTTCCATGTTAAGAGTGCCGAGTGCCGCGAATAGTCCTGCTTTTGCTACGTTTGATTTATTCATGCTTATTGCTCCTGAGTGTCATTAAAGTATTGTTGTGCGTACTGGTTATCTGACTCGGCCATCAGCACTTGTAGCTCATGGATTAGGTCGGGTAATTGATACCGTTGGATTGGCGTTATGGTTATGTAGCCACTGTCATGGAATTCAGTGAATTGAGGCCATGAGTCTGCGAGGTGTCTTGCAGAGCGTGCAAGATTAAGGTGTTTGGCTGGGCTTGCAAGATTATCGAATTGATTAAACTTCATAATAGAATCCTTCTACAGATGATGCGGTTATGTGTAATTCGATGTCGTTTGGATCGTCGAAAGCTAATTCGGCAACAAACAATTCGAACTGTTGGTCCAGTGTTAATGTATGGTTCATAGATTATTCCTATTGATTTAAATGATATTGGTACAGGGCAGGATTGCCGATCGTCGAGTGACGATTTGCCTTGTTTTGGGAAGTTGAGTAAGATCAACGAGTTACGAGTGTTGTACAAGGCAGTACATGGTAGAAATCAGGGGATGAAATCTGCCATGTACCAGATAGCGGTTAGCTAAGGTATTGATATACATACTTTATTATTACTACTATCATTAATATTTATATAAAATACATAGTAGAAAGGTGTTAAACAGACTTTATGTTTGCGATAAACGAAAACAAGGGTCTGAATAATGAAGAAAGAATGGATATCGTTAAAAACGTTTTATATAGCACAGGATTTACACCTTCTGTGCCGTGTACCATGTGTTATGGGATTAACATTGGTATATAAAACAATAAGTTACAAGATAAAGGTAAACTAGCTACCATGTATTTCGCACTCTACATGCTTGGCACTCCCTACTCGCCACTTGTTAAGGTCCATCGTGACTCGAAACTCGAAGTCTGACGGGGGTGGGATCGTCGATCAATACTCTCAGATTGACGATTGACGAGTGTTAAGAGACCTTGTTGGGTATACAAGACCAATTCGGTATCTTGACCCAGTTGGAGGTGACGCCATGAGGCGTTTTCCGCAACGCTTGCGCTAGGAGCACAGCTTCTGCACGGCCCATTGTCATCTTGGCTCGATACTTGGCGGTCGCCGATTGGATACAGACCAAGTGACGAGTGCCCTTCTTGGTTTGCATCGGCTGGATATACACTTCTTGGATGTTGAACTTGCTCATTGGGTATCTCCTTTGTTGGATGTGGGGTGCGGCATTACGAACGTAAAGAACGAGATCGTTAGGACGATCGTGGATAGTGCGAATACGATGATTGAGTCGATAGGCATGACTTACTCCCCCAACACTACTTTGGCTTGGGCGTACTGTTGCTCGGCATAGGCACGGTTTGCCCTAACTTCCTTCTCGTAGAGGTGGCCTTCGACCTGGCAGCGTCCGATATCGGTTAAGATCGCAGTGCCTAGGCCAAAGAACAGGCTACCTGTTACTGCTTCGACTGCGAGCATCGTTGCTCCTTGAGTACCTACTGACTTGGCAATCGCTTTAGGGCTCCATACCCCGCCGTCTTTGTCGTTGCTGTATAGCTGATTGACAATGCCGTGTGCCAATGCGGTAGTGGCGAGGGCTTTCGCTTTTGCTTTTGCTTGTTCGAACATGATGTATCTCCTTGATACTGGTTGATGCCGTAAGTGGCACAAAAGGAATTCCACCTAGGTTCAATGCGATTGCGGATGGACAAGGTTCCATATACGAAAACGGGATTGAAGGTGGAACAAGTCCGAATAAGTAGAAAAACGTGTGTGCCGGAAATACCCCATATTTTTTTGCCAATTTTTTTGTATCGTATTTTTCTCCTTTTATTGGTACACTTGCCTTTAATTATAGGTAACACCCATATTCTTATATGAAATTCGTGCCAGCCAAAAGAGAGAAGCTATTGCGCTCCATTGCTCGCACTGGGGGAATCCTTGAGTCACTGACTCACACCGGCGTCCATCGCTCGTCTTATTACAACAGAAGATCAAGGAGACCTGTTTTTGACCATGCTGTTGAGATCGCTCTTTGTTATCACAAGACCAAAAAAGCCAACGAGGAACTCAGTTACCTAACCGCAGGTGCTTTCCCAACTTCAGCGCTTTCTGAATGTTTAGAGCGTCTGATTGAAATTGACAAAAAACAGTGACACAGACTACGTTGAATACAGCATCAGGCTAATGGTGAGTAACGCCAAACTGCGCTCGATAGCGAAGAGTCTAAAAAGTGACTTGACCTGCATGTATGTACGCGAAATGTTGCTGAGTAACCGCTGGAGATGCGCCCAGACTAATGTGTTGTTCGAGTTTGACGGGAGTGGCCGCAACCCGTGGCAACCCAGCCTCGACAGAATAGACAACAAGAAAGGCTATGTAATCGGGAACGTGCAAATGGTCTGTTTGATTTACAACCTCGCTAAAGGGATGTGGGGTCCAGAGACGATAGAAGAACTGGCTTTAATTATGTCGGAGAATAATCTTGCCTGAGACGATAGCTGATCGTGATAAGTACTTTCTACTCAGTGTTTATGAGCAAGAAAATTTATCTCCACTGACTCCGCAGAAAGAAAAATTTTTATTATATTTTTTCCGAGGAATGTCCGTCGCCAGTGCAGCTAACGGCAGCGGCTTAGAATTACAGAAAGGACGCGACCTTTTACAAAGCACCGCTGGGCAAACTCTTCTCTCGCAACTCAGAACTCGTGAAGCAACGGATCTTGTAATAACGCGAGAGAAGCTAACAGGTATGTTGCTTGAGGCGCATTCACACTCGGCAACCGCCACAGAAGAAGTGGCTGTCATCCGAGAACTAGGCAAGATGCATGATCTCTACGCAGACTCGAAACGGCAGGTAGAGATCAACGTAACTAAAACAATCACCAACATTAATCAGATTGAACGCGCCAGCGACGATGAACTAATGAAATTAGCTGGCTCGACAATCGACCTAGATCCATCGTCCTACGCCCTAGAGTATGAACAAGCGGATGTAGCCGAGTGAAGATTGTCGAGCAACCATGTGCTAATTGCGAAAGCGTGCTGCCCACTACCCTCCTTTTACGAGGGCTATGTGCCGAGTGCCGAGCCAAGGCAGATCTAGCTGAGACTAAGAAGAACCTCCCCGGATTAGTTGCCGACGGTAAGTTAATCCCCGGAAATGAAATGCCGATCACACGCAAGGCGTTAGGCAAGAAGCTTCAAGAGCATGAAAAGCGACTGGAGCAAGAGTTTGAACCAAGTGCTCAAGCCAAAGCAGAGCTTGCTAAACGCGAGCTTGCTAGAAGACGACTGCTCCCGTTCGTAGAAAAGTTTACGCCGGACTATCAACCGGGCTGGGTGCATGTAGATATCTGCAAACGCTTGGAAGGATTCATGGAAGCAGTGGCGCGACGGGAATCACCTCGCCTGATGCTAGTCATGCCGCCCAGACACGGTAAAAGCCAGATCACCAGTAAACGCTATCCGGCTTGGGTGTTGGGCCATTACCCCAATTGGGAATTTATGAGCTGCTCATACTCAGGCGCTCTGTCCATGTCCTTTTCCCGTGAAGTACGTTCGGTCATGCGTGACCCCGCTTACCAACAGCTATTTAAGACTCGACTAGACCCTGACTCACAAAGCGTTGAGCAGTGGATGACCACAAACGGCGGAGGCTTAGTCGCGGCTGGTGTCGGTGGCGCGATTACGGGTAAAGGCGCACATATTTTAGTAATTGATGACCCTGTTAAAAACCGCGAAGACGCAGACAGCGAAACCGCACGGCGGAACACATGGGACTGGTATACGTCAACGGCGTATACCCGACTAGCTCCCGGCGGCGGCGTATTGGTAATACAGACGCGTTGGCACGATGACGACCTTTCTGGCCGGTTGGTGCAGGCGATGGAAGATGGCGGAGATGAATTTGAAATCGTTAACTACTCGGCCATAGCCGAAGAAGACGAGGCGTTCCGAAAGCAAGGCGAAGCGCTGCACCCACAGCGCTACGATGTAACAGCGTTGGATAGAATCCGCCGCGCTGTAGGTGAGCGGGATTGGCACGCGCTGTATCAAGGCAACCCCATCTCTGATGATGGCGCGTATTTCCAAAAACCGTGGTTCAAGATGTACGAACTACAAGAACTTCCAGATGCCGATGAACTGGTCTACTACACCGCTTGGGACTTGGCGATCGGCACTAAGGAAGAGAACGATTACACCGTGGGTATCACTGTAGCATTAGACCGCTTTGATAAGTTGTGGGTTGTCGATATGCAGCGTGGTAAGTGGGACGGTATGCAGATCGTTGAAAAAATAATAGACACTTGGGAACAGTTTAGATCCCAGATTACTGGGATCGAACGCGGTCAGATTGAATTGTCGTTGGGGCCGTTTCTCCAAAAGCGAATAGCCGAGCGTAACGCTTGGGGGCTTTACGTAGAGCCTATGAAAACAGGAAGGCGAGACAAACAAGCAAGAGCACGAAGTATTCAGGGCATGTTACAAGCTGGGCATGTCTTCATACCGTCACCAAGCGAGTGCTCTTGGTCTCTTACCATGCAGAATGAGATGTTGCGATTCCCTGCTGGCGTACACGATGACATCGTGGATGCCTTTGCTTGGGTCGGACTGCTTATTACTGACATGGCTCCTTCTCAGCCTAGGAAGCCGAAGAAGCCTCCTAGTTGGAAAGACAAACTTGATAAATTCATAAAGCCAACCAAGGACGGTGGTTCTTGGATGACCGCTTAGAGGCTAACTATGCACAAAGATACCAAAAGAGATCAGAAGACAATCGACGGTGAAGCTAAGACCGCCGAAGTTCAGTGGCACCGTTACGAAAGAGCGCGTGACCACGGGCATAACGAATATTTAGAGATGGCCGACAAATGCAACAATTTCTACATTGGAGACCAATGGGAAAAAGCAGATGCACAAGTACTTGCTGCACAGAAACGACCGGCGCTAACTATTAACATGATTCTCAGTACAGTAAATGCTGTGTTGGGTGAACAAACCGCAAGGCGTGTTGAGTTTAAATATAAACCACGGAACGGCGGCACTGAGGACACAGCATCTGTACTTACTAAATTATGTTCGGCCATTAAAGACGCCAATCACTATGACTGGGTGGAATCAGAGGTATTCGCAGATGGCATCATTCAGCATGGCCGTGGGTTTTTCGATATTCGCGTTGATTTTGATGACAACATGGTCGGTGACGTTGTTATACGAAGCGACGATCCGCGTGAGATCCTTCTTGACCCAGACGCTAAAGAATACGACCCAAACACATGGCGCGAGGTTTTTGAAACACGGTGGATGTCAGTCGATGAGATCGAGCAGATCTACGGCGTGGAAAAAGCAGAGCAAATAAAAAATATAGGCATTAACTCTAATCGGTTCTCTGCCGACTCGGTACAGTACAATGAGGAAACGACTTTCGGCGATGCGCGAGATAGCGAGGAGCAATCTTCGTGGGCACGCTCGATGGAAGAAGAAAAGTCGGTTCGCCAAGTACGAGTTGTTGAAAGGCAGCACGTAAGGTACGAACCCTGCTACCGGTTCGTAGATCCCGAAACGGGCGACACTAAAAAAGTGCCCAACACTTGGGACACGGAAAAAATGGAGGAGTTCGCCTACCGCACTGGCGTTCAACTTATCCAAAAAGTAGAGAAGAAGGTCCGATGGACTACGACAGCAGACCGCATCGTGCTCCACGATGACTGGTCTCCGTATGAAACTTTCACCAAGATCCCGTTCTTTTCTTACTTTCGACGCGGCAAGCCCTTTGGTCTTGTCACCAATCTAATATCACCACAAGAACAGCTCAACAAATTATCCAGCCAAGAGCTGCATATCCTCAACACGACAGCTAATTCCGGTTGGATCGTGGAGGCAGGTACTTTAAACGGCATGACCGCTGACGATTTACGCGACCAAGGTGCTGAAACCGGCCTAGTCATCGAAACAAACCCCGGACGGATAGGCGGATTGAGCAAAATCGAGCCAAATCGCCCACCTTCTGGGATTGAACGCGCTGCAATAAAGTCAGCACAATTTATAAAGGAGATTTCTGGCATAAATGAGGCGATGTTGGGCATGGAAGGCTCAGAAGTCTCTGGCGTTGCGCTCCAACAACAGACAATGCGGGGTCAGGTACAGATTGCCGTTCCTTTTGATAATTTACAGCGCTCACGCTATTTCGTTGGCCGAAAAATACTCGAATTGGTGCAGCAGTTCTACACAGAACCGCGTGTTTTTGCGATTGCTACTGAAGGGATGGACTTCAAGGACGAAAAAGACCAGCAATTGGGTATCAATATCCAAGAAGCTACAGGCGAAATCATAAACGACATCACCGTTGGCAAATACGAGGTCGTTCTTTCCACTATGCCAGCTAAAGACAGCTTCGATGATAGCCAATTTGCGGAAGCGTTGTCTCTTCGGCAGGTCGGTGTGGCTATTCCTGATGATCGTATCGTCGAATACAGCCATTTGGCTAAGAAGTTTGAGTTGTCTGAGGAAATCCGCCAACTTACTGGCCGTGGTGAGATGAGCGAGCAGCAGATGCAGCAGGCTCAGTTTGAAATGGAGATGCAAGCTCGCATGATGGCGGCAGAAACAGCTAAGGCTGAAGCTGAAGTCATGAAGCTAGAAGCCGAAACTATGAAGATCGCCGCCGAAGCAGCGATGCAAGAAGGTGGTGTTGACTCGCCTGAGTTTGAAATGCGCCGCGAAGAGATAGAAGCAGACCTTGTGAAAGCACGGGAGCAGTTACAACTACGCCGTGACCTCGCTTCCCTCTCAGCGCGTAGTCGCTTCGACCAAACCGCCTTGTCTACCAAGGGCAAAATTATCCAAGACCGTGCTTCGCAACAAGAGAAACGTCGCACGGAATTGGTTAAGGGCGATATGACTCGCCAAATGGAGCGGGAACGTGCCGCTTACCAGACACAACAACCCCAGAGGAAACCCCCAAAATGAGCGATAACGCCGCAGAAGCTGTACTAGATGAACCTGATTTTGCTGAAGAAACATTTGCTGGTGCCGATGAGCCGGAAAGCAGCACTGAACCCACTATTGATCGAGGAGATGTAGTTGCAGATTCAACGTCGGAACCAGTTGAGGAAGCAGTGGAACCTGCGCCAGAAGAGACCGAAGCTGAAAGAGAGCCAGGCGCTGAAGCTGAGGCTGAAGCCGAACCGGAAACCGAAGCAGTGGCTGAAGAAAGCAACAGGGATGCTTTCCAAATTCCTAAATCGAGACTCGATAAAGAAATAGCCCGTAAGAAAGCATTGCAGAACCAAGTAGAGGAATTGCAACGTAGGCTAGACGAACAACAGAACGGCGTAGCCCCCCAGCAAAGCGAATTTGTTTTTGAGGGTGGCGATGATCCGCGAAAGATGTTCGACAAAGTACTAGAAGGCGATCTGGATACTGCCAATGACTTGTTTTCCTCGATGGTGAGCAAAGCCGTCAATGCAGGAATTAGTTCCGCCACTCAAGGCATCGAGACACGCGTTCGAGATCAGGTGAAGCAGGTCCAACGGCAACAGACTGAAGGTGAGGTCGCCGAACAGCTTGAGAACACTTACGACTTTTATCGTGCTGACAGTGATGACTACGACGAAGGCTTGGTCGAGGAGACTTTAGCGATCCGAGATAGTTTTATAAATCGCGGGTACGAGCCAGCCGATGCAATGAGGCAGGCTGCTGATTACGTCATCAGGGTTAACAAACCCGAACTGATTGCTACGCAGGAGGCAGTAGCCCCCGCACAGCAAACCAGAAACCCCAACGCGGTTCAGAAGAATGTAGCAGCCGCCAATCAGCAACCACCATCCTTACCGACTTCTACCCAAGGCAGTAAAGCCCCGCCAGAGATAGATCTATCATCTTTGTCGATAGAAGAGTTCGACGCTTTGCCTAAAGCAACTTTGGCGCGTCTACGTGGCGATACTTTCTAGGTGGTGCCAGTTTGCGGAGAGGGGGTCTCCGCGATAGGAGGCAGGGGGCTTCGGCCCTCTCCTCCACCTTTTTAATACAGGAGCACATACGATGCATGTTGGAAAAAACAAGAAATGTACATTGAACGCCAGTGGGCCAAAAAGCAGACCAAAGCCAAAGCCACCAAAAACTAAGGGATACTAATAGCTTGTGTAAAGTATAGGTAACGCTTATAATTCGATATACGTGGGGTCTACGATAGTGCCTAGTTGACCGACTTACTTCAAAGACGGGCCTTGGTTTCAGCGCCGAAAAGCTGACGGTGGATAGGTCGCTCCGTAAGTGACCACGCAGACTAAAATTAATTTAATGGAGGCCGATAATGGCTACTACTAATTTTGCTGCGCTGACCTCTGAGCAGAAAACCGCATGGAGTTTAGACTTCTGGCGGATGGCCCGTAACAACAGCTTTATTAATCAATTTGCTGGTTCGGGCGCGAACTCAATGGTTCAGCGCGTAACGGAACTTAAAAAGTCCGAAAAAGGCGCTCGCGCCGTACTTACCTTGATTGCTGACTTAACCGGTGACGGTATCGTCGGGGACTATACCCTCGAAGGTTCAGAAGAAGCGATCAACAGCTACGATAAAGTAATCCGAATTGACCAACTCCGTAATGCAAACCGCATTGCTGGTCGTTTGGCTGATCAAAAGTCAATTGTGAATTTTCGAGAAACTTCACGCGACGTTTTGGCCTACTGGATGGCTGACCGCATCGACCAAGTAGCGTTTTTAACGCTTGCTGGCGTTGCATACACTCAGAAAAATAACGGTGGTGCTCGCGGAGTCCTTGCTACTGGTAAGAACTTGGGCGACTTAGAATTTGCTGCTGATGTAGCAGCGCCTTCTGCTGATCGTCACTTCAAAAACACTTCATCTGGTTGGGTTGCTGGCGACACAACTACAGATGGACACTCCGTTATCACCTATTCTTCTCTTGTTCGAGCTAAAGCTCTTGCAAAAGACCGATATATGCGCGGTATTAAAACCGGTGCTGGTGAAGAAGTGTTCCACGTTTTTGTCACTCCTCAAGTCATGGCTGACCTGAAACTCGATAACGACTACATTTCAAATGTTCGGAATGCAGCTCCTCGATCTAAGTCCAACGAACTGTTTGCTGGTACTTCTAGCACAATGGTTGATGGCTTAGTCATCCACGAGTTCCGTCACGTTCCCAATACCTCTGCTCTTACAAGCGGTAACAAGTGGGGAGCCACAGGCACTGAAAACGGTTGCTCCGCTTTAATGTGTGGCGCACAGGCTTTGGGCATGGCCGATATTGGCAACGCATACTACGACGAAGATATGTTCGACTATGAAAACCAAACTGGTATTTCAGTCGGCAAAATGTTGGGTTTCCTGAAGCCTCAGTTCAACTCTATTTATAGTGGTTCTACTGAAGATTTTGGCGTACTCCGACTAGATATGTTGTCTAGCTAAGTAGCACCCCCTCCCGCAAAGGGAGGGGTTTACCCCCTGCTATGAGGTATTTGTATGAACGAAATTATAAGCGACAAAGACATGCGTGTAGCCTCATTAACAGGCTTTGTGATGCGCTTGACTGCGAACGAACCGAAGACCCCACCCAACGAAGAAATGCTCATGCTTGCGTTGACGCAAGGAGCGCGATACGTGGATGGTAAAACTGCACCCGCCCCGCCTACACCCAAACTCAGTACTGAGGCCGAGGTGTTTGAGGAAGTGAAGATGGCAGTCCAAGGTGTGTTCGAAGCTGGGGATCGAAAACAATTATCACCCGATGGTTCTCCCAAAATGGGCGTGATTAGAAAAGAAGTTCCCGCCGCAACAGTCGAGATGCGTGACAAAGCAGTTAGAGAGATAGCACAAAGCTAATAACTGGAGAAGCCGATGGCTATATTAGGAACGGAATTAATCGACAAAGCGCGTCGAATTCTACAAGACACGACTACTGGGGGCACCCGTTGGCTAGACGCCGAATTACTCGGCTGGATCAACGATGCTCAAAGAGAGATCGTTTTAATCAAACCAAACTCAAACTCACTTGTGGCGAGCCATGATTTATCCGCCGGTACGAAACAAACACTACCCGCTGGTGGGTTGACCCTGCTGTCTGTGATCAGGAACACTGGCACAAATGATAGCACCGATAGCTCTGTGCGTCGGGTTGACCGGAATATTTTGGATTCTGAAAACCCAACTTGGCACGGGACCACTGCATCAGACACGATCATCCATTACATCTTTGATGAAGATAACCCCGATGTTTTTTATGTGTACCCGCCTGCGCTGGCAGCATCATCCGGTGATGCCGCGTTGGAGCTTTCATATTCCTCCGCCCCGACTGACTTGGCAAACACAGCCGCTTCGATCGCCCTGAACGATATTTACGGCAACGTAATTCTCGACTATGTGTTGTATCGGGCCTACTCCAAAGACTCAGACTACGCAGGTAACGCTCAACGCGCTACCAACCACTACACTGCGTACAACAATTCTTTGGGCAACCGTGTCCAAGTGGAAAGCATCAGCTCCCCAAATGCAGACCAAACAGGTCGCTGGGACACGAGTAGAGCGATGCGCTGATGGCGAACTTTTCGGATTTTGTCCCTGAAGTTCTTGCAGCCGCCCCAGACTGCCCTAACCCGACGATCATTCGAACGGTTAGGGCTGCTGTGCGCGATCTATGCGAAAAAGCAGATTGCTACCGCTACACGTTAGAGGCGCAAACGGTACTACTGGGCTCTTCCGATGTTGAGTTAGATGTGCCTGCGTTTACAACGCTGCACAAAGTAATAAAGTTGACGTTAGGCAAGAATACGCTCGAAGCCACATCTGTGACACTTGAGAACGACCGCGACCCAGAGTGGCGGACTCGTATTGGCACGCCTAAGTATTTTTTGCGCTCAACTGAAGATTTGAACAACGTAATAATTACTCCGAAAGCTGAAAAAGAATACAGCCTCGTCGGGGAGATAGCTTTAAAACCCTCACTTACCGCCACCGCTATAAACGATGTTTTTGTAGACCGTTTCTATCAAACCATCATCGATGGCGCTATTTATAAGCTGCTGATGATAGCAAGCGCACCTTGGTATAACCCCCAACAAGGAAGTCAACACGGCGCAATGTTTTTACAGGGCGTGAGTGCGGCTTCGTCGCAGGCTCAGAATGACAACACTCCAAAAAGAAGAATCGTTAGGTATGGTGGTATATAGGGCAGTCGATGACGACCTGTGGGATTTGGTTGCAGGCGGGGAGCTTATGCACGCCGAATCGCCTGTTTTCAGAGACGTACCTTTTGTAAAAAAAGAAGCCGCTGCTTTTGTATATAGCCATATCCACGACGACAACAAGTGTTGTTTTTTAGCAAAAAATGAAATGGGTATCTGCGGCGCGATGTTAGGCATGGCAGTACCCGCGATGATGGGCTTAGAACTACATGCCCACGAAGAGATTCTTTACGCATTACCGCAAGAAAGAGGCGAATCGGCAGGCAAAAAATTGATGGAGGCTTTTATCCACTGGGGAGAAGCCAAGGGCTGCAAAAGATTTTGGACGGGAAGTTCAACTGGAATAGATACCAAAGGCTACAACCAGTTAATCGACCAGTTTGGTTTTACAAAGGCAGGCGAGGTCTTCTACAAGCATGGGTGATCTAACTAGAAATTTGAGCCGAAGTGAATTTGAGTGCAAATGCGGGTGCGGCTTTGCAGCAGCAGACCATGAATTAGTAGAAGTGTTACAAGAAGTACGCGATAGGTTTGAAGCAACAACTGGAGAAAAGAAACCGCTGATAATTACAAGCGGCTGTAGATGCCCTACTCACAACCAAGCTGTTGGCGGGGCTAAAAAATCCAACCACATGCTTGGGATTGCAGCGGATTTTATGCTTATCGGGGTTGAGCCGAGCGACATCTACGACCATATCGACGGCGCATTCCCAGACAAGTATGGGCTAATACTCTACCCGTCTTGGGTTCACTTAGACATGCGTAAGACAGCATACAGGGGACAAAAATAATGTGCGGAAGTAAACCGAAAGATCCCGGCCCAAGCCAACAGGAAATGGCTCTGGCTACAATTAGCGCAGCCGACTACCAACGCTGGGCTAAAAAGGGCGCTCCTCTGGAGGCTTTCAGTGTAGAAGAAGCCACAGATCCTAATGTTCTTCGCGCTCGACAATCGATACTCGGCGGTCGCTCATCAGGCGATGTCGCACAAGCCGAAGTTGGGGCGCAGTATGCGGCTCGACAAGCAGCACTGCGAAGCGGCCAAGGGCTAACTTCCTCAAGCAACATGCTACCTATGACTGACACCAGTGCAGCAGCGCAAGTCGGGGCCGCACAATCGGCAGTCAGCGGCGCGATCGGGGGCCGCAATCTACAAGACGCCCAGCGACTCAACAGCTTGCAGTCTGGCGCTAAACAAGCTGGGAATATGTATAAGGGATTAGCAGGCGCAGCAAGACGCGGCAATTCACGGAATATGACTGAACTTGCCAACAAAGCGCAAGAGAACGCGGCTCGTGGACAAGCCTTTGCAGACGTAGCTAAAGCAGGATTCAAGATCGGGGCGAAAAAGTACGGTGAGTACAAGGATGGACAAGAACAAGCAGCGAGAGATGACAACATAAACAACGCCGAAAACGCAGATCTGTATTACGGCAACATGGACAATAGGTACGCATAATGCCTTATTACTACACACAGCAAGACGGCGAAGGTACACCGAATATCCAAAACGGTAATCGCCCATACGATACTCAAGCGCAAGAAATCATGATGGATGGAGGGGGTTTTATCGGCCCCGGACTTGGACCGGGCGGCGGCGGACGCGGCGGCGGCGGGTTCCTCGCTAACTACTATGCAAATCAGTATCAAGGGCAGAACCTTGATCCGGGCAGCAGAACCAACGGCGCGGCAGGGCTATCCGCTCGGTACGGGTTCAACCCCGGATACATAAACCCCAATGACCCAGACTCAGCGATGAACACCATCCTCCGGGGTGAGAACCAGTTCCGCAATAGATTGTACGGTCCTTTAGAAGACCAGATGATCGCCTCTCTCGGGCAAGGGGAACTTGTGCAGACCGCACGGGACTCCGCAGCACAATCAATGGGTGGCGCGGCAAACCGATCTAAACGCATGGCCTCTCGCTACGGCGGGTTGAGCACTTTGCAAACGTCGGAGATTGGCCGTAAGGCTAAGTTAGGCGATGCGACTGCGACTGCTGGGCTAGTCAACAATGCCCGGATCGACCAGAACCAACGTGACACTGAGGTTCGGCAAGGACTGGTGAATTATTTCAGAGGTGTGCAGGGCAACGCTATGGGCGGTCTCGGTGACGCAGCAAACTCTCAGGTAAGCCGAGAGAACTTAGTCCGACAACAACAAAGCGCTAGACGCGCTCAAAACATAGGCACGGCGGGGTCTCTCACTGCCGCCGCATTAATGCTAGCTTTCTTATAGGTGATTTATGGCGCGATACGGATATGATTTTTCATCTGGGGTGATGGGCTTAATAGGACAACGCGAAAGGCTAGCTGCCGAGCAAGCTATGGCGGAAGAAGCTCAAATCCGTGCGCTCGAAGAACGTCAGATAATGGAGCAAGGGCTGTCTAGCAGAGCGCGTGATAAGGCTAGAAACGATATTGCATTCCGCAACAACGAAGCTCGCATTACACAAGAGAACGAAGCCCAACGCGCTGGCTTTGACGCGGATGTAATAACCACTAATTATGAACGCGGGCTTGCTGACGCTAACCGGACTCGTACTCAAGCCAAGCGTGAAACACTAAGCAAAGGCTTAATAGGGCAATACAATTCACTCCCCGGTGTGCGAGGCGATCAGCCCACAGGCAGGGAAACCGTAAACTTTATGATGAACGCTATCGCATACGCGGATCTTCTCCCCGACGGAGACCCTGCGAAAGCAGGGATAAAGAATGCGGGGACTCCTCAAGACGCTATGCGTTACATGGACAATTCGCAGGCGACAATAGGTAGAGCGGCATACGAGCAGCCCACGAACCTCGTTAAACGAAGGAACCAAAACGACGCACTGGGACTAGCTGCTGGATATGGCCCGACTCAGACTTCAAAGCCTAACAACCCTGGAGCAACTTACCTGAAAGCCAGTGAGCAAGGGCAAAGTTTCTCCGACTCTATTAATGCATACGTTGCAGACAACCCTGCCATACAGAGAGACATTCGTGCGCGATCCGGTGTAAGAGACGACTCAGAAATTACTGCCGTGCCAAATGGCGACGGTGAAGTATCGTTTATGGTCGATTCAAAAAATACCTATGCAGTGGACCAAGCCCTAGGACGCGCTCGTTTACTCAGAGAAGGCAACATGCCCGTGAATAATGGCGAGCGAGTCCAAGCTATGAATGATGGACTGCGGGGCAAAATGCGAGCTGCGGAAAACTGGCTAGACGGCAACCGAGACGTTGCCCCCGGCGAGCAAGTGACCAGTAAAGTACCTCTCACTATGGGCGGAGGCAACGCGACTGACGAAGGCGCTATGCCCGTCTCACTTAGCAAAGGCGCAGTCGATCAAATTATTACTGAATCTCAAAACGCTAAAGATCCAAACGAATACGTGGCTAATATGTGGGTGTGGGGCGAAGCATCTCCGCTACTTGACCGCGACGATTTCGACACGATATACGCGCAAGCATATACGACATCTAACGGAGATCCCGACAAACTTGCAGCAGCACTTGCAGACAGCATTAAAAAGGTCAATATCGCCGATTCTGGAGGGCTTGCTGATGAGGCCGCTGATGCGATGGCACAGGCCGCTAAAATGCGTGATGGCACATATACCGCTTCTCAACGCCCTGCCACAGAAGCAGCGAGCACAGCAACAAACAACGCACAGGTAATGCAAGCGCAAGGTAATGAGCGCAGGATGCCTGCCGAACAAGAATTGCGGGACAGGAGTTTAGGCAGAGACCTCATGGAATCGAGAGGCACTGATGCTGCTGCTCCGGCAGCATTTGTCGAGGCCCAATACAAGAAAGGGACCGAGAAAGTCCAACGGGCGCTCGAAGAATCGTTCGGTGAAGCAGATAACTTCTGGAGTTTTACGGATGGCGGTTACAACGCTTATGATGAAGCTAAAGGCACGAATGAGGAAAGCCGAAACAAGTCCTTGCTTGCCGATGCTAAAGTATCGATCACTAGCAACCTCGCCCCTTGGAAAGCGTATTTCGGAAAAGAAACGCTTACTCAGCAGGATTATGCCGAAGCAACCGCTATTTTTGCATTTATACAGAAGGACGCCCCTAAAGCCTTTTTCTCCTCCCAAACCGACAGGGAAAATACTGGGATTCTGGCTGTTAGTTTAGACGCGATAAAAGCTGCCGCTAAGAACAATGCAGAAAGACTTACGGCTTTTCGGACAGCTACCCGCAACGCTAATTTAAAGTAGAGGCTCCAGCATGTCCGAGCAGGATGACGGGGGACTCTTTACTAACGCGTTTGGTAGAGGTGTAGACCAAACCCAGATGATGGGCTATGGCTTCGCAAATGCCATTGGCGATTTTTTTGGAGTCGATTCTTTAGAACGGTGGAGCCGAAAAGGTATCGAGCAGAACCTCGACGACCTGCGGCGTAACCCGCCCAAACTCGAATCATGGGACGATATAGACTCCCTAAGTGATTTCGGCACTTACTTCATCGAGGCTCTTGGTGAAGGTGCCCCTACCCTACTTTCGGTAATCGGCACAGGTGGCGCTGGCGGAGCAGCCGCTATTGGCGCAAGGGCATTGGGTAACAAAGCAGCAGCAGCAACCCTTGGCAAATACATGAAGCGCGAGCTTGGAAAAGACGCGATCAAAGAATTTGCTAAAGCTAATGCCAAAGCAAAAGCCAAAGGCCAAGTGTTTGGGGCAGCAGCCGGTTCCTACGTACTCAACACTGGTGAAACACAGGTCGGTTTTGAGCAACGTGGCCTCGACAACCCCGGCACCGCATTCATTACAGGTGGCGTAAAAGCTGCCTTAGATATGGTCGGGTTGGCGGGTATACGGCAGGCGGCTAGGGCCACAGGCAAACCGGTCGAAGGCTGGATCGACATGCTTTCCAATCTTGGATCGACATTCGGCAAAGGTGCTGGAAGAGAAGCTCTCACAGAAGCGATGCAGACTGTCGTGGACATGGGTGCTACCAACCTGATCGACCCAACCTACGAGCTTACAGACTACGAAAACCTAAAAGAGATCGGGGACGCTTTCTTAAAAGGCGGGATCGTAGGTGGCTCATTCGGCGCGGCGATGACCGTCCCAGCACAACTTTACGAAAAGTCCTTGTACGACAAGAGCAGGAAAGCCTCCGATCAACAAATGGAGAAAGATGCGTTTGGTTCTGAAGAGGAACAAGGACCGATAAAAGACGCAGACGATCTGGCTAATCAATACCCTGATCCAGAACCATACGAATCGGAAAATTCAGAACCTTCAGCGGAAGAGTTCGACACTGCCGTGGAGGATATCGAAAGTGCAACTCAACCGACACCTAGAACTCCACCCCTTGATGCAGGGGATGTTGTACCGCTGCCGGAAGGCGAGACTGATATGCAGGCGCAAGCTACGGCGCTTGAGAATCCACAAAGCACCAAAAAGGCCATGTTGGTAGTACCGGGCAGTTTTGATCCTTACGAAAACGGTCGCCCACCGCCACTGGATGTAGAAAGAATAGCGATGTCTAACGGTGATGTCGTTTATACAAACGACGAAGCCACAGCAGAGAAGGTACTAAGCAATGAACCGTCTGATCAACTCTATGGTGATATTTTATACAATAATCCGCAAGGCAAGCCGCAGGACGCAAGCCTTGTGGTTACAGCTACCGATCCCGACACGAACGGCGTTGCTTTTGAAATGGCAACAAATGAGGAAGGACTTGGCGCAACGCTTGAAGAAGCTCGTTTCCAAGCAGGATCGAACTTAAATGTAAATGTAATACAGGCGGAAGACGGTGTTAGCGCCGCGATGCAATCTATCGCAACTCGTATCTCGAAGCTCGTAGATACAAAAGCTAATGGTCAGGATGAGGTGTCGGTACTAGCAATCGCGCAATTCATGAACACGCTCACCAACGATGCGAGCAATGCGGGCGATGTGAACACTGTCGGTAGGCAACAGTTATCCGCGATCACCGAGGGTTTAAAGAAAGATCCGGTTAATACAGCAAACCAGATTAACCAGTTCGTTTTTGAGCAGAATGCAGTCGAGCCAGAACCTACCCCTACTCGCCCTATGGAAGAGGCGCTTACAAATTTAACGAAACGAAAAAAGGGCAAGCAGCTTTTAAATACACGGTTAACTGAAGCTCTGACCGCCAACACGGAAATGACAGAGGAAGAAATAGCTGCCGTAGTCAACGCAGACATTCCGCAGCAAGCAGCATTTCTGGAACAGTTCGACAACGCAGACATTGCAGAAGCTATTTTAGGGGATACGCCTCAAAACGCCGCCGAGCTTAGAGACGCTAGCATTGAGCAGATTGGCCCAGATATAAAAAATGACACGTTCGACTCCACAGTCGAGAGAATTATAGCGTCAGAGGAAGGTCTTGAGTTTAACGCACGAGGCAGTAACCACATCAACAAGGTTGATCTTAGCTATGGATCAAAAGCAGAAACCCCACAAGATCAGGCAAGTTTTGAGAACGCTACTTTTAACAATGTCGTCATCGCTTACAAAGAATTGCAGGACTACCTTAAAGACGATAATCCAATTGTATCTCCACCGGTACGGGCGGGTTCCGAAGGAATTCTGGAGTTTGCGCCAGCTTCCGTTGTAACCAACAAACTTGTAATTGAAAACAGAAAAACCCCGCAGACAAACATCACACGGGGAGTGCCTTACACAACACCTGACTTACTAACCCACGATGTTTCTAAGAAAGCTGTGAAAGATGGCAAGCTAAGAATGGGCCTGACGAACAATAAGAACCCTGCGATACAACAACGTGCTAGGGCTAGTTTAGTTTATGCAACACCGCCAAAAGCCAAAAAACCCGTGCCTCTTTCCGTCACTGCTTTGACGGATGGTGGCATCGACATGCTTGTGGGGGAACGGCAAGAGTCACAGCAAGCTACCAACACCAACAAAGGCGAAGGCTACCTGCGGATGGTAGGAGAGCTTGAAACTAGGGGCTGGAAGTTCAATAAGAACAAAGAAGGCGAGACTGAGGCCACCCTCCCCAACCAAGTGATATACCACGGGAACATTGTCAAAAACGATCCCGTTTTAACGCTTCGGAAGTCCAGAACTACACTTTGGGCAGCGCAGAAAAAGTCTGAAACCGAAGTCAGAGAAGAACGCGCATTAGAAGCAATGGAGACGTTAGATGCCTTAACCGAGCTAGCCAATCAAGGCGGCTACAATAAAACTATCGTGCCTAGAAAGGTGCGGAATAACCAAGAACCACAAGCTGTTCCCACCGAGCCTTTTCTCATCGAGCGATACAACGACGCAACGAGGAAAATGGAAGAGGCCAAGATCAAACAGATCAACGCCGAACGCTCTAAAGAGTTCAAGCCAAAGATGGCGTTTACCCCCAACGTTGAAACCGGACTTTGGGGCAAAGCAAGGACCGAAATAGAAAAGCGCAGAAAGACCGGGCAAGAACAGCGCCCTGAAGTCGAATTTGCAACGAACGGCAGCGACGTACTAGACCGACAGCTCAAAGAGACAAGAAAAGCTGAAGATAAAGAAAGGCAGGACACGTTTTACGTTGAGACGAATACTGGAACTGCGACCATTGACCCGAAGGCACCCGCAGAACGCAAATTAACTTGGCAACAGAACCCTAAGCTTTCGCCGGAAGCAACCGAAAGCCTCGCGCAATTAGACAAATTTTTAGACGAAGAACGCACTGTTTCACTTGAGTCAAGAACAGGAAAAGGCAAATCAAGAGTCGGCCAAGTACAGGGCATAGGCGAAAGCGTTACTCAAGACGATGTTGACTACGTGAGTTATGTTTTTAACCAAGCTGGGTTAGACACAGGCGAGGCAACATCTTTCTCTGAAACAAAAATTACTGTGATGAGTTTAGAGGCCATAGACTCTATGGCCGGACCCACGTTGGTTCCTTGGCGTAGATTTATAAAACAGCATTTTGCCGATAATCCAAATACAAGGGCAACCACGTTTGGGACAGGTAAGCGAAGGATAATTATCATTCGCCCTTCTACCCA
>Ga0213868_10000482_pt1 | contig 37455 bp, 30 predicted proteins | sample PICome_9_FD_160087 | JGI IMG/M metagenome (GOLD analysis project Ga0213868, IMG submission 160087) | Coastal seawater microbial communities near Pivers Island, North Carolina, United States - PICO127 | ecosystem: Environmental > Aquatic > Marine > Coastal | place: USA: North Carolina...
CTTTACATTTGAAATTATATTAGCATTAATTGGGTTCAATGCACCACTTCCAGCTTCAAGATAAATCATTCTCATTCCTAAAAATTCTCCAGCAACAGCTGTGTCGACAATGGCGTTAATATCATGTCTTGGCATTGGAGACGTCTTTGTAACTTCTTGAACCGCAGTTTTCTTTCCGCTTTCAATTAATACATATCCTGTTGGAATAATCTCTAAGTTAATTTCACGCAATTTGGATACAGCTTCTATTTGTTTACCAATAAGATAATCAGCATTTCTTCCAGAAATCAACGATAAAAAAAGTAAGGCGTCTGCACTTGTAGTAATCTGAGAAATACTCCCAGGAAATAAAACAATTGGTAAATTAGTGGATGACTTGATTTTATTTACTAACGTTGATGTCACATTACTTTTAACTGTACTGCCACCAACAAAAATGTGTGTCGCCATTGATGCGTTTACCTTTTCAATAAAACTAAATACCTTTTGAATGGTAATTTTATCAGGGTCAATTAAGACAGCAAGTAACTTTTTGTGCCTTTTGATGGAATCAACGATATGATTATAAATAGCATTCATCTATGAGGGAAAAGTGTAGGCCAACGTAAACCCCTCAAACTCGATAAAATTAGAGAAATACTTAAATTTAAATTGATTGTGCTGAATCCAAGACACTGTTGACAAATCTGAAATCTCAAATGGTATGACAAAAAAGTGTTCTTTAAATGATTTGCCAGGAATTCCAAACAGCTTATACAATGACTCCTTGATACACCAAATAGCTGTTAATTTATTTTCATAATTTACAGATTTTTCATGCAAATATTTTTTTTCATACCCAATGAATTTTCTAGCAATATCTTTGATTTTGGGTTTCTGTTTTTCAATGTCAACACCAATAAAATTTGTGCTCACTGCTATCACTGCGAATTGATGAGAATGAGAAATTGAAACAAAAGATTTATCTTCTAGATAAGGCTTGCCATTTCTGTCATACTGTAAATCCATATCCTTGTACCCAAATTCTAAAAGCAAATGACGAACACTTAAAAACCCTTTTTGATGTACTTCACTTTTCATTTTCAAAAGTCGTTTTAGACTTCTTGGCTCGAGTGACACCCCTTCCTTTAATTCACCAAGAGTCTCGGTAATTTTCCAGATTTTAACAGAAATTTGTGTGCCTTTTGAAAAGGATTTATATAGTGGCATTTACTTTTTTGAAAGTTAATGATTATCTTTGCACCTCTCTTAAAACAGAGGTGCTTACGCCCAAACGAATTTAACGATTTAAAGTGCGATTCCAAAGTTGTGGAGGATAAAACAGACAGAAATCAATAATTATATGAACACAAAAACAATTCCTTACGTAGCCTATAAAGTTAAAGACATTTCTCTCGCAGCATGGGGGAGAAAAGAAATTGAATTAGCAGAGGCAGAAATGCCTGGACTGATGAGTTTAAGAGAAGAGTATAAAAACTCAACGCCTCTTAAAGGAGCTCGTATCGCAGGATGCTTACACATGACAATTCAAACTGCTGTTCTCATTGAAACTTTGCAAGCTTTGGGTGCTGAAGTTACATGGAGTTCTTGTAATATATTTTCTACCCAAGACCAAGCTGCTGCTGCTATTGCAGACGCGGGAACATCTGTCTACGCATGGAAAGATATGAGTGAAGAAGAGTTTGACTGGTGTATTGAACAAACGTTGTTTTTTGGTGAAGAAAGAAAACCTCTAAACATGATCTTAGATGATGGTGGTGATTTGACCAATATGGTTTTAGATCGTTACCCAGAATTAGCTCAAGGAATTAATGGTTTGAGTGAAGAAACAACTACCGGAGTTCACAGGCTATATGAACGCGTTAAGAACGGTACTTTAACCATGCCTGCAATTAATGTTAATGATTCTGTGACAAAGTCAAAATTTGATAACAAGTATGGCTGTAAAGAGAGTGCAGTTGATGCGATTCGTCGTGCTACAGATATTATGCTTGCAGGAAAACGTGTTACAGTTTGTGGTTATGGTGATGTTGGAAAAGGGACTGCCGCGTCTTTCAAAGGAGCAGGAAGTATTGTGACTGTTACTGAAATTGATCCTATCTGTGCATTACAAGCTGCCATGGATGGTTTTGAGGTTAAAAAATTAGAAACAGTAATAGGTAATACGGATATTGTCATCACGACCACAGGGAACAAGGATATTGTTCAGTCGCATCATTTTGAGGCTTTAAAGGACAAAGCCATTGTATGCAACATTGGGCATTTTGATAATGAGATTGACATGGCCTGGTTAAATGATAATTTTGGACACACTAAAAATACCATAAAACCACAAGTTGATAAATATACTTTAAATGGAAAAGATATTATCATCTTGGCAGAAGGCCGTTTGGTAAACTTAGGTTGTGCTACAGGACATCCAAGTTTTGTAATGAGTAATTCATTTACAAACCAAACCTTAGCACAAATCGAATTATGGAATAATATCGATGCTTATGAAAACAAAGTTTACATGCTGCCAAAAGCCTTAGATGAAAAAGTTGCTAAACTACATTTAGAAAAAATAGGCGTTGAGCTAACTGAGTTAAGAGATGATCAAGCCTCTTACATTGGAGTGAAAGCTGAAGGACCTTTCAAGCCAGAACATTATCGATATTAATTACCAGATTTAAATAAATATTTAAAATCCTTACAGTAATGTGAGGATTTTTTTTATTCGCTTGGCATATGTTTATTCAAAATCCAGAGAATTTAATTCAAAAGCTACAAGATTACCTTAGCCTCAAAGATGAAAAAGACACAAGCACATCAGCATCTAATGTTGGATGGCATCTTGATCATTCGTTAAAAGTTTTTAACACAGTATCTGAAAATTTCTTAAAATCAAACCCAAAAATGTATGCTTATGAATTTAATAAATGGCGTACATTGTGTTTCGTATTAGGTTATTTCCCAAGAGGTAAGGCAAAAGCACCTCGTCAAGTCAGTTCGCCAAAAATTATCACAACAAAAGAATTAGAATTACAATTTAAATTAGCTTTAAGTCATACACGTATGATTAAAAAGGCTCATCATAATGCCTATTTCAGGCATTTAATTTTTGGTAATCTCAACAAAAAAAGAACGATGCGATTTTTGCAGATACATACAGCGCATCATCTTAAAATAATTAAAGATATTTTAAAATAAAAAAGCTCTATCAACATGGATAGAGCTTTTTTATTTGTGTAGGAACAATATCTTATGCTTCAAATGGAACTATTGAAACATATGATTTATTATTCTTCTTTTTAGTAAACTTAACAAGACCGTCGACTTTAGCATGTAATGTATGGTCTTTCCCAGCATACACATTTTCACCAGGATTATGTGCAGTACCTCTTTGTCTAACGATAATATTCCCAGCGATTGCTGCCTGACCACCAAAGATTTTTACACCTAGGCGTTTCGACTCTGATTCTCTACCGTTTTTCGAACTTCCGACTCCTTTTTTGTGTGCCATTTTATTTCGATTTTAGATTATTTAATTAACTTAAAGCAGTGATTAAATCAGCTTTTTTCATTGCTGAAATACCTGATATTCCTTTAGCTTTTGCCATCTCTTTCAATTGAGCTACCGTCATTTTACTCAAATCTTGTGACGCTTCAACCTCCTTTTTGGATACCTTTGGTTCCGCCTTTTTTACTGCTGTTACTTTCTCAACTTTCGCTGGTTTAGCACCAGAAGCAGTAATTCCTTCTATTTGGATTTCAGTCAAAGATTGTCTATGACCATTTTTCACTCGGTAACCTTTTCGTCTTTTTTTCTTAAAAACAATTACCTTATCACCTTTAAGGTGCTTTAAGACTTTTGCACTAACTTGTGCTCCGCCTATAGCTGGGGCGCCTAAGGTTACTTTGTCCCCGTCACTTAACAATAGAACGTTATCGAAAGAAACTTTCTTACCCTCCTCTGTTTGTAAACGGTTAACAAAAACCTTTTGGTCTTTTTCAACTTTAAATTGATGCCCTGCTATCTCTACAATTGCGTACATAGCGTATCGTTTATTTTGTTAATTTTATTCAAAAATGAGTGCAAATATACTTTTAATTAATGAATCTACAAACCTAATCTCCAATTTTAAAGAGTATTCGACGCAAATTGGACCTTACAATAAAGTTACTATAAGATCTTTACCTCGAACAAACTGAGTTGTTTTTTAGTGACGTCTTATCTGTTATGTAAAATGCAAAAAGTCTAGTTTACTATTACTTTTATTTATTATTTTCGCAGTCCTAAGAAATCTTGTTTGATAGCACATATTATTTATCAATTTTAATAAACAAATTCATTATGAAAAAATGCCTATTAGTTTTTGCAGCAATTGTATTTGTAACCTTTACAAGCACAGCACAAAAAGTAGAATTTAAAGAGTACGACTTGGACAACGGCCTACACGTTATATTACACAAGGAAAATGCAGCACCTGTTGTTACAGTTGGTGTTATGTATCAAATTGGTGCCAAAGACGAGATTGAAGGAAGAACAGGGTTTGCTCACTTTTTTGAGCATCTTCTTTTTGAAGGTACTGAAAATATAGAAAGAGGAAAATGGTTTGATATTGTGTCTGCCAATGGAGGAAGTAACAATGCCAACACCACACAAGACCGAACTTATTATTATGAGACTTTTCCATCCAATAAATTAGAAATAGGATTATGGATGGAAAGCGAACGAATGCTTCACCCTAAAATCGAAAAAATAGGTGTTGACACACAAAATGAAGTCGTTAAAGAGGAAAAGCGTCAACGTATTGACAATGCCCCGTATGGTAAAATCATTTACAGAACAGGTATTGACAATCATCTCTTTAAAGTTCATCCATATGGACGATCAGTGATCGGGTCTATGGATGATTTAGATGCTGCAGAACTAGACGAGTTTATTGGTTTTAATGAAAAATATTACAACCCAAACAACGCAGTACTTGTGGTTACAGGTGATATTAATATTGAAGAAACTAAATCATTAATATTGGATTATTTTGGCACAATAGAGAATAATGCAGGACCAAATGTGAAATTAGACATTGAAGAGCCAGCAATTGACGAAACTCGATATGCTACAGAATATGACACTAACATTCAAATACCAGCTTATATTTTTTCATATATCACTCCCAAGTCTGTTGAAAAAGATGCCTATACCTTAGATTATATCTCATCTATTTTAACAGGTGGTAATAGTTCAAGAATGTACAAACGTATGGTAGATAAAGATAAAGTAGCATTACAGGTACTTGCCTTTAACCAAGCAAATCAAGATTACGGCACCTATACTATGGGAGCTATTATAAAAGGAGAACCAGACTGGGATATCTTAAAGTCTACGATGGATGAGGAAATTAAAAAATTACAAACAGAGTTGATTTCTGAAAAAGAGTACCAAAAACTTCAAAACCAATTCGAGACCAATTACGTACAGGCAAACTCAACTGTGGAGGGAATTGCTTCATCTTTAGCTAAATACTATATGTTGCAAGGCGATACAAACAGAATCAATAAGCAGTTAGATATTTACAGAACAATCACAAAAGAGGATATTAAGCGCGTTGCAAATACCTACCTAAACCCTAACCAACGTGTTGAAATTAAATATCTATCAGGCACCGAACCTGTAAAGGATACTACAAAACAATAAACATATTACAGTTATGAAAAAACATATAATAAACACATTGATTGCAGTCTTAATTGTATTTTCTGCAACCGCTCAAATAGATCGATCACAAATTCCATCATCTGGTCCTACGCCAGAAGTTAACTTGAGAGATGCCAAAGAATTTAAATTAAAAAATGGGCTAACTGTTTTGGTAGCTACAGACACAAAGTTCCCAGTTGTTAGTTGGAGCCTTAACCTAAACAACCCACCGGTGTTTGAGGGTAACAAAGCAGGCGTTCAATCATTAACTGGCGCCTTATTAGGAAAAGAAACGCTAAAAAGCACAAAAGATGAATTTGCTGAAAAAGTCGATTTTCTTGGTGCATCCTTAAGTGTTACTCCAAATGGAGGATTTGGCTATTGCTTGACAAAATACCAAGAAGATGTGTTTTCTCTATTTGCTGAAGCAGCATTTGAAACTAAGTTTACACAAGCAGAGTTAGATTTTGAAAAAGAACAACTAATTGAAGGCATTAAGTCTGGTGAAAATAGTGCTGCTGCAATTGCACAAAATGTAAGGGGTGCTGTTTTTTATGGTAAAAACCATGCTGCGGGTGAAATAATAACTGAAGAAACCATCAATAATGTATCTCTTGAGGATGTAAAACAGTTTTATACTGATCGATTCAAACCATCTAATGGCTTCATACTATTCACGGGTGATATTACAGTAAAAGAAGTAAAGACACTTTTAAAAAAATACATGAAAGGTTGGGAATCAGGTTCTGTAAGCATTCCAGAATATCCCCCATTTGAAGACGTAACCACTACAGAAATCAACTTTGTTGATGTTCCAAATGCAGTTCAAACAGAACTTGCTGTCATGAGTGTTTCTGACTTAAAAATGACTGACAACGATTACCACGCATGTTTGGTAGCGAACTACATTCTTGGCGGCGCATTTGGATCCTACCTAAATATGAATTTAAGAGAAAAAAATGGTTACACATACGGAGTTAGATCTAGTCTAGGTACCGCTCGTTGGTATAATTCATCGTTCAGAGTAACTACAAAAGTTCGAAACGCTGTGACTGATAGTGCTGTCGTTGAAGTATTAAAAGAAATAAAACGGATAAAATCAGAGCCAGTTGACAATGAGCTATTAGTAAACGCAAAGGCTAAGTTTTTAGGAAATTTTATTTTACAATCTGAAGATAAGACAGTGGCTGCTAGGCGAGCCTTATCTATCAAAACAAATAAACTTCCTGAAGATTTTTATAAAAACTACATTTCAAGTATTGATGCTGTAACAGTAGAAGACGTACAGCGAGTTTCAAGAAAATATTTTAGCGATGAAAATGTACGTGTTGTACTTGTAGGTAAAGGATCGGATGTTGTCGATAATTTAGAAAAGATTGAATGGAATGGTAAAAAATTACCAATAAAATTCTTTGACAAAGATGCTAACAGTGTTGAAAAACCAGTATTTTCAAAACCATTGCCCGAAGGATTAACAGCGGAAACAGTAGTTAAAAATTACATAACAGCCATTGGAGGAGAAGAGAATTTAAGGAGCATTAACTCTATCCTGGTTAATGCAGAAGTGACAATTCCTGGAGCACCTTTTAAACCGAAAGCCATAATCAAGCAAATGTCTCCAAATAAATTTTCAATGGAATTAATTGCCGAGGGTATGGGAACTTTAATGAAGCAAAAATTTAATGGTGAAAACGGATACATGGAACAACAAGGAAGAAAAGTACCCATGGATGATGCGACACTATCTTCAAGAAAATCAACAAAAGGGTTATTTGAAGAACTATTCATGGAGCCATCATCTTTGAAATTAGAAAGTAAAACGGACATAGACGGTAAAGATGTTTATAAAATCATTCTAACTAAAGATGACAAATCTTCTGTAAGATACTATGACGTCAACACGAGTTATTTAGTGCGAACTGAAGAAACCAGTGAAGCTCAAGGCCAGTCTATCACCACTGTTACAGATTTTTCTAATTATAAAGAATTAGATGGTGTAATGACACCGTACACAATGAAAATCACAACAGGTCCACAATCTTTTATTTTTGAAACTATCGAGACTAAATTGAACGAGGGTGTGACAGGAGAAGATTTTAAGTAATAGTTAATTAAGGCATAAAAAAACCGAAGTAAATACTTCGGTTTTTTTATGCCTTAATTTTATGAGATAGATAGACTCCTAACAGAATAAGTAAGGCTGCAAAGCCTTGAATTAAGTTAAACAATTCACCATCCAATACTCCCCACCCAATAGCAACTACTGGCATCAAGTAAGTAACTGAAGACGCAAAAACAGGTGTTGCCATTTGGACTAATTTATTAAATAATATCTTTGCTAGTACTGTACCAAATAAGGAAAGGATAACCACATAACCTATTGATTTCATGATGATTATATTTTTAAAAATATTATTTTCAAAAAAATCAGTCCATATTAGCACCAAACAAGCAGGTATAATGATTGCTACAAAATTACCAAACACAATACTTACAGACGTAACATCTTGTAAATAACGCTTTATAATATTCACATTCAATCCATAAAAAATCCCAGATAATAATACAAAGCTCGCATACATATAATTTTGATCAGGATTTAATTTAGAACCACTCATAATTAATAATGCAGTCCCAGAAAACCCTATAATAACACCCAACACTTGTCGTTTTGAAGAGGAAATTTTAAATATCGCAAACCCTAATAACATGGTATTTAAAGGAACCAGTGAATTCAAAATAGAGGTAGTTGAACTATCTATCTCGGTTTCAGCAAAAGCAAACAAGAAGACAGGAAAAAATGTTCCTAGAAATCCTGATACAATTAGCCATTTCCACTTTGCTTTGGGAATTTTTTTTAAGGTATGAAGGCCAAAAATAAAAATGAAAAATGCAGAAATTATCACTCTTAGGGCACCCAATTGTGTCGGAGAAAGTCCAATTAAACCCTTTTTTATTAGTATGAAAGAGCTTCCCCAAATAATTGAGAGAATGACTAATATCATCCACTTTTTATTATTGGAAAGAATGTTCATTAAAATCTGTACCCCACAGAAAGCCCTCCTCGTAAATAAGCTTCAGGTCCAGCAGAATTTGTTCCTAAGGTTCTGCTCACTCCTAAAAGGAGTTCAAAAACAAAACCATTTTTATTTACCCATTTTTGACCGAGTGCCATTCCTAATGACAAATCAGTGAAATTTTCTTCGTCACGATCATTATTATAATTAATATTTTCATAGGAATTATCTCCAAACGACAATTTCCCAAAACCTTCAACAAAAAACCCTTTCGCTCCGTAATCTTCCTTGTTAAAAAAGTAATAACGGTAAAAAGGCGTTATCGAAAAATTTTCAACCCAAACAGGTGAATCTGATCCAAGATTCACAAAAATAGAAACTCCATATCCTGAATTTTCATTTTTTACAAATTCATAAGAAGCTTCCGCAATTGGTCCTGCTAGTAATTTAAGACCATCTAAACGTAATTCATGAGTTCGGATATTATCTTCATTTTCTTGAGAAAATGTCACGAACGTTACACATAATAATATTGTTAACAGTTTTGCTTTCATTTTTTTATTTTAAGTATTAATTATGTATTAGACCCTTGGAATAAGAAAAGGTTGCGTTCTAAGCAACTCTTAGTCACTATTCCATGTGATGGTTTCCATAATATGCTGAATATCTTTTTTCAAATAATTTGCGGCAGGCAAAATAGAATCATAATTTGGTTTAGCAAAAAAATATACCGAACCAGTCACAAAATGATGTAAACTATCTGTTACATAAAATTGAGATTGAGAAGCTACATTTCCATCAATTTCATACAACATTCCATAAACATTCTTCACATTGTCCATATAAGGTTGCTCAATTATTGCGTCTGCTTTTTGAGCGTGTTTTTGTGTTATGTTTTTAGCGTCAATTAAGTATCTATTTAAATCTAAATTTGTTATTCGTTTGTAGGTTAAATAAATAGTCCCTTTAAGTAAAGGATAGGACATATTAATAGCAACTGATTGGTTCTTTCCAGAGTTTGTTACTTTTAAAGTGGTCTTTGATAAATTGTTTTTTTCAAATGTAAACGGCAGACTCTTATCAGTTTCTGAGTACGCTGCATTTGGATACTCCAGGCGTAAAAAACCTTTAGGTTTTGGTATAGAATCATTTTTACAAGACAAGAATACTAAGCAACCTGTTAAAAAAATTAAACGCTTCATAAGTTTGGTAAAGTTACTTTTATTTGTCTAATTCGTTTTTTATCAATGGCCTCAACTAAAAATTGAAAGTTTTTAAAATTTATTTTACTGCCTTTTTTTGGAAATCCTCCTGAGATTTCGAGAACAAAACCTGCAATTGTCTCCGATTCTCCTTTATCAATTTCAAAAATACTCTCATCCTCAATTTTTGTAATTCGATAAAAATCTTTAAGGTTTGTTTTCCCCTCAAAAACAAAATTATAATCATCTATCTTTGAAAATGTTATATCATCGTCATCAAATTCATCACTAATATCTCCAACTATTTCTTCAATAACATCTTCTAAAGAAACGATTCCTGAAGTTCCTCCGTACTCATCGACAACAATAGCTAAATGAACCTTTTTTTCCTGAAATTCAACCATTAAATCATCTAGTTTTTTATTTTCTGGGACGAAAAAAGGCGCTCTTAATAAGGAATTCCAATTAAATTCCTTCCTACTTAAATGAGGAAGTAAATCTTTCGCATAAAGAACACCTACAATAGTGTCTATGTTATCTTTAAAAACAGGAATTCTCGAAAATCCATTTTTAATAATATCAGGAAATATTTCCGAAAATTTTAAAGATTCATCCAATGCGAAAATGTCAATTCTTGGCTGCATGACTTGCTTTGTGTCTGTATTGCCAAAAGAAACAATTCCCTGTAGTATTTTTTGCTCTTCTTTTGTGGTATCATCTTCACTTGCCAATTCCAAAGCTTGGGATAACTGATCAACACTTAAGCTTGATTTTTGTTTTCCAAGTGTTTTCTGTATCGCAATGGTTACACGCCTCATCGGAAGGCTTAATGGTGAAATAATAATATCCAAAAATCTCAAAGGATATGCCATGAATTTTACAAACTTAATTCTATTTCTACTCGCATAAATTTTTGGCAATATTTCTCCAAAAAATAAAATCAAAAAGGTGACAAGTAACACTTCGACAATAAAGCGTATCAGTAAAGAAGAAATATCTTCAAAAATAAAGTTTCCGAGATAAGCAAATAAGAGAACAATTGCAATATTTATAAAATTATTGGCAACAAGAATCGTCGCAAGTAATTTCTTTGGGCTGTCTAGTAATTTTGAAATAATGTCTAAACGCTTTGAGTAATTTTCTGAGTTCTCATTTAAATCTGTAGGGGTTAAAGAAAAAAGTGCCACTTCAGCTCCTGACACTAATGCTGAGAATAGCAGTAGTACTAAGAGTAGAATTACCCCAATAATCACTGACGTTTCAAATTCTAAAACATTAAAAAATAAACTGATGGGTTCAGGGTCCAATTTTATAAGCTTTCAATTAAATTAAAACGGCAAATCATCATTAGTGTCGACAAGATCACTTTGAGCAGGCTTCGTTGCAGGAGATGTTGATTGACCAAGAGACTCAGAATTATCATTACGATTATTTAAAAATGTAAATTCTGTGCAATGAATTTCTGTTGAATAGCGATCTTGACCTTTGTCATCCTGCCATTTACGCGTTTTGAGACGACCTTCAATGTAAACTTTATCTCCTTTACTAAGGTATTTCTCACAAATTTCAGCGGCTTTATTTCGAACAACAATATTGTGCCATTCAGTATTTGTGACGCGTTCATTTGTTTGCTTATTTGTGTAAACTTCGTTTGTTGCAAGAGGAAAACGTCCAATACAATTTCCTCCATCAAAATAATGCATTTTTACTCCATCCCCTAAATGCCCAATAAGCATGACTTTATTTAATGTTCCTGACATAATTATAATTTAGATTTACTTATAACTCAAAATTAATGGTTTTTATGATACTCTCTTAAAAATACTCAAAATTTAATAATTCATTTAAAAGCCAAAGGAATCAATAAAACGACTAATTAGAATCGGAACAGGATATTTATGTATAATCTCTGTTGAGATAGCATTATTTTTAATTGATTTCACGTTTATTATCCAAAAACTCGTATACAAATGTTGGTGTGATAATTTATGAACAATCTCTTTTTCATTAAATAAAGTAATGGAATAGTGCGTTTGGGGTAATCTTTGTTTAATCCCTTTACTTAATTCAAAATTTGTGGTAGACAATTTTGATTTGGATTCAATTAGCGGAAATTGATACATGTTTTTCCAGATACCGTCACTCGTGCGCTTTTCTAAAATTGTTTCACCTTCCTCTGAGAGAAATACCAAAAAATTAAAAAACTTTTTCTTAATTTTTATCTTTTTGTCTTTTACTGGAAGCGTTTTAACCTGTGACTTGTTTAAAGCCATACATCCATTGTTTAAAGGACATGTTAAACAATCTGGGTTATTTGGTTTACATTGACTTGAGCCAAAATCCATAATTGCTTGATTATAATTGCCAACATTGTTTCTTGGCAGCAACGATTGAGCTAATTCTTTAAAATACTTAATTCCTATTGATGAATTAATAGGTATATGAATTCCAAAATAACGACTAAGTACTCTGTAAACGTTACCGTCAACAACAGCTGTTTGAGCATCATAACAAATTGAGGCAATAGCACTCGCAGTGTAATCTCCAACACCCTTGAGTTTTATCAGTGAATCGTAATCTTCAGGGAATACACCATCTAATTCATATGCAATGTGTTTTGCTGTATCATGCAAGTTTCGAGCCCTAGAATAATACCCCAAACCTTGCCACAATTTTAGTATTGTTTCTTCATCAGCTGCGGCAAGTGCAAAAATAGTCGGATAAGCAGCTGTAAACTTTATATAGTACGGTAGTCCTTGTGCAATTTGGGTTTGCTGCATGATAATTTCAGAGAGCCAAATGAAATAGGGCTCCTTATGTTGTCTCCAAGGTAAATCTCGTTTATAAATTAAATACCAATCTATTAAAATTTGGGTAAAATTCATTTTATTTTCAATGACTGAGGCAAAAATAAACGTTTATATCGTTAAATTTTAATGAATTAGGATAGAAATATTGATTTTAAAATACATATATTTGCATCCCTTATAATTAACAACCCTAAAAACTAATTAATAATGACAAAAGCTGATATTGTAGCTCAAATTTCTGAGAAATTAGGAATTGAAAAAGGTGATGTCCAAGCAACTGTAGAGACATTCATGAATGAAGTTAAAAGTTCACTTGAAAGTGGTGAAAACGTTTATTTAAGAGGATTTGGTAGTTTTATCGTTAAAACTCGTGCAGAGAAAACGGGTAGAAACATTTCTAAAAACACAACGATTAAAATTCCTGCTCACAACATACCAGCCTTCAAACCTGCAAAAGTATTTGTAGAAAGTGTGAAGGCCAATGTTAAAGTAAAATAACAATCGAAAAAAGTATTAATTTTAAAAAAATCATTTATGCCAAGTGGTAAGAAAAGAAAAAGACACAAGGTAGCGACGCACAAGCGTAAAAAGAGAAGGCGTGCTAATCGTCACAAGAAAAAATAGTATGAAAAAGTAGTTTTTAACTACTTTTTCAGTTTATCAAAAGAACGTTCTTTGACATTTAATTCATAACGGAAAATACTTTTACCTTAGTAACCTTGTGAATTTACCGTAATTTCCCGAATTTTCGGGACCTGTGATCAAAAAATATGTATAATCCATCTGTACTTAATTGTATGGATAAAAATTAACTATATGAATAAAGAACTAATCATTCGTTCAAGTTCTAATGCTGTTGATTTTGCCTTATTAAAAGATGGAAAACTTATTGAATTACAAAAAGAAAAGGATGACAATAATTTTTCTGTTGGTGATGTGTTTATTGCCAAAGTTCGAAAATCTGTCCAAGGGCTCAATGCTGCATTTGTTAATGTAGGCTATGAAAAAGATGCATTTTTGCATTATCATGATTTGGGACCTAAACTTCCTTCTCTTTTAAAATTCGTTAAACGTGTAAGCACAGGTAAACTTAGAGATTATTCTTTAAGAAATTTCCCATTTGAAAAAGATATTGATAAAAACGGCAAAGTTACCGACGTTTTAAAATCAAATCAATCTGTATTAGTGCAAATTGTAAAAGAACCAATATCAACCAAAGGACCCCGAATTAGTTCGGAGTTGTCCATAGCTGGTCGATACATTGTTTTAGTCCCTTTTTCTGAACGTATTTCAATTTCTCAAAAAATTGAAAGTAAAGAAGAAAAAGAACGATTAAAACGATTGGTTAAAAGTATTACTCCGAAAGGTTTTGGTGTAATCATTCGTACCGTAGCAGAAGGCAAAAAAGTAGCGGAACTAGATAGAGATTTACAAAATCTGCTCACTCGTTGGACAGCAATGTGTAAAAAACTCTATAGAGCTCATCATCCAAGTAAAGTTTTAGGTGAAATGAATAAGGCCTCCTCAATACTGAGAGACATATTCAATGACACTTTTACTTCCATCATTGTAGACGATGAAGCGCTATACATTCAAATTAAAGATTATGTGCAAAAAATTGCACCCAAAAAAGAATCAATTGTAAAATTGCATCAAGGCAATGTTCCAGTATTTGAAAAATATGGAATTGAGCGGCAAATAAAAACATCCTTTGGACGCACTGTTTCAATGGCAAAAGGAGCTTATTTAGTAATAGAACATACTGAAGCACTTCATGTTATTGACGTTAACAGTGGTAACCGATCTAATAAAGCAACAAACCAAGAGGATACAGCACTAGAAGTTAATTTAATTTCAGCAACAGAATTAGCCAGACAATTACGCTTGCGTGATATGGGAGGTATTATCGTTGTTGATTTTATTGATATGGGACGAGCTGAAAACCGAAAGAAGCTTTACAATCATCTTCGTGATGAAATGAAAGATGATAGAGCAAAGCACAAAATTTTGCCACCAAGTAAATTTGGCTTGATACAAATAACAAGACAACGCGTAAGACCAGAAATGAACATTAAAACCCGAGAAGAAAATCCAAACGGTTTAAATGGGCAAGAGGTTGAAGCACCAATTAAAATAGTTGGTAAAATCAAACAAGATTTAGACAGACTAATTAAAAAAGACTATAACAAGGTGACCTTAAACACACATCCCTTTATAGCAGCCTTTTTAACTAAAGGTTTTCCATCAATGCGTTCAAAATGGTATTTTGAGCACAAAAAATGGGTGAAAATATTACCAAGAGATGCTTACACATATCTAGAGTACCACTTTAAAGATAAAGATGGTAACACAATACAATTATAAAAAAAGCCTTTCCAGTTGTGGAGAGGCTTTTTTGGTTTTATTTAGTTTTTCTCTTAAAAATTTCGTTTTGATAAATAATCAGTTGAAGCGCTAATGCCATTATTACTTGCCAATAAATATATAAATAACCATCTTCATAAAAATTACTTACAAATCCTATAAATATTAAAACAACCAAAGAAATCCATTTGATAAGAGTAAAATAATTTGTCTTATTAATATCAAATATAACCCTGTAACAATAGAACATAAGTAAAGGAGATATAATTGAAATTGGTATTAAAATAAATAATACATTTATATCAATTCCAAAAATAAAACCTTCAATTTTTTTGTCAAGATCTCCTCCCATTAATATAAACTTAATCACACCTGATATGAGAATAGATAAAAAATAAACAATATAGGATAAAATAATAGCTATTAGAAAACTCCATATAAAATTATATTTTGTTTTACTATAATTAAACAATACAATAGAAATGCCAAAGACCAATATGACTAAATATTCCCAGTAGGTATTTATAAAATATTGTGTTAATACAACACAAAGAATAGCAGGAAGTACAACCTTGCCAAATAAAGTTATATTATTGTTTACAGAAATCTTCAAAATTATTCGTGCTTAAGGTGCAGGGTTCGGCATTCTACTATGTATAGCGTTAATTTTTGCCAATAAGTCTTCGCTTAATTCAACATGAATGCTATCTATATTTTCTTCTAACTGTTCTAAATTTGTAGCTCCAATTATATTACTTAACACAAAAGGTTGTTGTGTTACAAATGCTAACGACATTTGCGCCAAACTCAAATTGTTTTCTTCTGCTAACTTAAGATATTCTTTTGTTGCCTCAGTTGACTGTTCGCTACTGTACCTTGCAAAACGAGGAAATAGTTTAAGTCTTGCATTTTCAGTAGCTGTACCTTTAATATACTTTCCTGATAACACACCAAATGCCATTGGTGAATAGGCTAATAATTTTATGTTTTCACGAATTGCTACTTCTGCCATATCGCCTTCAAACACTCTATTTAATAGCGAATACGCATTTTGAATAGTCATCATTCTAGGTAAATTATGCTTGTTTGATTCTTCCAAATAACGCATCGTTCCCCATGCTTTTTCATTTGAAACACCTATTTGTCTTATTTTACCTTCTTTGATAATACTATCAAGCGTATGTAATACTTCATTGAAATTATCTTTCCAAGAGTCATCTGGATTGTGCTTGTAATCTCGAACACCAAACATATTCGTATCACGTTCAGGCCAATGTAATTGGTATAAATCTATATAATCAGTTTGTAATCTTTTTAATTCTAAATCAACAGCTTCATGTATTGAATCAGCACTAAATCCTGTAGAACGAATATGAGCTGTGTAATCACCTGTTCCAGCAATTTTGCTTGCCAGTACTATCTTATCACGATTACCAGTTTTCTTAAACCAAGTTCCAATTATTTCACTCGTTCGCCCACTCGTTTCAGCTACAGCTGGAACTGGGTATAATTCTGCAGTATCAAAAAAATTAATGCCTTTTTCAAAAGCTAAATCCATTTGAGCATGACCCTGAGATTCTGTATTTTGATTCCCCCATGTCATGGTCCCTAAACAAATTTTACTAACTTTTATATCGGTATCTGGTAAGGTGGTATATTTCATTTGTAAATTATATCTATGTTATGATTCTAGTTAATTCAAATTTAAATGTTAGTAAGCTCGTTGTTAGAAAACAGTAACTTGTATCTAATAAGTTTCTGTGACGTGATAGCACAAGCATACACATTCATCTAACTTACTATATATTCATCGTATTTTTATCACGCTGTTATGATACTATTTCTCATTTAGTAACCTTGATAATTCATCAAGTTTGGGTGTTAAAACAACCTCAATACGCCTGTTTTTTGCTTTTCCTTCTGCTGTATCATTGGAAGCTATCGGCGCATACTCTCCTCTGCCAGCTGCTGTTAAATTTTCTGGATAAATATTGAGATTCTCTCTCAAAATATTGACAATGGCGGTTGCGCGTTTTGTGGATAAATCCCAATTACCACTCAACTGTGAGTTTCCTTTATATGGCACATTATCTGTGTGGCCTTCAATTAAAATAGCAATGTCTGGGTTGTCTGCTAACACCTTTCCAAGTTGCTCAACCGCTTGACGCCCTTGACTACCAACCGCCCAACTTCCAGACCTAAATAATAATTTATTCTCCATAGAAACATAAACTTTTCCATCGCGTTGCTCAATTGTTAATCCCTTACCTTCAAAATCCGTTAAAGCTTTGGTAATTGCATTTTTTAAATTTGTCATCGCTTTGTCTTTCATCGCAATAACCCGTTCCAACTCTACAATACGATTTGACCTAGCCTCTAATTCTTTTTCTAGTGTGTTTAACCTCATGCTTTCTGAAGCAAGAGCTTGTTCTTTTGCCTCAAGTTGCGCCAAAAGTTCTCTATTTTTTCTTGAATTTTCTGCAATGGCCTTTGTGCTATTTTGCTCCAAGGCATCATAAGACGCTTTTAAATTATCATAACTAACCTTGAGGACATCAAAATCATTTTGAAACTTATTTCGTTGTTGAAGAGTTTTATCGTAATCTGCCTGTAAGCCGGCCAAGGATTTCTCCAGTCCTGCTAACGTGTTTTGTAATTTACCATAGTCTTCAGAAAGCAAATCATACTCCTTCTTCACATTTGAATACTTAGTTTCTAAATTCTTATAAACTTTCGGTGAAACACACGAAATTGTTAATACTAAGGTTGTGATTATTAAAAAAAATTTATTTAACATATTTTGTGTTATTTATCTATTTCTACTAAGATTGGACAATGGTCACTATGAACTGCCTCAGTGAGTATAACGCTTCTTTTAATTTTTTCTTGTAATGTCTTTGAAACCATCGCATAATCTAAACGCCAACCCTTATTATTAGCCCTTGAATTTGCACGGTAACTCCACCAACTAAACTCTTGCCTTGTAGGGTGTAAATATCTGTAAGAATCAATAAAACCACTCTGAATAAATGCCCCTAACCAAGATCTTTCTTCTGGTAAAAACCCTGATACATTTTTCATTTTAGGATTATGAATATCTATCTCATCATGACAAATATTATAATCTCCACATACTACCAAATTTGGGATTTGCTCTGTCAATAGTGATAGATAGTCTTGAATTTCATTCATATAATTGAATTTAAAATCTAATCTTTCATTATTGGTTCCTGAAGGTAAATACATACTCATAATTGAAATTTCATCAAAATCAACTCTTAAATTTCGTCCTTCAAAATCCATTGTTTCTATCCCTGTTCCATACTCTACATGCTTTGGTTTTGTTTTACTTAAAATAGCAACACCGCTATACCCTTTTTTTTGCGCGCTAAACCAATAATGGTATTTGTAACCAGCATTTTCAAATATGGTAACATCTAGCTGTTCTTTAAGTGCCTTAATTTCTTGTAAACAAATCACATCAGGATTTGTATTTTTTAACCAGTCTACAAAACCTTTATTCACAGCTGCTCTAACTCCATTAACGTTATAGGAAATAATTTTCATACGATTTGTTCGAATTTTAGCTAAATTAAATAATGCCTTACTTTTACACTATAAATTTAAAGCAGTTTTAACGAAAACTATTAACAAAATAATTTAATGCGTTTTAAGTTTATATAACTACATGAGATCTATCATTACGCTTTTAATACTTTGCCTTGGATGTAGCATGTTTGCACAAAACACTGTTTCAAATTACAGGAGTAAAAAAGTTCACTTCAATGACACAATAAATATTGATTCTATTAGCATCAATAACAGTTGGTTTAAAGTCAAATTAAAGAATAAAGCTCTTGTAGACACTTCTTATTACCGTGTTAATTTCAAAAAAGCTGTAATTACATTTAAAAAACCCCTTGACACAGACTCCTTAATTATTGAATATTTAAGGTTTCCCGAATATATTACTAAAACATATCGGCAACTTGATGAGTCTATTGTTGTTGATAATACTGATGATTTAAATAAACTTTATAGATTATCACAACCTAGTGAAACTAAAAATTTTATCCCATTTGACGGTCTTAGCACCTCTGGAAGTATTTCAAGGGGTGTTACTGTGGGTAATAATCAAAATTCTGTTTTAAACAGTGAACTCGATCTGCAAATAACGGGAAAACTCAATGATAAGGTGTCATTAAAAGCATCCATTCAGGACGCCAATATTCCTTTACAAGAAAGCGGATATTCGCAAAGATTGGACGAGTTTGACCAAGTTTTTATAGAATTATCAAGTAATAATTGGAACATAAGAGCTGGTGATATCGATCTTGAAAACAAAACCTCTTATTTTGGGGCGTTTTCAAAAAGAGTTCAGGGACTCGGTATCAATCTAAATTTTAAAAATGAATCAAGTGTTACCACTGCCTCAGCGGCAGGAGCCATTGTGAGAGGACAATTTACCACAAGTCAATTTACTGCTCAAGAGGGTAATCAAGGCCCTTACAAGCTTCAGGGAAGTAATGGCGAATTATTTGTGTTAATTGTTTCAGGAAGTGAAACCGTGTACGTAAATGGCGTAGTTGTTGAGCGAGGTGAAAATAAAGATTACATCATTGATTACAATGCAGGAGAACTTATTTTTAATCCAACATTTCCAATTACTTCAGAGATGAGGATTACCGTTGATTATCAATTTAGCGACAGAAATTACTCACGACTAGTTGCCTACAGTAGTGCAAGACACAAAACAGAGCGACTTGAAGTAGGTGTTTCAATTTACAGTGAAAATGATGCTAAAAATCAACCCTTACAGCAAAATTTATCAGAAGAACAAGTTCAATTATTAGCTGATGCTGGAGATGATAGGGATTTAATGGTGGCACCTTCAGCAATTCCTGAAGCCTACAATGAAAATAGAATTTTATATAAGAAAGAAATTATTGATGGCAACGAAGTCTTTGTTTTCTCAAATAATTTAGAAGATGATCTATTTAATGTGCGCTTTAGTCTAGTTGGTGAAAACCAAGGGAATTATATTATAAGTACTACTAATGCAATTGCAAACATCTATGAGTATATCGCTCCTGTTTCGGGAGTTCCACAAGGTAATTATGCCCCTGTAATTCGATTAATCGCTCCAGTAAAACTTCAAATGGCTATTATTAATGGTCACTATAAACCTCATGATAAAACAACCATCGATTTTGAAATTGCTGGTAGTAAAAATGATCTGAATCTTTTTTCTAATCTTGACGACTCCAATAATAATGGATTTGCAAGTAAGCTAGAAATTACTCAAAAGATGATAAAAAATGACAGCTTATGGAATCTAGATTTAACTATTAATTCTGACTACATACAGGAGAATTTTAGAAATATAGAGGGTTTATATAATGCCGAATTTAATAGAGACTGGAACTTGGCGCAACCAACAGGCAGTTTAATTACTACTCAAACAGGAAATCAATTACTCTTCACTTCTGGACTACAACTCGAACACGCTCAGAAAGGATCAATTAACTATTTTTATGAACATCTGAACTATAGTTCAAATTTTAACGGTAATCGACATGTTTTTTTAGCAAATATTTCATTACATAATTTTAAATTTAGATCAAATACGAGTCTTTTAACTACAAATTCAACGTTTAACAACTCTTCTTTCCTGCGCTCAAGTAATGAACTCACTAAAAAGTTTGAGAAAGGATGGGCTGGTGCACGTCTATCGATTGAAGACAATGAACAAAAAGAAAAATCAACTAACCAACTAACACTACTGAGTCAGCGATTTAAATCCTATGAAGTGTTTACAGGAATTGGGGATAGTACTAAAGTATTTGCTGAAATTGGTTTTAAAAAAAGAATAAATGACAGTCTTAGAAATAACTCTTTAAAAAGAGTTAATACATCAAACACCTATTACGTAAAATCAAATATCATTCAAAATAACAATACCAATTTCAATATATTTATAAATTACAGAACTTTAAAATCAGAAGATCAATCAATTCCAAACGAACAATCATTAAACTCTAGATTACAATACAATCAAAAATTTCTCAAACAAGTTATTACTTTTAACACCCTTTTTGACACAAATTCTGGAACACTTCCACAACAGGACTTTACCTATATTGAAGTGGAGGCAGGGCAAGGAGCTTACACGTGGATTGATTATAATAATAATGACATTCAAGAGCTTGAAGAGTTTGAAATTGCTCAATATCAAGACCAAGGAAAATACATCCGAGTGTTACTACCAAATCAAGTATTTATAAAAACACATCAAAATAGATTAAGTCAAACACTCACAATAAATCCAAAACAACTCAAGGTCAAAAATGCAGAGCAACCTAATTTCTTGACACGTCTATATAATCAAACCTCCTATCTTATTGATCGCAAAGCGAAGCGCGATGGAAATAATTTCAATTTGAATCCATTTAAAGGAGGTTCAGGCAATCAACTAGGCTTACAGCTAAATTTTAGAAATGTTCTATTTTTCAATAGGGGGAAACAGCATTACACCACCTCTTACACTTATTTATCTAATAAATTAAAAAATACGCTGTCATTTGGATTCATCGAAACATCTTTGAAAAGTCATCAACTAAATTTTAATCATAAAATCTATACTACTTGGTTAATAAATGTTTTAGGCACCCATGAAAATAACGAAAGCTTTAGTGAAAACTTTGTGAGTAAAAACTTCAATATTAACCAAAATAGGCTTAACCCAAAAATCACCTATTTAGTTAGTGACTATGTTAAATTTGACGCTTTCTACCAATATACCGCCAAAGAAAACATCATTGGAGAGATGGAAACCCTAGAACAACAAAAATATGGCTTGTCATTTACACTTTCAAACTCTCAAAAGGCAGCCTTATCTGGTGAATTGAATTTTTTTTCAAATACATTCAAAGGGAATGCTAATTCTCCTGTAGGTTATCAAATGATGGAAGGATTACAACCTGGTAAGAACTTTACTTGGAACATTTTGGCTCAAAAAAAAATCACAAAGTTTTTAGATCTTAATTTCAGTTACTTTGGAAGAAAAACCGAAACTAGTAAAACAGTGCATACAGGAAACGTACAACTAAAAGCATACTTTTAATAAAAAACTATGAGCAAAAACAGTCTATTTAAAATAACTACCCTAGTGCTATTTTTTATTGGGAATACGGTTTTTGGACAAGTTCACACCAAGTCGAAAGACACCTTAAATAAAAAAGTACTAAAGACTCAATTTAATGATAAACAAATGAAACATGACGGATTTGATATTGGGCATGTAAAATATCAACCTGAAAGCAACTGTGATTACATCATAATAAATAAAGATACTCATGTCAAACTGGATCCCATAAACATTGGGGATAAATCGTTTATTTTTTTAAAAAATGACATAAAATCTGTTTATTACAAATACCGACCACTCAGGCGCATGAATCGCTGTCCTGAGGCAATCCCCATACTTCTTGTTACTGTAAAAAAAAGAGATAGTTTGTAAGCTATCTCTTTTTTATTTTTGAAACAATCATCTACTTGACTATGATTCGTCTAACATACTTAAATCGTCTGTTGCCGATTCTTACAAAATAAACTCCGGCAGAGGCATAAGACATGTTTAAATCATACTCGTAGCCCTGTCCGTTTTCATTATCTAAGGTCTTCCACAATAAAGTTTGTCCTAGCGTATTTTGTACTGTTAAATCCAACTGATCATTTATAGAAGAAGTTCTAAGTTTCACCGAATAGCGATTATCTCCATTGTAAATCACTTCGAAACTATCATCATTCATGTCATTATCTCCAATGGATAACGCCGGTGTTCTGGCACAGATACGAATAGTCCAATCAAGTAACGCTCCCCCTAATGAATTTCCTAATCTATCTGTAACAACCAATTTCCAATCTCCAAGAGCAGAAAGACCATTAAAGTCATTTAAATCTCCATCTGGAGTAAAGACCCCTTCAAATGGAGCAGAGCCAGAACTGATTCCTGCACCTGCATCGTCATCAAAAACAGTATTCGTGTAATTACTCCCAGACCCACCATTTCTATCAGACAACATGACTTCAGTAGCATTATTAGGTGCCACTAATTTAATTTCAAGATCAGAATCATTGACGTGAAATATATTTAAAGTAATATCAATGTCATCAACTATAATGTCATTGGAAATACTTATGATAGACTCTGCAGGCGTTCCATTATCAGAAATTCCAAAATTAGTATCATTCTCTTCAGTCGAACATGAGATATTTGTAACTTCTGTTGATGCTGAATCATTAGTCGCGTCAGCATCTCCAGGAAGGAGTGTTGTCGAGGTCAACGCATAAATCCCAAACGCAGACAAATCAGCGGATGTTGAAAATGTGTAAGACAAGGTGTTTCCGGATGTTACAGTGGCACTTACCGTCTCTTGAACTGGAGCTCCTCCATTCATAACATAATTTACATTAAAGTTTGACTGATCCTCAGTTCCAAAATTAGCAATAGTAATCGTCACCGATTCAGATCCTAAGCCCTCACCAGAATTTGGAGAGGAGATATCGGTAACACCAATATCATTTGAACTGAGCGTAAAATCACCACATAATTCTAGACCCCAACTATTAAAAGTTCCACCATCTTGATTCGCGTTATCTGTAATGGTTAACGTCCAAATACCTGAAGATTGAAGTCCATTGAAATCTGACAAACTCCCTTGAGGCTGAAATAAGCCTGTAAACGGTGCTGATCCACCAGCAATTCCAGACGATGCATCATCATCAAAAACGGTATCAATATAATCATCTCCACTGCTTCCATTCCCGTCGGATAACAACACACTTTCATTACTTGGTGATGTTAATGTTATCGTCAAATCAGCATCCCATGTATGATTGAGATTAATCGTAACATTGACATCCTGAACAGAGAATTCTGGCCCGATAAAAATAGTTGATGTTGTTACTGTCCCTGCATCTGGACCAATCCCTTGTTCAGTTGTATTTGTCGATGTTAAACATGAACTATTTACAACTGTCGTGAGCGCTGTATCATTTGTGGTGTTACTATCTCCTGCCAACAATGAACTTGATGAAAAATTATACGTTCCAAGCTCTGATAAATCGGCTGTTTGAGTAAAACTGTATGACGTTGATTCTCCTGCCGGTAAAGTGACTCCAACAGTTTCAACGACTGGAGTTCCTCCGTCAATTATGTAGTTAATATCAAATCCTGTTTGATCTTGTGTTCCAAAGTTCTTGATTATAACACTGACTGTCTCATCAGATAAAAAAGTTCCAGTCTCGGGAGCAGTAAAACCAACTATACCAATATCATTGGCAAATTCATGTAATACATCACTACTCGCGCAGTCATTACTATTATCTTCATCAATGTCATAATCAGTGCATGCATTAATAGTATATGTCTGACCCTCAATTGACAAGTCAGCTTTGGCGCTAAAAATATATTGTTCAGCAGTTTGTGATGCCAAAGACCTGCCAAATGGCTCTGAAATTATCGTTCCGCCATCTATTTGATACGTAACATCAAACCCAGAAGCTGTTGCTTCACCAAAATTAAAAACAGTTACTGTAATTGTTTCGTTGTCTGTTAGCACTCCTGTTGTTGGCGTGTCAATACTTACGACACCAACATCATTCGTGGTATTTGGTGCCAACTGAAATACACCAGCAACATTTTTTCTTCCTCCTGACATCACTTCATTGACAAACCAGAATTTTTTATCTCCATCTGGATCTATATCTATTTTGCTGTAATCTCCATATCTCGTTCCGGGAATATTTGAATCCCCGGCAATGATTGTTCCCTCTTCAACAGTCATTACACCCAAATCATCTCCTGCAAAACGACCTGTGTAGTAAGATCCAACTCTTATGTCTGAATCTGTACTATTTGCACTTGACATTCCTGTATATCCCATTCCAATGTTTCCTTGAATATCCATTGACAAACTTGCATTCCACGCGTGTCTGTTGTCTGGGGCCGTGTAGGTCCCCTCTTGATAAATTGCCCAAGGTTGACCATCTCCAGATTGTCTTAGTTCGTACCAACGAACTCCCGCCTGTTCAACAGAAGACCCGTCAACATCAACAACAAAATTAAAGAGTGCCGAATTGTGCGAATCAAACTTTCTAAATTGAGCTTGATTCATGACAGTCCATTGCAACGCATCTATACTCGCTCCCCCTGAAGGTTGATTTAAATTCACAAAACTGCCACCATCAAACGTCGAATTAAAAGAAGTGACCGAGCCATCTGCATTACCGCTGGCATCAATTCCTAAGTTCGTTGGACCTGTGACTGTTGAACTTGAGACATTTGCCCAATCCATGGTCACATCCCACAATTTAATGTGATCGTCTTGACTCACATTTCCCCAGCCATCATCTGCAAAATAAACCATAAATGCAGGTCCTGTAATAGCTGTATCATGACTTAAATTTAAAAACTGTGGTGAGTCAAATCCTCCTGGATCTTGCCATCCCGGGACTGTAAAAGAAACCATTTGAGCACCTATATTCCCTGCAAGCATTTCAGCGCGTTCAAACACATGAAATGTCCCACTTAAATTATCAGTCATATAATATCCATCATGCCAAACTGAAACCTTTTGATAATCATTCACAGAACCGTAAGTGTATACTGTCCAACCATCATTAACAGGGTCAGGACCATCAGAGATGGCTAATTGCGCGCCTCCTCCAAGAAAAGACATTACCCATCTATCTGCTGCATTGTCATAAGAAACCGTCAAATCACAACACCCTCCGGAAGGAAATATTGTAGGATTTGGAGAGACAAGACCAGCTGTTAACGAATTTCCTTCTTTATCAAAGATTTGAAATGCTGTGTTAAGAACAGAAATATAGTGATTTGGACCCACTGCTCCTGCAGGATCTGTTGGCTGAGAACTTGAAGCACCTGTCTCAAAAACAAGTAAGGGCTCTTTTGTATCTATTGTATTTTTTAATCTATGTGGAGCTTCTGCTAAAGCATCAGATCCATTTGAACCTTTCCCAATGATAATTTCTTTATTCTTAGAAGCTCTTCCATCGTTCATTTCTTTAGTTCCAGCTAATTCAGGCCTTACCAAAGTTACTCGTGATGCTATTGAGGGTACTTTTTCAACCTTTGTTGGTGTTCCAATATACTTTGGTTTTTCTGTTTTTGATGCTATTTGCTGTGCATAAAATGACTGACTAGCCAAAAATAAACAAATAGCAAAAAGCCATTGTAAAGTTCTCTTCATGATAACAGTTTTTAGTGATTTTCTATTAATTTTTCAAAAATAATTCATTTTGAGATAATAAAAGAAAAAAAACCAAAGAATTCGGGCACTGAAGCCTCATCACCTAAGCATTGAGAGTAAAAACACACCCCACATTTTAGTTTGTATGTTAGGAATGTTAATTAAATTATTTCTTTTTAAATTTTCTTTAGCCAATGTTTCACATCGACTTCTTCACTTATGATTGCTTTGAGATCTTTTACATTAAAGCGCTTTTGACTCATTGAATCTCTCTGACGAATTGTTACGGTGTTGTTCTCTAACGTTTCATGATCTACTGTGATACAAAAAGGTGTCCCAACAGCATCTTGTCTTCTGTATCGTTTTCCAACAGCATCTTTTTCATCATAAATTACATTGAAATCCCATTTTAATTCATCAACAATCCCACGAGCAAGCTCTGGCAAACCATCTCTTTTTATTAACGGAAAAACAGCAGCCTTCGTTGGAGCGAGCACAGCTGGTAATTTTAACACAGTTCTCGTTGTATTATTTTCTAATTCTTCTACTTGTAGAGCTTTTGAGAAAACAGCTAAAAACATACGATCTAATCCAATAGATGTCTCCAAAACATAAGGGACATAGCTTTTATTTTCTTCATGGTCAAAAAACTGTAATTTTTTTCCTGAAAATTCTTCATGTGCTTTTAAATCAAAATCTGTTCTAGAATGAATCCCCTCTAATTCTTTAAAACCAAAAGGAAAATCAAATTCAATATCAGACGCTGCGTCTGCGTAATGAGCTAATTTTTCATGATCGTGAAAACGGTAATTCTCTGGCTGCATTCCTAAGGATAAATGCCATTTCATACGTGCCTCTTTCCAGTACTGATACCAATGTTGTTGTGTTCCTGGTTTTATAAAAAACTGCATTTCCATTTGCTCAAATTCTCTCATCCTGAAAATGAATTGTCGCGCAACGATTTCATTTCTAAAAGCCTTCCCTGTTTGAGCAATTCCAAACGGTATTTTCATTCTACCGGTTTTTTGGATATTTGAAAAATTTACAAATATTCCCTGAGCAGTCTCTGGACGTAAAAATAAATCCATCGCACTGTCAGAGGAAGCTCCGAGTTTGGTTCCAAACATTAAATTAAACTGCTTGACATCTGTCCAATTTTTACTACCTGACAAAGGATCTGAAATATCTAATTCCTCTATGAGTTGCTTAACATCGTGCAAATCTTCTTTTTCAAGAGACTGTCCTAATCGTTTTAGAATAGAATTAATCTTTTCCTGGTAAGCTAACACTCTTTGATTGGTTGCCAAAAACTCCTCTTTATTGAAATTTTCACCAAAACGCTTTGTTGCCTTCAAGACCTCTTTATTGATTTTCGCCTCAATCTTTAAACAATAGTCTTCTACCAAAACATCAGCTCGATATCGCTTTTTTGAGTCTTTATTGTCAATTAGTGGATCATTAAACGCATCGACATGACCAGAAGCTTTCCAAGTCGTTGGATGCATAAAAATTGCCGAATCAATACCGACAATATTGTCATTCAATTGCACCATGGCTTTCCACCAATAATCTCGAATATTTTTCTTTAATTCAACACCATTTTGAGCATAGTCATAGACTGCGCTTAAGCCATCATAAATATCACTACTTTGAAATACGTAACCGTACTCTTTTGCGTGTGAAATTACTCGTTTAAATTGATCCTCAGTATTTGCCATGCTGCAAAAATAAACAACCACTTCAAACAAACGGAACGGATTTCAAATTTATTTTATTATTTTAAAGCAATTGGAGAGAAAAAGTCTTACTTGTGCTTAACCTATGCTATTAAAATACGTAAGTAAACGCGAAAAATGAACCATTTACAACTGTTGAACTTTTAAAATATCAATGATTTTAAATCACCTTATCAATGTGCTTTTTCCAAAAGTTTGTTTTGGTTGTTCAGACATTTTAAGCGATAATGAGCATTTAATTTGTACTTCATGCAGGCATAATTTGCCTTTAACTAATTATCATATTAACAACATTGATACCCTAAAAAAGGTTTTCTATGGCAGAGTACATATTGAGAATGCTACCGCGCTTTTACTTTTTGAAAAAAAGGGAATTGTCCAACAATTACTTCATCAGTTAAAATATAAAGGTCAAGAAAATATTGGTGCTTTTTTAGGGAAATGGTTAGGACACGAATTAGCCGCTATTGAAAATTATCAAGCCATTGATATTGTAATTCCAGTACCTTTACATAAACGGAAGCAACGTAAACGGGGTTTTAATCAAGCTGCAAAATTTGGAGTTGAAATTGCAGCAGCACTTGGTGCCGAGTATGTAGATAATGTTTTGATAAAAATCACCAATACTAAAACTCAAGTTTTCAAAAGCCGTATAGCTAGATGGCAACAGAATACAACGACATTCACATTAGAAAATAGCGCGAGAATTGCCAATAAGCACATTCTTTTAGTTGATGACATTGTCACCACTGGAGCCACTGTGGAGTCCTGTGTCAATGTTTTAAATCTCGCTGAAAACATAAAAGTTAGTGTCGCTTCGATGGCATTTACAGCATAAGTCTTCGTTAATTCTAAATTATGTTGTTATTTTTGTCAAAATTGATGTTTAATGAAAAAGGTTTTTATAAATAGTTTGCTTTTATTGCTAATTTGTCTCCTTTTTTCCCAATGCGCGAATAGAGGGACTCCCTCCGGAGGAAATAAAGACATTGCACCTCCAATCATTACACAATCAATTCCTGAAAATTATTCAACCAACTTTAACGCAACTGAAATAAAGATTTTTTTTGACGAATACATAAAGATTAAAGATCTCAGGAAACAACTTATTGTATCCCCTCCTATGGATCCAGAGGCTCAAATAACACCTCTCGGTTCTGCAAGTAAATACATTACAATTCAAATTTTTGACACGCTTCAACCAAATACCACCTATGCGTTTAATTTTGGTGAAAGTATCGTTGACAATAATGAAAGTAATCCTTATCCATACTTCCGTTATGTTTTCTCAACAGGAACATATATCGATTCTCTCAAAATTAATGGTGTTATTGAAGACGCTTTGAATGACAAGCCAGATAATTTTGTTTCGGTCATGCTTTATGAAATGGATTCCACATTTTCAGATTCCATAGTTTACAAGAAAAAACCTAATTACATTACCAATACTTTAGACAGTACTGCACAGTTTCAATTAGATAATTTGAAAGCAGGCGACTATTTCCTTGTCGCATTAAAAGATAATAATACCAATTTCACATTTGAGCAGAAGGAAGATAAAATTGGTTTTAAAGAGAATATAATTACCGTTCCTTCAGACAGTTCCTATAATGTGAGGTTATTTAAAGAAATTTTTGATTTTAAGGCGACAAGACCCTCTCTTGTCTCTGGGAATAAAATTGCTTTTGGTTACGAAGGAGATTATAAAAACATGAATATCCAAATAATATCTGACGTCCCTAAAGATTTTCAGTACAGCATTATTAAAGATTCAAAATCTGATAGCCTTCATTATTTTTTTACACCAGATATGAAGCGTGATTCGTTGGTTTTTAAAGTCTCAAATCATTCCTACACTGATACACTCACTGTTCGATTAAAAACGCTTGAAAAAGATTCACTAACGATATCAGCTGTCAATCAAAGTACCCTAAAATTAACTGAAGATTTTGTGCTTACGGCAAACATACCATTTGCACATATAAATGAGTCCAAAATTAATATCATAGATAAAGATTCTGTCAATATAAATTTTACAAAGTCTTACGAATCCTTAAACAACAATTACCGTTTCAAGTTTGACAAGCAAGAAGAGAGCTCTTACAAAGTTCAATTACTTCCAAATGCCTTGAAAGATTTATTTGGAAGAACCAATGACACATTAAACTATAATTTACGGACAAAGGCTGTGTCTGATTACGGTAATTTACGACTTACAATTGATAATGCAGCTTATCCCTTAATTGTGCAACTTGTGACACCTAAAGGGAAGGTGAAAGATGAAAAATACACAACTAAGCCAGAGCCCTTAGATTTTGTTCATATTGATGCTGCAAAATATTTAATTAGAGTAATTTATGACGAAAATCAAAATAGAATATACGACACAGGTAACTACCTAAAAAAGACACAACCCGAACGTGTCAGCTATTATCCATCTGTCCTTGATATACGTAAAGGCTGGGATTATGTTGAAAATTTTATTTTAAAATAAAATCATCTCGATCATCCAAAAACTTGAATCTATGTCTAATAGTTTCTAAATGAGATTTTTCTAAAACAACTATTTCTGTATGTTCTAAATTAGAGATACTTTGTGTTATTTGATCTCCTAGTCCATTATAAATCGCTGAATGCCCGGGATATTGATGATTGTTATTGTCAAGTCCAATTCTATTGACACCAATACAATAACTCATGTTTTCAATTGCCCTTGCCTTCAATAAAGCATCCCATGCCTCAACGCGTGGTGTTGGCCAATTAGCCACGTAGACTAAAAGATCGTAGTCAAATATGTTTCTTGACCATACAGGGAAGCGCAAATCATAGCATATTTGTGGCATAATTTTCCAGCCTTTATAATTAATTATTACACGATTGCTCCCTGAGGTATAAGATTTGTGTTCTCCTGCCAAAGAAAAAGTATGCCGTTTATCATAATACTCCACATGGCCATTAGAAGTTACAAATACAAACCGATTAAAGAAATTACTATTGTCTTTTATCACCAAACTTCCGCAAATAGCTGTATCATATACTTTAGCTATTTGCTTCATCCAAGTAATTGATTTTCCACCCATTAATTCGTAAACACATTCGGGTTGCATTGTAAATCCAGAGGTAAACATTTCTGGCAAGACAATAAGATCTTTTGGCTCTTTTAATAGCTCGATTTTTTTCGTGAAATTACTTCTATTTTTTTCAGGTTCCTCCCAAATTAAATCTGATTGGATTATGGCTGTTTTTAGTCGATCTTGCATGTTTAAAAATAATTAAAATTACCAGGAATCTCCTATTTGAAAATGAAATTATCATATAAACAATGTTCGATAGACAATCTTGAAACCTTAATTTTGGTTTCAAGAAAGACATTTATTGACGCCTTTGAGCGTCAAAATAATCCTGAAGACTTTAAGCAATACATGAGACAAGCATTTGATAAAAATGAAATTAAAAACCAGCTTTTAGATAAAAATATGATTTTTTATCTTGTTTACACAATGCATGATTTGGTCGGCTACTTCAAATTGAATAAAAACGAAGCACAAAAAGAAAAATTTAAAAACTCATGTGTTGAATTAGAACGTTTTTATGTTTTAAAAACTTTCCAAAATCAAGGTATTGGTGCATTGATGTTACTAAAAGTTTTAAATATTGCTCGTCAATATGGAGGTGATTTTCTGTGGTTAGGCGTTTGGCAAAAAAATAAAGATGCTATTAGATTTTATGAATTACAAGGATTCAAAAAGTTTGAGTCACACCCCTATTTTATTGGTAAAGACCAGCAAATTGATTGGATCATGAAAAAGAATTTCAACTCTTAATACAAATCATCTTTTAAATATTTGCCTTAAGACCCCATAACATGAATTTTGAATATTCCTTTCTAGTAACAGCACATCTTACCTACACTTTATTTAAAATCTCTGCGGCTTTTACAAGGGTTTCATCTGTTTTTGCAAAGCAAAAACGCAACATCTTTTCATCTAAATTATTAACATTAAAGACTGAAAATGGAATGGATGCGATTTTTTTTACTTTAGTCAATTGTTTCGCTAATTGATAATCATTTTCTTGAGAAATATTAGAAAAATTAAGCGCCTGAAAATAAGTTCCTTTTGATGGCTTAAATGAAAATCTTGATGCTTTTATAAGATTAAGAAATAAATCTCTTTTGGACTGAAACAATTCAGAAAGCTCTTGATAATGACTAGGCTCACTTAAATATTGGGCCAGCGCTCTTTGACTCGGATGGTGAACGCTAAAGACAGTGAATTCATGAACTTTTAAAAACTCATGCATCAGCTCTTTGGGAGCACATGCATACCCTACTTTCCAGCCTGTATTATGAAATGTTTTTCCGAAAGAGGCTGTAATAAAACTTCGTTTCTTTAAATTAGAAAACAAACAAACACTTTGATGTTGTTGTCCATCAAAAATAATATGCTCGTAGACCTCATCACTCAAAACAATAATATTCGTATTTAGGGTGAGCTCTTGCAATTGTAACATATCATATTTTGAAAGAACCGTCCCCGTTGGATTATGAGGTGTGTTAATAATTATCATTCTTGTTTTAAGATTGATTGTTTGTTTCACCTCTTCCCAATCTATCTTATAATCTGGATATTTTAATTGAATAGATACCGCTTTTCCACCACACAATTCGATTGTAGGAATATAGCAGTCAAAAGCTGGATTAAAAACAATAACCTCATCATTAGTGTGAACAAACGCTGTAATTGCGGCATAAATCGCCTGGGTTGCTCCTGCAGTTATCACAATTTCTCCATCTGGATGATAAGTAGTTCCATAAAGAAGATCGTATTTTTTTGCAATCGCTTCCCTTAAGGGAAATACACCAGACATTGGAGCATAATGATTGTGACCCTCATTCATAGCTTGTGATACAAGATTAATTAACTTTTGATCTCCCTTAAAGTCAGGAAATCCCTGAGATAAGTTAACAGCATCATGTTCTTGCGCCAAAGCACTCATTACCGAAAAAATTGAAGGTTTTAGATGAGGCAATTTTGAGAAATAATTCATTTAATTAATCCTGTTTTATATTTTGTTGATGATTATTATATTAATTATTCATTAAATCTTCTATCTCTTCAATATCAATAGGAATATTTCGCATTAAATTATAGGGAGCGCCATTATCGTTAATTACAACGTCATCTTCTAATCTTATCCCCATATTTTCATTTGGAATATATATCCCGGGTTCTACGGTAAATACCATATTTGCCTTCATGGATGTTTTTAAAGCTCCATAATCATGAGTGTCAAGACCCATATGATGTGATGTCCCATGCATGAAATATTTTTTATAGGCTGGCCATTTAGGGTCCTCGTTCTGAACATCTACCTTATCAATAAGTCCTAACCCTAATAATTCTGATGTCATTAATTTACCAACTTCAATATGATATTGCGCCCAATCTGTTCCTGGGGTTAACATCTTTGTAGCTTCACTTTTAACTCTAAAAACCGCATTATAAACAGCGCGTTGACGCTCTGAAAAACGACCATTTACTGGTATTGTTCTTGTCATATCACTGCTGTAATTTGCATATTCTGCTCCAACGTCCATTAACAACATGTCACCATCCAAACATTGTTGATTATTTTCGATATAATGCAATACACAAGCGTTAAAGCCAGAACCTATAATCGGTGTGTAAGCAAATCCTCGTGATCTATTGCTTAAAAACTCATGTGCATATTCGGCTTCAATTTCATACTCCATTACACCTGGCTTAACATAGTTTAAAACACGACGAAATCCTTTTTCTGTTATGTCACATGCTTTTTGAATTAATGCAATTTCTTCAGATTCTTTAACACCTCTTAAACACTCCATTATTGGAAAACTTCTAGCATAAGAATGTGCAGAAAATTTGCCTTTAACCTTTTTTATGAAGCGGTCTTCACGGGTTTCTATTTCAACCGTTTGTCGATAATGCTCATTTGTATTAAAATAAATGGTTTGCACTTCAGACATTAAACTTTGAAATATTCTATCAAATTCTGATAACCAATACACTGTTTTTATACCTGAAACCTCAGTCGCCATTTCCTTGGTTAGTTTTGAGCCTTCCCATATAGCAATATGGGCATTGGTTTCTCGAATAAAAAGAATTTCTCTATGTCGAATTTCAATTGCGTCTGGGAATATCAATAATATGGTTTCATCCTGATCTGCACCACTTAAGTAAAAAATATCACGCTGTTGATGAAATGGGAGTGAACTATCTGCACCTGTGGTAAACACATCATTGGAATTAAATACGGCTAGAGAATTAGACATCATTTTTGAAGCAAATTTTGCTCTGTTTCTAATAAAAAGTTGATTGGTGATGGTATGATACTTCATTGCAAAGAATTTATAAACAAATGTAATCATTAAGAATGAACAGCAATCAATTAAACTTTCTTGTTGAAAACAACTAACGATCTGCTTGCAACTTGAATGATAACACAACATGTAATTCTTCCTATGTACAAAGTTTTGATTGTTTAAACTAGTTTGATTAATTTCATTGAAAATTTAAATTTTTGAAAATGAAAAATATTTTTCTTCTGTTAATCTTCTTATTCGTCAATTCTTATACAGTGGTTTCACAACAGTCTCTAGTTAAAAATGTTCCGTTTACAAACATTGGTCCCACAATAATGAGCGGACGTGTAGTAGATTTTGATGTTAACCCAAATAATCCTAATGAGTTTTATGTAGCTTATGCTTCAGGAGGATTGTGGTACACCAATAACAACGCAACCTCATTTGTATCAATTGCAGATAATGCTCCAACTCAAAACATGGGTGATATTGCTGTCGATTGGGATTCCGAAACGATATGGGTTGGAACTGGAGAAAGCAACTCTTCCCGATCCTCTTACGCAGGAGTTGGAGTTCTAAAGAGTATCGATAAAGGAAAGACATGGACAAATGTTGGATTAACAGATTCTCATCATATTGGAAGAGTTGTTATTAATAAAAACAACACAAATGAAGTGGTGGTTGGTGTAGTTGGTCATCTCTACACTTCAAACTCAGAGCGGGGAATATTCAAAACAGTTGATGGAGGAAAAACGTGGAATAATGTGCTATTTATAAATGATGATGTTGGAATTATTGACATTAGTGTTTCACCAACAAACCCAAATATCATGTTTGCTTCGAGTTGGGAACGCAACAGAAAGGCTTGGAATTTTGATGGAGATGGTGAAAATTCTGCTATTTACAAGAGCACAGATGCAGGAGACACCTGGGCTAAAGTAACCACCGATGAATCTGGATTCCCCGTTGGAAAGGGTATTGGTCGAATCGGGTTAACTATGTTCAATAACAACACCATTTACGCTATTCTCGATAATCAATTTCGCCGCCCAGAGCGACCTAAAGATACTGGCTCTGGTTTACAAAAAGGTGCTTTTACAAAGATGAGTGTTGCAGCTTTTTCAAAATTGGACAATGAAGAATTAAATCAGTACTTAAGGCGTCATCGATTTGCATTGAAATATTCAGCTGCTACTATTAAAAAAGCTGTTCAAGAGGGATCTGTAAAGCCTAGTGATTTGGCATTGTACATTGAGAATGCAAATTCTAACTTATTTAATTCTCAGGTAATAGGCGCAGAAGTCTATAAATCAAGTGATGGAGGCCTCTCTTGGGAAAAAACGCACAAGGATTATATAGACGGCCTCTACAATTCCTATGGCTATTATTTTGGTGTAATTGCTGTACATCCGATGAATCAAAATCATATTTATATATTGGGTGTTCCACTTTTAAAATCTGTTGATGGTGGAGTAACCTTTCATTCTATTGGAAAAGAAAATGTGCACAGTGATCATCAAGCTATTTGGCTAAATCCAAAAGTTGAAGGACATCTTATTAATGGAAATGATGGCGGAGTCAATATTTCTTATGACAATGGTAAGAATTGGACAAAAAACAATTCTCCTGCTGTTGGGCAATTCTATTACATTACCGTTGACAATCAAAATCCTTATAATGTATACGGAGGTCTACAAGATAACGGTGTTTGGTTTGGTCCAAGTGATTACTCAGCATCGAAAAGCTGGGAGAGTAGAGGTCAATATCCATACAAGGCTATTGGTGGGGGTGATGGAATGCAAGTACAAGTAGATTCTCGAAATCCTAACATTGTTTACTCTGGCTCACAATTTGGCAACTATTCACGTCAAAATTTAGAAACTGGAAAACGCATTCGAATTAATCCAAAACACCAATTAGGTGAAGCACCGTATCGTTACAATTGGCAAACACCCATATTGTTGTCTCCTCACAATCAAGATATCCTGTATATGGGCGCAAATAAACTATTACGCTCCATGAATCAAGGAGAAGATTTTGAGGTTATTTCTGACGATTTAACAACTGGAGGTAAGAACGGTAACGTCCCTTATGGAACAATTACAACTATTTCTGAAAGTCCATTTCAATTTGGATTAATTTACACAGGTACTGACGATGGCTATATTAATGTGACTAAAAACTCTGGTGTGGCTTGGACCAAAATTTCTAGCACGTTACCTCCAAACTTATGGGTGTCAAGAGTTATCGCATCTAGGCACAAGAAAAACAGGGTTTATGCAACTTTAAATGGATACCGACAAGATGACTTCAAGCCGTACGTTTTCATGAGTGAAGACTTTGGTAATACATGGAGTTCCATAAGCTCTAACTTATCAAATACTGCTGCAGTAAATGTCATAAAAGAAGACTCATTCAACGAAGAATTATTGTTTATTGGGACTGATAATGGTACCTATGCAAGTTTTAATAATGGAATTTCCTGGGAGGCATTTTCTGAGGGCCTGCCAAATGTGGCGGTCCATGATTTGGTTATTCAGGAAGAAGCGCAAGATCTATTGGTGGGAACCCACGGAAGAAGCATTTACAAAGCAAAAATTACTTCCTTACAGCAGCATGGAAAAATTGGAAACAAAGACTTGATAATTTTTGATATTAAGCCCATCAAATCATCAAGAAGATGGGGTATGTCATGGAATCAATTTTACCCCGCTTTCGAGCCAGAGTTAATGATTGAATATTTTTCCAAAAATAGTGATCATTTAGATATTAAAATATTTTCTGAAAAAGGCACCTTGTTAAATAAAATTCCTGTCAGTGTAGATGCAGGATACAACTATACTTCTTATGATTTAACTATAACAACCACTGCAAAGAGAGAGCTCTTAACAGGAGATCCTAAGTCAGGTGTTACAGAAGCACAAAATGGTAAAATTTATTTAACAAAAGGCACTTACACGATAGATATTGGAGGTGAAACATCTATCTTAAAAATAAAATAGTGGTGTATAAAGATCAATTATT
>Ga0213868_10000484_pt1 | contig 37424 bp, 31 predicted proteins | sample PICome_9_FD_160087 | JGI IMG/M metagenome (GOLD analysis project Ga0213868, IMG submission 160087) | Coastal seawater microbial communities near Pivers Island, North Carolina, United States - PICO127 | ecosystem: Environmental > Aquatic > Marine > Coastal | place: USA: North Carolina...
TACAATTCTAAGTTAACAGTACCACAAACCTGCGTTTGTGCTAAAAGCGTACTTCCTGAAAAGAAGAGCGCTACTAACAGCAACGAACGAGTTAGTAATTGTTTTTTCATAAGCTTTCTAAGCATTTAAGTTAAGCGAGCGTTAAATATCTCAAATAGGTTTGCAAAAGGCAAGAAAAAGCCCGGAGAATTTACAAAGCGTAACAATGATGCCCTTAGCAAAGAGAAAGCCGCAAAGTTGATTGAAAAATTTACGATATCAATAATTCAAGGCGTTGCAAAAAAAGTTATCAACAATATGATTTTAAATCATTTGTAATCAATACTTTATAGAATATGTCTTTGCTAATAGTTTCTGCCAAACTCCTGCTTTTAACAAGCAGATTATGATATACTCTACCTGAATTCTTGTAACTGAAGGAAACAAAACAGAGGTCAATCTTAAGCAGCTTTTTGAACTATTTTATTTAACTCACAGTTATTTCCTTGAATTTTCGACTTTTTTGATGTGATTAGGTTCTTTGAATACGCATCCTGCAAACCTTCATTGTTGTGGCCATTTTAGATTGTTCATTATCCCAATAGCGAAGGCAAGAATGAAACTCAGAAACCATAAAAAAACCCCAGAACGCCATGCATTCTAGGGTTTTTGCTTCTCTCGTGAACCCGACAGGATTCGAACCTGTGACCGTCTGCTTAGAAGGCAGATGCTCTATCCAGCTGAGCTACGAGTCCTCACCATACCTTGGTAAAGGTATTCTCAATTGCAGTAGCCGAAACAGAACCCCGAAGGATTCTGCTTTGGCTTAGTCGGGAAGACAGGACTCGAACCTGCGACCCTCTGGTCCCAAACCAGATGCGCTACCACCTGCGCCACTTCCCGAACTTGCAATATCAATGAACGTTTGTTCTTTGCGGAAAGACAGGGACTCGAACCCTGGGATCACTTACGCGATCACAGCTTAGCAGGCTGTTGCATTACCACTCTGCCATCTTTCCATTGGGGAGCGCAAATTTATACCGAATTTCGGTTTGCGCAAGGGTTTAATGCTAATTTGTGTAGTGTTGATTCAAATTAATCAAATTCACCTTTAGAATCTTCACAGTCCCCACTCCTAGTATAAAGTATTCTCTAAGTCTACCTCTTTGACTACGAAGCGTTTTGGACCGTTTTTACTTCCTCAGGGTATGAGATTCGAACGTGGTAAACACCGCGCATAAATTTCTTAAAGGCTTCACGAATAGCATTTATTTCCTTCAGGGTGATCGCAGCATTGTCTAATTGGCCCGTGGTCAACTGGTGATCAATAACTTTATCAATCATTGTACTCAACGCTTCCTGTGACTTTTCAGGTAAGGAACGCGTAGAGGCTTCAACAGCATCTGACATCATCACAATAGCAGTTTCCTTTGAGAACGGTTTTGGTCCAGGATATTGAAAAGAATCAAATTTCTTTGAATCCGGGTGATCTTCCTTGTGTTTTCTGTAGAAATACTCCACTATTGAGGTCCCATGGTGGGTGCGGATGAAATCGATCACAATGTCAGGGAGTCGATGTTTTTTTGCCAATTCTATGCCGTCGTTGATATGTCCAATTATAATTTTGGCACTTTCTTTATGACTCAATTCATCGTGAGGAGAGGCTGAGGAACTTTGATTTTCCGTGAAGTACTGAGCATTAGGAATCTTTCCAATATCGTGATATAAAGCACCCGTTCTCACGAGCAAGGTGTTCCCTCCTACTAATTCCGTGGCGTGCTCAGCGAGATTAGCAACTTGCATCGTGTGCTGGAAGGTTCCTGGAGCTTCTTTTGATAGGCGTTTAAGCAATGGATTATTGGTATCCGATAGCTCAAGAAGTGTGAGATCCGAAACTACGCCAAAGGTACGCTCGAAGAAGTATATAAGCGGGAATATAAAAAGAAGCACCAAAGTGCCAATAAGTGATGAACCTAGAGGAATAGCAGCTTCTGCGTTCCACTCCATTTGGCGGATGAGATGAATGGAAAGGTGCACGATAAGCAGGATACCCATGATTTTAAAGGTGCTTTGGAACAATTGACTTCTCTTATAGATGCCGCGGATGTTGAATAGAGTGATGAGGCCAGCAGCGAATTGGACCGCAATAAAATGCACAGCGCCACTGACAAATGGTGCAACGGCAAAGAGTAAAAAGACATGAGAAATTAAGGCCAATCGGTCATTAAAGAAGCTTCGTACAAGGACGGGAAGTAATACCAATGGCACCAAGAAGACATTTAAAACAGAAAACGAAGAGGCCCATAATGTCGCTATACCAGCACCTGAAATTGAAAACAACAATAGGTTGAGACTAGAACTGTGCGCTATGATTTGAGCGTCGTACGCATTTAAATAAAGTGCCAAGCCAAGGAACACGAGAATTAGATAGAGCAGTGCACCCGCTCTACCCTGCCAATTAAGATCATTCGCGATGCCATCGAAATTCGCTTCAAGTGCTCTGAGCATTTCGAATTTTTCAGCGGTGATTGTTGCTCCACGCAGTACGATAGGTGTTCCTTTAGTAATGACACCCCTGAAGATCGTAAGCGCATTTAATTTTGCAGTTAATGCACTATCTGTTAGCGAAGAATTCACAGTGAAAGTTGGGCTTAACTCTGTACTATCCGGCAGTGCATATTGTGCTCGTAAATATTCTGGTGAAATGCTGTTTTTCAAGCTTATAGGAGTTCCATTAGAAAGTAATACTTTATGGTTATCTGAGGGATATATTAAAACGACACCTCGACGCTGCCATTCTATGAATTCCGCCTCTGGTATGAGCGTGGAATCGATCGTTGCACGCCAATTGTCTATCTGAACACTGTAGTTGTAGTATAAATCTTTGTCAGCGATTAATTTTTGTCGATCCTCCTCCAATTTCTCTGGAGATTTTGGGATCGCAAAGTCTGTGGGTGCTATCAAATCGTCTTCGAGCCATACCTGACCCAAACGGTAATCGTATTGAAATTGGGCTTTGAAAGGAATGCTCACAAACAGCAAAGCGATGCATAAAGTGCTTACTATGCTGAAATAGACCCACTTCTGTTGTTGCTGTATCCAATTCGATGCTTTCATACCAAATACCTTCGTTTCTAGAGCACCAATTTAGTAGTTTAGTGGGGTCTTTTTGACACGAACCTAAATAACATTACAGAAGATGAAAGAAGTTGTGATCGTAAGCGCTGTCAGAACCCCTATGGGCAGCTTTGGCGGAGCACTAAGTAGCGTCCCCGCCCCAGCCTTAGGTGCCGCGGCGATAAAAGGCGCGTTAGAAAAAGCCGGTTTACCTACAGATGCTGTAGAAGAAGTGTACATGGGCAATGTTTTGCAAGCGAATCTAGGTCAAGCACCTGCGCGTCAGGCGGCGATGGCCGCAGGAATTAGCAGCCAAGTTCCATGTACCACTATTAATAAGGTATGTTCCTCAGGCATGAAAGCCATCATGATGGGCACACAGGCCATTAAAGCCGGAGATGTCGACATCATTGTTGCAGGTGGAATGGAAAATATGAGTGCTGTACCCCACTATTTACCGATGGGTAGAACCGGCGTGAAATTGGGCGACATATCGCTCGTTGACGGACTCGTTAAAGACGGGCTGACCGACGTCTATAACGCACAACACATGGGCGTTTGCGCAGAATTATGTGCTGAAGAACACCACTTTACTCGCGAAGACCAGGATGCATTTGCGCTAGAAAGCTACCGCAGAAGTGCTGCTGCATGGGAGGGTGGAAAGTTTGCAAATGAAGTGGTACCCGTTGCAGTTCCCCAACGTCGCGGCGATGCGATTGTCGTCGATACCGATGAAGAATTTACAAAAGTGAATACGGCCAAAGTACCTCAATTACGTCCTGTATTTAAGAAGGACGGAACAGTGACTGCTGCAAATGCTTCTACATTAAACGACGGTGCCTCTGCAGTTGTACTCATGAGTGCTTCTAAAGCGGCGGAATTAGGACTAAAGCCTATTGCCAAAATCACAGGATATGCAGATGCAGCACAAGAGCCAGAATGGTTCACAACGGCACCTGCGAAAGCATTGCCAAAGGCGTTAGCAAAAGCGGGCATCACTATGGAGGCGGTAGATTTTTTCGAATTCAATGAAGCATTCGCTGTGGTTGGATTGGCGAATATGAAATTATTGGGACTGGATGCAGGAAAGGTGAACGTGCATGGAGGCGCAGTCAGTCTAGGGCACCCGTTGGGTGCATCAGGTGCACGTATTATTACTACGTTGATCGGTGTTTTACAACAAAACGACGGAAAAACAGGTGCAGCAGCCATTTGCAATGGGGGCGGCGGCGCTTCTGCTTTAGTACTTGAATTGATTTAAATAGCATAGCCCTTCTTATCTTATATGGTAAGAGGGGCTGTTTAAAAAATTGATCCATTTTTAACGTTGTGCTTTTATTAGCCCGTAAATTGTGACCTGTGAGCGAATTTGACAAAGGAATAGCGTTTCTCAGTGTGGTCCCCATGCGTGGAGAGCCATCGGATGCTTCGGAGCAGGTGAATGTAGTGCTGTTCGGAGAGAGTTTTAGTATTCTCGAAGAACAACCGAAATGGGTCCGGATTCAGCTGGATCATGACGGCTATGAAGGTTGGATAGACCGCTTGCAGTACCAGCCACTCTCTCCTTCCTACTACAAATTATTAGCTACTACTCCGCTTAGAGTAAGTTTAGATCCTGTCCAATTATTGCAAGGAACAGGTCCTACGGACTATCCTTTGATCGTTCAAGGTGCCTATTTACCCTTTCTTGATGCCGGTACAATACGTCTCGAGCAGCAATCGTATTCTTTCGAAGGTGCCTTCACCACAGGGAAAAAAGACCGTGCCGATTTGGTAGATTTCGCTTTTTCCTACCTCAATGCGCCCTACCAGTGGGGTGGACGCACACCCTTTGGTATCGACTGTAGTGGATTTACCCAAATGGTTTACCGTTTAGCAGGGCATTACCTTCCGCGCGATGCTTCCCAACAAGCCAGAAAAGGAACCACACTTAGTTTTTTAGAAGAGTGTAAACCCGGTGATCTTGCGTTCTTTGATAATGCAGAAGGTGCCATCACTCACGTGGGTATCGTACTCGATGATTCTCACATTATCCACGCAAGCGGCCGTGTTCGTGTAGATGGCTTAGATCACAGTGGAATTTACAATGCAGAATTGGGCCGTCACACGCATAAACTAAGGGTATTAAAGCGGATGATTGATTAGCGCGCCAATCCCTTAACAATATCTCCCGCAGTGTGCCAAAAAGCATCTAAACCCAGTAAGTTCATCTCAAACCAATTTAGGATCTCAGTCCATTGTTCTTTATCGTAGAAATAGACATTATCCAACTTAATGGAGATTCTTGATACTTCTAGGCCACTCTCTAAATAGTGTGAATGTTCATAGTTCACTTTATCACCCCATTCCGCTTCTAATAACCTTCGCAACTCTAAGAATTGGTCGTACAGCAACGCTCTAATTTCCGGATCTTTTTGCTGAATATCGATTGCTATTCCCACAATTGGTGCCGTTAACAATCTAAAATAGAGACCTTTTACGCCCGTTTTATAGGATTCCCATCGTCCTCCACCACCGCCTTTGCTGTGATGACGAGACATGTGGCGAACGAATTGATTAAAAAAGGCAGTATTCAGTGATTTCTTTTCTTCTCTCGAAAACATTTTTAAACTTTAAGGTCTATGACGCAATATCGTAAACTTGATGGTACACCTGTAGAAAATAGCGCAGCTTATGTCAAGGCATATATGCAACAATATCCGGAGGCTATTTTAAGCGTAGGATCCGATTCCCAAAATATAGGTGGACACAGCTTATACGCAACAGTTATAGCCTTTCGTCATCCAGGAAAAGGGGTGCATTATATTCTCACTAAACGCCGGGAACAGATTATTAGGGACATGATTACTCGCCTTTTCAAAGAAGCTGAAGACAGCATCAACACTGCAGAATATTTACGTGGAGAAGGTATCGATATACCCATAACAATAGATGTTGACTACAATGAAGATGAAAATCATGCTTCACACAGAGTGATTCCTATGGTCAAGGGCTGGATTTTAGGATTAGGCTATGACATGAGCACCAAACAGAATATTCAAGTAGCTTCCGTAGCAGCGGATCATTTGCTGTAGCACTTGCACTATGGTACTTAAAAGCAACAGCGGAGATGCCTAACGATTCCCGAAAAAACTTCAAAAACTCCTAAAGAATATGGGCTTTCCATAAACACATTGCTATCCTTTGGGTTGTACCTTTGAACAAAATTTTTCATAACAGATGCGCAACGCCCTACCTTACCTAACTGCCGCACTATTATTTAGCTCTACTGCCGTAGCACAGAATTTAGGAACAATAGAAGGAGAAGCGCTCGACGCGCTGAACTTAAGTCCTCTTGTCGGCTGGGAAGTAGATGTCATACAAGGTGATATTCAGATTGAAACGAAAGTAGATGTATCCGGTAAGTTCTCTTTTGAAAAACTACCCACGGGACTCTACAACATTCGCGCAAAAAGTCCGAAGGGTCAGATTCAAACCTTACACGAAGTCCAAGTACGCTCTACCAAACCAACTTTTGTTAGTCTACACGTTGAACGTATCACCTCTTTGGATGAAGTTGCCGTTCGTGCAGATGCATTTCACCGTACCCCAGAGACACCGCTCAGTATCAAGAACATCAACCGCAGCGAAATGATGCGGATGCCGGGAGCGGTTTTAGATCTCAGTAAGGTGATTCAAAGTTTCCCGGGCGTATTGCCTAAACCTTCCTTCGGTTATGCAATTGCCATGCGCGGGGGTGCCCCAAATGAAAACCGGTATTTATTGGATGGGATTTCATTACCCACCGTAAATCACTTTAGCATTCAAGGGGCCTCTGGTGGAGCTGTAAGCTTAATTAATCTTGACCAGGTCCAAGGCATGGATCTCATTACTGGAGGATTTCCGGTAGAAGTCGATGATGCACTTTCTGGGGTCTTATTACTTGAAGGCAGAAACGCAAGAACGGATCGCTGGGGAATTCGCGCAACACAAGGCGGAACAGATTATGGCATCACCTTTGAAGGTCCGTTGGGAAAGAAAACTGCCGTTACATTGAGCGGTAGAAACAGCTTTTCGCAGCATTATTTCAGATTATTTAATATCCCTGTGCTCCCCGCGTACCAGGATGCGCAGCTCCGCATTCACCATCGTTTCGCGAAGAATAAGGATTTGACCATCATTGGAGTTGGTGGTTGGGATCAATACCTATTATACAAAGACGGAAGAGGTAGCGATGCCCTACTTTACAATGTTGGCTACATTCCAGAAGGGGATCAACAGACAGAAGTTATCGGGGCACGTTACCGAATTTTTAAAGACAACGGTCGTTGGGAATACGTTCTAAGCCGCGATCATGTGGGCAATCAAGCTGAGAAATACATCGGAAATACCGGTGTTCTTGACGATCGCCAATTGGCCTATGCTTCTTCAGAAACCAATACTAGAGCGAACCTGACACATTACGTCGTCTCTGAACAATGGCAATGGAAGTACGGATTAAACTTTGTCCACCGCGACTACGATCTCGACATGACAAGCGTTCGTTATAACAATGACGAAATGGTGCAAAGCATCGATACCGCAGATTACACAGCGGCCCTTTCATTTCAAAGTTTGGGTGCCTTCACGCACGTGACTAGAAATTACCTCGAAAATAGACTCAGTACTAATGCCGGTTTACGTTTGGACATGCACAACATAAACTTAAATTCTTTATTGAGAATTTCACCACGTGCGAGTGCACAATACCACCTTAATGAGGCGTGGGCGCTTCAAAGTAACCTTGGCTGGTACAATCAACTACCGCCGGCCATTGTGATGCTTGCAAATGAAGCCAATAATTGGACCACGGAGGGAACAGGGCCAGGCTCCGTTGCACAAGCCGCAACAGGGATAGAATTCCAGAATGGTGAAACATATCGTTTTTCTTTGGAGGCGTATTACAAATACTATAGCAGCATGCCCTACTTGTGGGACGATGAGCAATCTTTCTCACAAGCTATTGGCGCGTATGTTGCCGTCGGCGATCAAACGAGTTCTGCCGATGCAGAAGGCCGTTCCTATGGATTAGAGCTGTTTTTGCAACAAAAACTCAAGGGGACCTATTGGTGGACTTTAAGCTATAATTACGGGCACAGTGACACCCGATTAAATGAATCAAACCCCTGGCTACCCACAGTTTGGGACAATCGTCATAATGTGAATTTTGTGTTAGGAAAAGTATGGGGTAAAGGATGGCAGATCGGTGCCAAATACAGATGGGCGACTGGCACACCGTACACACCTTTTAATGCGGATTTGAGTGCGGTACGTACCAATTGGGATGTACTTCAACGGGGCATATTTGACAGTCAAAACATCATGGGCGAACGCCTTCCTAGCTATAGCGTTATCGATGTTCGTTTAGATAAAACCTACAATAAGAAAAACTACAGTTTGACCTGGTTCTTAGACCTTCAAAACTTCACTAGTTCCGCGATTCCATTGATGCCTTATTTAACGGTCGAAAGAGACGACAATGGTGCACCGCTAGTGGATCCAGCAAATGCTAATGCTTATTCTGTGAAAACCATATCCAGTGATACTGGGCGATTGCTACCAACGATAGGCCTCATCTTAGAGATTTAAACCCTATTGACCTACCTTTGCCTGCCTAAACATGAACAATGCTTAAATCAAACCTTCGTAAGCTCCCACTGTTTTTAGCTAATTCAGTAATCGCATTAACTCTATTGTGTTTATTTAGTTGGCTTGTGCGTGAAACCACGAAAGGAAAACAATGGGTACCGCATAATGTCAGCCGAACAGTAACCTACTTTTCTACGCTACCAGATCGTTTACTTATAGCAAAATCGGCCGTTGAACGTTTGCCGTTAGTCTTCATCCCGTCCCCTGAGGACTTTGAGCCAGTGAATACTTTAGATAAAGATGTAAAAGTGTTGATAAGCTATGCTACAGCGAATTGGAAGCGAAAAATCGTTATCAAAAATCTGAAGACAGATGAAGAGTTAAAGAGCTGGAACGTGGACCGATTAGCAAATCCCCACAATAGGATCATGCATTCACTCATGCTCCCGGACAGCAGCCTCATCTATTCATTGAACGGTGTTACCGGAATAATAAAGATTGATAAAAACAGTGAGCGTCTCTGGAAACAAGACTCTATCGCACATCATCACGCCATCAACATGGGAGCTGATAACACTTTTTGGGCCAATACGTACAACAAAAACAAGGGAGAGCACATTTATTATGGTGCCCAATTCAGTATTGACGGCCGCGAGTTCCCATTTATAGACAATACCATTACCCAGTTTAATGCTACTACCGGACGTATTCTATTTCACAAAAGCGTAACCGAAATTCTGATTGAAAACGACTTAACGCATGTATTAATCAAATCAGATTCACCGGGAGATCCGCTGCACATCAATGATATTCAGCCTGTGTTAGAAGATGGTCCATTTATGAAAAAGGGCGATGTTTTAATTTCATCACGAACAAGCTCATGGATCATGCACTACCGCCCCGCCACAGGTGAAGTGGTCGAATTAATCGAAGGTCCCTTTATTTCACAGCACGATGTGGATATCGAATCTGATTCAACAATCATCTTCTTCAACAACGGCGGTCAAACCCTTAAAGGAGAAAGACCCGATGCACATAGATTGGCAGAAGAGCTTTTATTAGTCGACGCACAATATTCTGGTGTTCTCCGCTATTACTTACAAAGCGGACGTTTTGAACGTATTTATCCCGAATTATTCGCTCAAAACGAGATTTTCTCATTCACTGAGAGCCTAGTGGATGCCTTACCTGGCGGAGGTTACTACATCGAGGAGCAAAACTCTAGTGTTTTATGGATCTTAAAAGACGGAGAAGTCAAATACAAGAACATTTTACCTTCGCAGCATGAAGGGCACCATCATTTAGCCAATTGGGGCAGAGTAATGCCTTAAAGACCTAAACTATGACCTTTGATCAAATCATTCAATTTCGACGCTCTAATAGAAAATTCGACCCGAACCAGCCGGTTCCTGCTGATGTTGTAGAAAAGGCCTTAGAACACGCCACATTGGCTCCTAACAGTAGCAATATGCAGCTCTGGGAGTTTCATTGGGTACGCGATGAGCAAAAGAAAAAGAAATTGATTCATGCTTGTCTCAATCAAAGTGCAGCTAAAACTGCGCAAGAATTGGTCGTGATTGTTACACGAAGAGATAAATGGCGTCAAAGAGTACAGTGGCATAAAAACCTCATTCTAAAAGACGCTGAGCGCGTTGGACGAGATGCTAAATCTATAAGGATGCGATTAGTCTATTATACGAAACTGATGCCCTTCGCCTATATGAATGATGGCTTAGGCATTTTAGGTTTGTACAGAAGACTCCTCTCCTTTTGCATCGGCTTATTTCGACCTATATATAGAGCAGAAGGACACGCTCAGCAAAGAATAACCGTTCATAAAAGTGCGGCGCTGGCAGCAGAGAATTTCATGTTAAGCATGGCATCAGAAGAATTCCATACTTGTCCTATGGAGGGGTTTGATGCAAATAGAGTTAAGAAAATTCTAGGCTTACCCCGTCGTGCGGAAATCAACATGGTGATTGGCTGCGGTAAAGGCGAGGAACACGGTTTTTGGGGACCGCGCCGAAGACTTACAACGGAGGAGGTTATCATTAAACATTGATTTTACCTCTACCTATTGGTACTATTCATTTGGGTAAATTTTTCACTTTTCATAGAATCATAAAGAATTTCAACAGCAACCTCATTGCGCCTATTAAATATCTCATATGGGGGATTGTAACCAAAAATGAAGAATTTATTCTCATGCGCTATCCCTTCTTTAACAAGGGCATCTGTCAACTGAGCTTTGTACTTTGCAATTTTCCTGTCATTTGCCCAACCACCAAAGTTTAGAACTGCCAGTAGTTTTTCAGGCTCTCTAACAAAATCAATCGACTTTTCATTAGGCAGTGGCATATCACCTCTTTCCAAAGAGTGAGGGATCATGAACATAACGCGCATATTATCCTCCAAGGTAATGGCCACAGGACTAGTCATTGCAATTCGTTGCTTACGGTCATTTCCTCCAAAAATATAGTTCGCTAAAATCGAAAAGCCTTTACTTGAACCTTGTTTATAAGAAGTACTATTCAAACGTATTGATGTAAAAAGAGCCTCTTCATAGCGTCTAATCTCAAAACTTTGATATGTATTAATTACTTCATAAGGGTATTCTTCAATTCGCTGATTCGAAGCCATAGACTTGGAATAATAGATTAGACATACAGATACTAAACTAAGGAGCAATACTGCTAAAACAATTCTTCGCATAAAATGTATTCTGTATTTCAGAAAATACGACTTATCTGTTAAACCATTACCACCTTAAGAGAAAAGGTACAGTTTTATTTAGTCTATAAAAAAACGCCCCAGATTACTGGGGCGTCTAAATAATTACGTTCGCATGTACTTATAATTATGGACTAACTAAGTTCACGCTCACATTCACGTAGAATGGATTTGTTAGCGCATTAAGCTGTGCGTAATCTGGAGAGTCTAATAGACCAAATGCACGGTAAATATCTGGACCTGAAACTAAGCGGTCAACATCGTAACGATAGTTGATACGGTACCCTGCTTGAACAGACATCCAAATGAAGTTCTTTAATGAGAACTCGTAAATCGCTCGTACGCGGATTTCTCCACGACGGATCTCTAGATCTTCGTCGCGAATGTCAAAACCTGGTAGGTTCTCGTACATGCGGAACGACTGACCTTGCAACTCATATCCTAAGAATACCATATTACGAGGGTTGATTGTTCTCCTTACGTGAACTCGAGCTGGGAACAATGCTTCGGTACCCCATTTGTTGTTTGCGCTCGTTTTGTTGTATAAGATGACAGGAATGTAGTTTAACTCGCCAACGCGGTATGTACGTGCTACACCTACAGCCCATTGCTTCTTTTCTGTAGGACGCTTGCCCCATAATACAGCCGCCGAATATTTCAAATATTGTGCAGGTATCAGTGAAGAACCATAGGTACCGCTCATATCTGCGGACCCTTGGAAAAGGATAAATTGCTCTTCATCCAATGGCTTATAAATTGTCGTATTAACCCCTGATGTGCGAAGACCATGCTCGGAAAGCGTCTGGTGCAACGGATTATCTGCAGAAGTTGGCGCTTCCGCGTAATTATAAGAAGTGTTCCAATAATTTGCTCCCATCTGCCATACAAGATTAGTCTGGCTAACTACTGGAAGGTTGAAACCCGCACGAATACCTGCTGTTGAGTTCACCTGTAGCGCCTCTCCACCTGCAATAATAGTACCGTCACCTAGGGTCAAATCCCCTGGCGTAATAGTGTATGGACTTTGAAAGTCATACCCAAATGAGATTAGCTTTGCCGGAGAAAGTCCTTCAATCTTAGCATTAGCATAACGCTTGATACTTTCATCCTCAAAGCCTAGGTCATCGTATAAACTCCAATCAATATCGTCATAAGAATCTGTTGATTCAGTTTCTGTCTGAGCTAAGATTGGCGTTGAAGTAAGGACGATTATCGCCGTCGTTAACTTCAAAAGATTACGCAACATGAGTTACTTCTTCTTTTTTGAAGGCATTTTTAAACGCTTCCATACGTCCGTCCGTCCAATGGCCTCTACTCCAATATAACCGCGCATGTCCAACGTATTATCGTCGCGCATCTTAATGGTACCACTGTATGTAGATCCATTATTTGGATCATATAGCGTTCCTTCTGACCAAGTATCATCACCTTGATAAACAAAATCCTTACACATCCGGAAGCCTCGTAACGGTAGATTGCGTAGGTCTGGATTAGGATTGTTAATATCGGTTCTAGGTTTACCCTCAGCGTCGTTTGGCTCAATGAGCCATACCACTCGACCGTAGTACTTATTACCAATACGGTCAACTTTAATACGTGAGCGGCCGTTCGATGGCTCCCAAATACCTACGAGCCTATCTCCAGGATTCTCTTTCTCTTTTTGTAGATCAAAACTTAATGTTCCAAAGGCTATGACAGCTGAAACTGCCAAGAATGTTAATTTACGAAGCATGGTCTTCTATTTTATAGTTAATTCAAGTGTAAAATTCAATTTAAAGTCACGGTTGCCGTCCCAGTAATCTTCGGCGAGGTCCGCATCTAATACTACGTATACTTTACCGTCCTCCATGATTTCACCGAGTTCGGCCTCAGGAGCTACATCTAATACTGCTTCAGCGGCACCCTCTTCTAATGGATTTTTGACCGCTGCCTCTTGCATTGATACATCCTCATTATCGCTAGCGAAGGCTACTACGAAGGCATTAATTTGAGAAAAGCCTAAGCTGTCATGAGGAAATACAGTAGCTGTTTTTAAACGCGCATCGCTGATTCTCATTCCCTCTTCAAAGGCTTCGCCTAGAACATCGGCTAAATCAATTGAAATCTCAGTTTGTGCGCCGTTTGGACCTGCAAACAATGGACCTTCAAGGCTAAACTCCAGATCATTTACCGCGTATTCATGAACTTCCCCAGGACCTGAGCAACTGGTAACCATCAAAACTGAAACTGCAACGATCCCAGCTGTTTTTAGAAATTTATACATAATCGATCTTTTTAAGAATCGGAAATATAAAACAATAAACAGAGTGGTATTGCCTTACGCACTATTTTTTGCTGTTGCGCATACTGCGATTGGGTTTAGAATAATGTGTACGGTTAATTAAGGTATCTCCCAACAGTATAAGCTCCTTAGAGTTTCAGAAACCGGTCGACTTTCAAACCCTAAGTAATAATCTACCGGGAAAATCGTCGCGTTTATTCATGAAATGAGAATTCCCCACTTCTAGTTTAACGAAGGTCGTACAGTACTTTTCATGGCACAGCTTTTGAAGATTGTTGAGAAAAATCGTTTTAACCCATGAGTGCCGCATTCATTCCATTTTTAGTACCAATAGGATTACTCTTATTTTTATTAGAAGTCTACTTTCTAAGGAAGAATCAGATTAAAATCACTCTTGAGCAGACTGCTTTGAATATTTCATTGGGATTTCTTGAACGCCTATTAGGACTGTACTTAACTGAAAAATCCATCCTGCTAGTGAACAAATCACTAGATTTTGCCTTCTTTGAGACACTTCCAAAAACATGGTGGGTACTTGCCATAACTTTCATCGCTTTAGACCTCATATGGTACATATTTCATTTAGCAGGGCATAGAATATCTCTTATGTGGGGTATACACTTAGTACACCACCATAGCGAGGAATTCAATCTAAGTGTGAATTTCGCACTAAGTCCATTAGGGTTTATCCTAAGAAGTTTTATGTATTGTTCCTTAGTCGTTTTCGGCCTACCTGTAGAATATGTCATTCTTAGTAGTTATTTGAATGCATTTTATCAATATTACCTGCATACTCAGTTTATCAATACCATTCCCTACCTAGAAAAAGTTTTTGTAATGCCTGCGCATCATCAGGTGCATCATGGCTCCAATGAATTGTATTTAGATAAAAACTTTGGAGGGGTATTTATATTTTGGGATCGACTGTTCAGAACATACCAGCCATTAGTTGAACCCGTAAATTATGGGCTAACTGCTGCTCTGCCGCATAGGGACTTTTTTAACTTACAAACGTTTTTTTTCAAGAAACTCCTAGCTAATTTTAAATCAATGGGGTTCAAAGATGGAATTCGTTTGCTTTTCGTAGGCCCGGAACATCAATCATCGGAGATTCCTTCAGTGTTACCGTTAAAAACCAACACCTCTAAAACCAAGTTAATTATCGGAGTTTTGATTTATGTTCTCGCTTATCAAACATTGATACAAATTGAAAACCTAGTTTGGTTCATCATAGTTTTCTTGTTGAATTTTATTGCCATCATAATCATCAATGGTATTAACTTCTCAAAAAGCATCAACAAAACACCTGATATAAATGAGCACTGATGGGCTCAATATTTATTGTCAATAACGCGTAAAAGGTAATTGGCTGGGTAATTCTTTCTAATCGAAGCCTTTACTACCTTGCTATTCTAAAGGAATATAGCAAGTGCACGTAAACAACCCCTTTGATTCAAATTATAAATTTTCCCTACTGGTAAATGCCGTTCCTGAACTAGAAGCATTCATTATACCAGGGAAGTTTGCGAGAAAGAGCATAGATTTCAGTGATCCCGAGGCGATTTATATGTTAAATAAAGCACTGTTAAAGTGGCGTTTTAACGTGAATTGGACCTTAAAAGAAGGGCACCTCTGCCCTGCTGTTCCCGGACGATTCGACTATTTACTTCATGCAAACGATCTACTGTCTAAAATCGAAGGAAGAAGAGCACGAATCCTGGATATCGGCACAGGTGCATCACTCATCTATCCGCTTTTAGGAACGGCAGCGTTTAACTGGGAATGCGTTGGATCAGAGGTAGATAAGGAGGCTATTTCTTATGCCAAAGGACTGATTCGAATGAATGCGAGAATGCTCGGCACAAAAATTAGACGGCAAGAGTTTAAGAGTAACATTCTAACAGGCATTATCGAAAAAAAGGAACAATTTGACCTCTTAGTCTGCAATCCCCCCTACTACAAGAATAAGAGTGAGGCATTGGCCGCTAATGCTCGTAAAAACAAAAACTTACACGGTAAAGAGAAGACGCATCATAACTTTGGCGGCAGTGCAAATGAGCTCTGGTATAAAGGCGGGGAAGAATCATTCTTAAAAAAGCTTGCGCTGGAGAGCGCCGAATATGGATCGCAAATTCATTGGTTCACCTGCCTGGTTTCAAAAAAAGAACATGTTCGCACTTTTAAGCGATTCATACGTAAAGGGAATCCAACGGATATAAAAGTTATTGAAATGACTCACGGAAATAAGTCCAGTCAATTCGTTGCTTGGACGTTTCAAAATCAGGATAATGAGTCAATTAAATAATCCGCTGCACGGTGTAAAGCTGCTGCATATGGTAGAAGCTTTGGTTGCATTTTATGGTTGGGAACAATTGGCAATAAGAGTTCCCGTACGTTGCTTTACCTTCGATCCTTCAATTAAATCTACCCTGAAATTCCTGCGTAAAACGTCTTGGGCACGCGAAAAAGTAGAACAACTCTACATAGAAACCTTTCCAAACGGTGTAGAGGAAAAGCTTTAATCCTGTAGTATCTTACGAGTCTAATTACCCAAATTCAGATGAAAAAAAATGTATTCCTTGGAGCTGCGGCTGCGCTAGTCTTGAGCTCCTTTAACCCAAAAGAAGAAATGCACACCGAAACTGCACGCAACGACTTTCAGTGGCAAGTAGACCGCTTTGCAGATATCAAAGTATTGCGTTACCAAATCCCTTCTTGGGATGATCTCAAACCACAACAACGCATTTATGCCTATCACCTGACTCAAGCTGGATTGGCAGGACGTGATATTATGTGGGACTGTAATTACCGCCATAATTTAGAAATACGAAAAGCGCTTGAGGCTATCCTTTCAAGCGATGACGTTATTGATCACGAAAGTCAGCAATACGTAGATTTTGAGGTTTATGCAAAACGTGTATTCTTCGCAAACGGTATTCACCATCATTACAGCAACAAGAAATTTTCTGCCGATTTTGACCAGGCTTGGTTCCTTTCTACTTTAGAATCTATCGGCATTACACTTTCGGAAGAAGCACAACGCGCTATTTTCGATCCCGAATTTGATGCGAAGAAAGTGAATCGGGCTGATGGCGTAGATCTATTACTGGCTTCTGCAGTTAATTTCTATGCCCCGGACATCTCGCAGGAAGAAGCGGAAGCTTTTTACGCTGCGAAAGTAGATGCCGACCCGGACCGTCCAGTTAGTCATGGGCTAAATAGCCGTCTTTCTCGCAACGAAAACGGAGAGATCTATGAGGAAGTCTTTAGCGCACGCGGACGTTACGCGAGCAGCATTCAAGAAATAATTGGTCACCTAGAGAAGGCAAAAGATGTTGCGGAAAATACTGACCAAGAGGCGGCATTGAAACTTTTGATTGAATACTACGAAACAGGAGATCTCACAAAGTGGGATGACTACAATATTGCTTGGGTCAAAACAACCGGCGGTGATGTAGATTACATCAATGGCTTCGTAGAAGTATACAATGACCCTATGGGATACCGCGGCTCCTACGAAACAGTCGTTCAAGTCAAAGACTTTGATGCAAGCGAACGAATGGCTGTTGTAGCAGATAATGTGCAATGGTTTGAGGATCATAGTCCTATCATGGATGACCACAAGAAGAAAAGTGTAGTGGGCGTAAGCTATAAAATCGTTACTGTAGCCGGTGAAGCCGGTGATGCCTCTCCCTCTACGCCTATTGGTGTGAATCTTCCTAATGCGAACTGGATTCGCGTTGAGCACGGCTCAAAATCGGTATCCTTAGGTAATATTGAAGATGCATACCATTCAAGCGCAGGCAAAGGGATGGCTCAAGAATTTGGGTTTTCTACTATGCACAACGAGCGTGCAGAAAAGTATGGAGAATTGGGCTCAAAGATGCATACTGCACTTCATGAGGTTGTAGGTCATGCATCAGGAAAGATTAACCCAGGAGTTGGTACTCCAAAACAGACTATGAAAAATTATAGTTCCACCTTGGAAGAAGCGCGAGCGGATCTCGTTGCACTCTATTTTATAGTGGACGACAAAATGCAGGAAATTGGTTTAATGGAAAACAAAGAACCGGGCTATGCCGAATACGATAATTACATGTCTAATGGAATGATGCTCCAATTGCGTCGTATTCTTCCTGGTGATGATATAGAGGAAGACCACATGCGCAATCGTCAATTGGTAGCGTCATGGGCATTCGAACGCGGACGCGAGGAGAATGTAGTCGAACGCAAGGTGATCGATGGTAAAACCTACTTCGTTGTGAACGACTATGAGAAGTTGCGTGGATACTTCGGCGAGTTGTTACGTGAAATTCAGCGTATCAAAAGCGAAGGCGACTTTGAAGCCGGTAGAAATCTTGTGGAGACTTATGGCGTTAAGGTGGATCAAGAGCTTAATGCAGAAGTATTGAGACGCTCAGAACCGTTAAATTTGGCCCCTTACAGCGGGTTTGTAAATCCTGAGATGGTGCCCGTATTCGAAGGGGACAGTATCGTGGATGTTACCGTTGAATACCCTATGGATTTTCTGGGTCAAATGTTGCGTTACGGAACTACATATAGCTTTGAATAAGAAATAGATGAAATCAATGAAAAGGGCACCCCATGGGGTGCCCTTTCTTTTTGAGTAAAACAGAAGCTTATGTTATTGAATAAAAAGTAACTTGTAAGGGACCTAAAACACCTTTAGATGAAGCATCAAATAACCCTTCACTACAGAACCTATGAGAATTGGCGAGAAAATTCGGTTATTCCTAAAGAGATTGCCGAGCGACTCGAAGCGCTCTTAAATACTGCGTATGCCCCCTACTCTAATTATCCTGTATCAAGCGTCGTATTAATGGAATCAGGGGCAATGATTGTAGGTACGAATCAGGAAAATGCCGCCTTCCCTTCAGGTCTATGCGCCGAACGCGTGGCGGTACTAGCAGCGAAAGCTGCTCATCCCAACGAAGCTATTGAAACCGTTTACATCATGACAGGGGAATCAGAGCGTGAGCCTGCAGCCCCCTGCGGATCATGCAGACAAGTGCTTCATGAAACAGAATTAAGACAAACGGAGCCTTTTGAATTAATCTTACTCAATAAGACGCACAATGCTTTGGCATTCACTGGCGTCCAGGGTCTACTGCCATTTAGTTTTACCCTACCTAGATAACGCGATTAAAGCGACTCTAAAAATGCGACCAATTGCTCTTTCTCTGCAACAGATAAATCCAATGGTTCAATTCTAGAATCCGTAAAACCGTGATTTACGCCTCCTGCATTGTACTGTTCTACAACATCGCTAAGTGTAGCTATAGAGCCATCGTGCATATAAGGTGCTGTAGCCTGCACTGAACGAAGCGATGGGGTTTTAAAGACATATCTATCGCCACTTTCATTCGTCAATAATTCACGACCATAATCACTAGAATCGACAATGGCTGTTCCATTGTTTGCAAATCCGTAGTCTGTGAGTAAAACTCCGGAATGACATTGAACGCAGGCTGCCTTCCCATAAAATAATTTACCTCCCTTGATGGCCTCGCTGCTCAATGCAGCAGCATCGCCTTGAATAAAGTGATCAAAAGGAGCATCAAAGTCAACTAGAGTACGTTCGAAATTCGCTAATGCTCGAACGAAAAGATATGGCGAGACCGTATCGCCATAGACCGTGAGAAATTCATTTCTGTAGCTGGTATTTCGATTCAAACGTCGAACAGCATCAACTACATTATGTGCCATTTCAGTCGGATCTCCTAACGGAACTAAAGCTTGCATCTCTAGAGACGGCACCCCGCCTTCACGCATGAAATAGGGCTGAAAACCAACATTTATTAAAGATGGACTGTTGCGCTTACCTAATACTCCATCGACCCCTGGTGTCACCCTATCGTTGGTCGCAAAACCCAGTTCCGGTTTGTGACAAGAACCACAGCTTATACTCGAATCTAAACTTAATATAGGATCAAAAAAAAGTCGTTCTCCCAAGGTTGCCGCGGCAGGATTTTCGGGATTATCTGCGGGATACTCGAGTGCCGGATAGGTTGTGTTGAGTCCTTCAAAAACAAAACCATCGGGTACGCACGAACCCAAGATTAAACCGATGAACAAAAATTTAGAAGGGCGAAGCATATCGAGAGTCTTGAATCAAGCTCGTATCGGTTAAGGTTTTCAAAAAAGCGATTAAAGCGCTCTTATCGGTATCGTTAAGCATCAAACCGGTTCCCATGGTCATGGCAAGGGCAGGATTTAGTGAAGCGTTATTGCGCAATCCTTCATTATAGTGGTCGATCACTTCTTCCAACGTGTTAAAACGTCCGTCGTGCATGTAAGGAGGCGTGAGCTCGATATTTCTTAAAGTTGTAACTTTCATCGCACCGCGATCCGACTCTAATCCAGTCACATCATAGCGACCGTCATCATTATAGATACTGTCTAGTCCATTATTCATATACTCCTGAGAACTAAAGTTTTTACCGCCGTGGCAATGGCCACAATCCGCTCCTGAGGTTTCTGGAAAATATGGGTTGTATTCTTCAAAGAAAAGCTCCATACCCAATTCTTCTTCTTCTGTGAAGTTGGCTTCTCCATCAAGGAATAAATCATATTTACTGCGGTAAGAAACTATGGAATTCATAAACTGTTCCAGCGCAAGACTGATGCGATATGACGTTATGTTTTCACTACCAAAAGCTCTAAAAAACTGATGCGTGTACAGGGTATCCTGTTCCAATTTTTCAACCACATCCTCCATGGTTTCATTCATTTCTAATACATCCTGAATAGGAATGATGCTTTGATCTCGCAATTTTTGTGCGCGGCCGTCCCAAAAATAGCCGTTCGTATTCCAAAGCATATTTACAGCACTCATCGCCTGACGGTGTCCCTCTAAGCCATCAATACCTACTGAAAATCTGTTTGTATCTGTGAATGCGTTTTCCTGCTTATGACAGGATGCACAAGCCATAGAGTTGTCCCCGGAGAGACGGGTTTCATAAAATAACATGCGTCCGAGTTTCACGCCCTGTTCTGTGAGCGGATTATCTGCAGGTAACTCTGGTTCAGGAAGACCACCGAACGCTAAGGTATATGGCGCTGTATCCCATATTGGCTCTGGAGCTTTTGCGCATCCCGATGCAACAAGTAAGGTTATGCTAAAAAACAGTGCTTTATTCAACATGGAGTTTACGTACCGTTGTTTGTCCCTCTAAAGAGCTGATACAAATCAAAAACAAACCATTTGCATTAAGGTTTACCCTATTCGCACCTAGGTCTAAAGTCCCCTTCATAATTTTCCTTCCTTGTACATCCAATACTTCGTAAGTTCCAGCTACTGAAGATTCAATGATGAATTGGCCATTTGATGGATTAGGATAAATGCCAACAACAGGTGTCTTCTCTGTTAATCCCATAGACGCATTGCCTTCGCTCGATGTGAAAACGTAATTATTGATGTTATGTAAAGCCTGAGCTGCCCCGCCAGTTTCACCATGACTGATAGGACCCGAACCTAGATTTATACCCCGGAAAAGTTCATTATAATTCGCCGTTATAGTGATCAATAACGTATCAGATCCTACGGGCGTTCCTAAGGTAGGTAAGGTTAAATGAGCATAATTTCCATCACCTAAACCATGAAATTCAAAGATCTGATTAAAAGTGCTACCGCCCATTCCTTCTGCTGCTATAAACCGGTACCCCGCAGTCCACCCCCAATGCATGGAAGGACTTTTCGGTGCTAATGGATGGTTAGGATTATAGGTCGTTGGATCCAAATGGTTCAAAGAGGCATTCACCCCTATCGCAAAACGAATACTTTCCAGCGAGTCAACGGTAAATGTTCCCAAGTTTAAGCTGGTTTCACTAAAGCCGTCTACTAATGCCAATGCCGCTGCCGTATCAGAAGAACCACCGTCATGCACTAGAATAATTTCATCCATGTAATACTGGATTCTATTCAGTTTGAATGGATTGCCTAAATTATTTATTCCCTCAACACCTGTGGCACAAGTATCTGTGCCAATTCTGTGTTCAATATTTAAAAGAACCGTTTTGCTCTGAGAAATCGCGATGTTCGCAATGAATAGTGCGCAAAAGCAATAGAATTTCTTATTCATTTCAGTGATTTAATAGGTTAACAAGGTACAAATTTCTTATATTCACTTTTCAAGGGGAAGGTTCTCATACCCTTGAGACATTCCTCTTCTAAACCCATTTGACATGAAAACAAAAGAAGAGATTGTAACCAATTGGCTCGTTCGATACACAGGCGTTCCTCTAGAAGAATTCGGAGCCTATATTCTACTTACGAACTTCCAGCACTACGTTGATATTTTCGCTGCTTTAACAGGCGCTGAAATTCAGGGCACAGGAAAAAGCATGACAAGCGCTACGCATGACGGGATAACAATAATAAACTTTGGCATGGGATCTCCAAATGCAGCGACCGTAATGGATCTACTTAGTGCTATAGAAACAAAATCAGTTTTATTTTTAGGGAAGTGCGGCGGACTCAAGAAAAGAAACAATATCGGTGATTTAATCCTGCCCATTGGTGCAATCCGAGGAGAAGGAACATCGAACGATTATTTTCCTCCAGAGGTCCCTGCAATGCCTTCTTTCGCGCTGCAAAAAGCTGTTAGTACTACCATTCGCGACAATAAAATTAATTATTGGACTGGGACCGTATACACAACAAACCGAAGAGTTTGGGAGTTCGACAGCAAATTCAAAAAATACCTCAAAAAGGTTCGCGCCTATGCCATAGACATGGAGACCGCAACCTTATTTACAGTCGGGTTCCACAATAAAATCCCAACCGGAGCCCTTTTGCTTGTAACGGATCAGCCCATGATTCCTGATGGCGTAAAAACTATGGAAAAAGACGCTGTCAATTCAAAACTTCACGACGAACGACATGTACAGATAGGTATTGATTCGCTTAAGCAACTCATGAATAATGGAGAAACGATCAGACACTTAGTCTTTTAAAACCTCACGCAAGTACTACAAGCGCCTTTTGCTGAGATATTTATTTCTTGAAAGGGAAGCTTTGCGAGACTAGATTTTAATTGATCTGAAATTTCCACACATTCCACACCTCCGCATGTAGAGCATTTTAGATGAAGATGTTCATGGCTATGCGCGCTCACAGAACAGCCAAAACATCGTGCATAATAGGAATCTCCGTTTTCCTCATATGCTTTATGTATTAAGCCTTTCTCATTAAAAACTAAAAGGGTACGATAGAGGGTTGTACGATCGAATTGACTCAACATTCTTTGAAGAGAACCGTATGAAACTGCTCCAGAAGACTCCGTTAAAGCCTCTAAAACTGCGACACGAATCTTCGTGTTTCGTAATTTAAAATGTTTTAATGTATCGATCGTATTCATTTAAAAATGTTGAATCCAACTTAGGGTGAAATTGCGGCCTAATGCACCTGCAAAATACCGCTGTCTGTTTAAATAATCGCGGTACGATGTATTCAAAATATTCAATACACCGATTCTAAATTTAGGCTTGCTTTTGATTGCATCAAATGTTCCTCCAATGTGAAAGTTAAAAAGATTATAACTGCCAGGCGGTTCTATAAAGTCGAGAGAAGAATCCCAATGCCATTGCTTTCCAGTGTAGCTGTGCTCTAGCTCAGCTTTCAAACCGGACCAATTCTTCAATTCAGGAATTTCATAACTCAAGACGTGCCTTCCATTTAGAGGTGGCATATAGTTCAATGGAAGAGTGTCAGTAAGATTACTTCCATGCACGTAGGCCCAACTCGTACTAAGATTCCAACGCTTCGAGAAATTTAATTTAAATACAATATCCCCTCCAACTAAACGAGCATCGCATTGCTCATATTTAAAGACCGGAAATGCCCCACGAATCGTTAAACGCGGCTCCTGAAGTGGTAACAAATAAATAAATCCATCGAAAAAATGAGCATAAGCACGTACATCCATATGAAACGCTTTGGTTAATTTACCTCGTAGATGCATTGAAGACTTAATACCCGATTCTTTCTTTAAATTTATATTGCCTTCTTCAATGCCGCTAACTCCTTGATGCAATCCAAAAGAATAAACCTCATTAATCTCCGGCGGTCTTTGCCTCAAAGCTATTTCACTCATGACCTGCCACTTTGTCGATAATCTCGATTGAATACGGCCTAAAAAACTAAAATTGCTGAATTTATCTTTATAATAAAGAGGAATTCGGGGAATGGTATTAGACAGCTTAGCTATGTTTCTGAAAGTGTAATCATAACGCCCAGCCATCTCTACCCCGAAATTAACGAAATCTCGATCATAGGTGATAAAGAGGCCGTTCGTGAAAGCCGTATAGTTCGGTAAAAGCGGTGTAATTCCTGTTTCTAACACGTTCCAATTATTCTTACCAAGGAACTGATAGCCCGCTTCGATATATTTCTTATCCGTCCAAAATAGCTCATTCTGAACGCTATACTGTAACAAACTGAGGGCTGGTATGTCACTGCGTCCACTTCTCCTCACATCATACTCGCGACGTTGGTTTCGTTGTATTCCGGTATGCCACTCAATTTCACCTTCTGCGATTTTCCTAGAGAATTTCGACTTGAATTGATGATGCCTTACCCATTGCCGTGGTGCGTCTAAAGCAGTCGAAAATGATGAATCTGTATAAAAAGGGATTGCGCGGCTGTATGCACTTTCTAAATCTGTTAGGTTTCCTATATGACTGCCTCGCAATATTCCATATTGAGCACTGAAGTAGTTATACTTAACATCCCAATTCAACTTATTTTGCCATTGTCGGTGAAACTCAGCATTCGCATGCGCCTGCCTGGTACCTGTATTTTTTAAATAGTAAGTCGGAGTATGTCTATCCCCATAATATTTTAATGTTGAGCCTATGCGCCATTGTGACGACCCTCCTCCCTGATATAGCTGAATATTGGTGGTATTTCCGCGACCATTAAATTCTGCCGTTGACCCTACTTTACCATGGATATGCGGATCAGAGGGAATTTTCCCTGATTCTAAAATTAAAATACCGCCCATGTGCGTGCCTGGATAACGTAAACCCGCTGCACCACTTACTAAAGTTATCTCGCCTGCACTATTTAAGTCTATTTCAGGACTATGATCGGCACCCCATTGCTGACCGGAATGAACCACGCCATTATTAATAATTGTCAATCTATTGCCTGAGAGCCCATGTATTACGGGTAATCCTATATCTGCTCCATTTGATATTGAACTTACTCCGGCAATGGAAGATATCGACGAGGCTACTGATTTGTGGGAGTTTTCCTCAAGAGCTATTATTCCAACCTTTTCTTCGTAGAAGGGATGGTCATGTTTGTCATGAATATCTACTTCGTGAAGCATGTTCACGTGATGTTCTAGGGACAACTGAAGTGTGGTATCGCCGGTAAGATTTAGTAAGATTCGCTCTGGTGGACAACCGACATGCTGTATTATCAAATGATAGGTATTGGGGCAGAGTCCCGTGAATAAAAAACCACCCTTCTTATCTGTCCAATTTTCCTTTCCTAATTCAACTATATAAGCCTCTACATCTTCCATCGGACTTCCACTATGTGAATCAGAAACGGAGCCAGCTAAGGTTATAAAGCAATTTTGGGCAGCCACCGTAAGTGACCACCCAAAACTTAGAAAGAATATGTAATAAAGTTTATTCAATAGTAACGTCAAAGACGACTTCAATATCTGTTTCACCACCGGCATTCGTAATGTCTCCTTGACTTACGCCCGTTGCGCTTTTACTTGGCTCGTGACGTAGTGTGATCGTGTAACTCTCACTACCAGCATCCCCAGTAGTCAGATCAAAGGTAAGTCCCACGGGATTACCATCGTCATCTTGATCGGTATATGCGAAAGACGTTGCCCCGGTAGAAGCAAAAAAGAATTGATGATCAAGAGCTTCGTCAAATATTTCAGGGGTTATCTCTTCTGCCGGATCCTCACTTTCATTGAAAAGTGTTAATGAGCCAGAGTAAGTCTGATTTGCTTCAAGCTTATCCACGGTAATAACTGGGTCGTCGCCTCCATCGCCATCTATATCTTGAAAAGATAAATTTGCTGTTGAACTGACACCTTGAAGTTCTACGTTCAAGGTCGTGATAACTTCTTCGTCGTTTGGATCAACTGGTTCATTTGGCTCACAAGAATAGAGGCCAACGGCGAGAATAGTTAGAGGTAATGCTTTCAAAATTTTCATAAGAGTTTATTTTTGCCAAATATAATCGTTTATACCGATATTGCAACAATGTTGCATTAACAACTTCAAACTGAATAAACATTTTATCGCACAAAACATACATAACTCCAACCTCTGTTATTATCATCTCTTAATTAAACGTCTAGTCATCACCCACATGAATATCTCAAGTACTATTTACGCGTCGATCCTCATTTCGCTTTTAGCACCCTTTCTATCCGCTCAAGAGGTTCGTGTGGCATCATGGAACATCGAACACCTTGCAGAGTATAACGAAGCTGGATGCGCACCACGTTCTACATTAGACTATGAACAACTTCGAGACTTTTCTGAACTCTTAAATGCAGATATCATTGCACTCCAAGAAGTTGAGAACACCGCTGCTGTAGAAAGGATATTTCCAAAATCAGAATGGAACATAGTGTTATCCGATCGTCCTAATTCTACGACTTATCGCTGTCGAGGAAACGACCAAGAGAGTACTCAACAAAGAGTAGCTGTAGTCTTGCGCAAGGGCATTAAATATCAAATCAACAAATCATTCAGAGAATTGGGTTTAGAAAAGGAAGGACTTCGGTACGGCGTCGTAGTTGAAGTTTTTGGCGATCATGATACAATTAACCTAATGGCCGTGCACTTAAAGAGTGGATGCTTTGTGGATGATTACAGTACTTCGAAATTACGTGCTTGCGAAGTTTTAGGAACGCAGATAAAGACTCTAGATGACTGGATTGAAAATTCCATTAGAGGTAATAAGAAATTCATAGTGCTTGGCGACTTTAACAGCCGTTTAACCCGAGAGAATAGTATGTTCTGGAATAAATTAGTTGAAATGAATAATAGGCCAATTGGTATTAAAAACGGCATGCAGAATTTAACAGGCTGTCATCCTAGATACCCAGACTTGATTGATCATATTATTTTGGGTCCTCAAACCTCAAAACTGCAGGTTCAAAATAGTCAAATGGTGCATTTTTATTCATCTACCGATGAGCAGATGGCGGAGGACGACATGTTAAGTGATCATTGCCCGATCAGCCTAATGCTTAGATTATAATGAATGCATCACTAATTCAACGTTGAGAAATCGACGTGATTTTAGCTTATTGGAAGCGTCCTTTCCACTGGCCAATCATCATCATAACCTTCTTGCCATTTAATGGAGTCTATTTTTTGTGATGTACTAAGGCATGCGACCCAAAATATCAAATGCTCTAGATCGTATGGAAATCATATATAGAAAATTATTTTCTGTATGCTTTATGCAACAGTGTTGCAAATATAGCCATGGTTATCCATACTGCATAATTATTATGCTGAACAAAAAAATATTGACAAAAAAGCACGGTTCAAAGCTGAGTTAGGTAGACTTCCTTCCACCCGCTTGAAAAAGATGTGTTGGCTGTAAAGAAAAAAACCAGCGCAAGGCGCTGGTTTAGAGAATTATTGCAGAGAGGAAGGGATTCGAACCCTCGATAGAGTTGCCCCTATACCAGCTTTCCAGGCGGGCCCTTTCAACCACTCAGGCACCTCTCTTTAGCGGGACAAAAGTACTTGAAAACTCTCGAATGACAAGTTTTAATATTGTGACAATTATCACATGATACAATCGCATTCAGTCACGTTCTTTAGATTCTTTCCTTGCCATACAAATATGGCGTGACTATTGTACTGAAGAGGTTAACTCACCACTTTTCCATGGTGTTCAAAAGAACCCTAAAAGGCCAATAATTAATAATGATATATAATATACCTTTGGTAAGTGTACAAATGACACTTTTATCGTGAGTTTAAGAGCTTTATTTACTTACTCCGTTTTACTCCTCACTGCGCATCTCAAGGGTCAGAGTGATACCTATTTCGTATTGCCCCCACTCTACGAATGGGAAGCAGGCGATCATGATATCTATTTGTACATCAGCACCAATGCACCCAATGCTTCTGTGTGGATTTACAATAGCGACACTTCCTATTCACAGACCCTAACAGTAACCTCTAGTAGCGTCGGAACGGTCAGTTTAACCAATCCTGTCACCGCTTTAATGAGCACGTACGGTGCACGTGAATTGAATTGGTCCAATTCAAAACGTTACAAAGACGCTTTATTTGTTGAGTCCTCCGCACCTGTAACAGTTACCGAACAAATCGTTGAACCATTTAATCAAGACATAATAACGGCGAAAGGACGTAATGCGCTTGGAAAAGAGTTTTATGTTGCCTCTCAGACGCTCATTACAACCACCGTAAGTGGTGCGTTTTTAGGGTATCATGGGATGCATTATATAAGCGTAGTTGCGACTGAGGATAATACTCAGGTTAAATTTAAAGCACCCACAGGCAGTATATTTGATAATGGCTCAGATAGCGTAGTGTTTACCTTAGATAAAGGACAAAGTTGGGTGTCCACTATGGAAGACGACGACGCTTTACTAGGTACCTACATCACAGCGAGTAAACCCATAGCCGTTACGGCTGGCGGCAATCACTTAAAAAATTCAAGTGCTAATCATGGCGACGCCGGAATTGATCAGGTTACTCCGGTTGAACACTTAGGTACAAAACATGTGGTCTTGAGGGGACTGGCAAATTATCCTAACGATTACTTCATGTACATCGCAACTAAAAACGGCACGAATATAACGGTCGATGGTGTTACCATTCTAAATAATGCAAATGCAGGAAGATCAGGGACCTTCAGTATGCAGGGAAACTCGAATCAACCGGGTAAGCCTTTTGTAATTGAAAGTAACCACCCTATTTATATTTTTCAAGTAACCACTGGGGCAATCACACACGAACCAGAACAGGGAATGGCACAGATTCCCCAAGTAGAATGCACTGGGTCAACCTACATCCGCTACAATAGAGCCTCTGGCCTGTCAACAGCCGCACTTGTAACCATCCCTAGTGATGCAGTAAATGATTTAGAATACAATGGTGTCAGCGTTACACAAAATTTAAATATCGCAGTACAGCAAAGTACTTATGACCCTTCTTGGTCAGGAGTATACATCCCGTCATCTATACTGACGAATAACTTCACTCTAGAATGCCCCACCGCCTTCCACGTAGGAATACTCGCAGGGCAAGGAAATACAACCGGATTGTTTGGGTATATCAGTGGCTTCGACGACAATTTAAAATTGCTTGATCCTACTTCCGCATCTTCAGTATCCTCAATTGATTTAGGCGATCAATGCGGTGATTCTATACCCTTAATATTCTCCTTTACTTCGTGCACCGATAGTATTTCAGTAGTGGGAGCAACAATACTGCAAGGAAATGGAACAATCGCAGATCCTAATAGCAATGACTCTATACTGTACCTTCTACCCGATGGAGATTATTCAGGTCCGTTTGAGGTTCAAATTACTGTCGCTGACAACCAAGGTGCAACAGATTCATTGACCTTTATTCTGAATTATTTAGGTGCAGATTATGATCCTATTACTGTACCTAACTTTATAACTCCCAATGCAGACTATATAAACGATAATTGGTCTATTGTGACCTCTGAAAGTCTGGAAATATTTAATCTGGATATCTACAATCGTTGGGGTACCCTCATTTATACTACTGACATTCCTTCTTTTGAATGGAACGGGAGAACCCAAGCCGGTAATCGAGCTGCACCGGGCGTTTATTTTTACGCCATCCAGACCACGTTTAGATGTGGCACCTTAAATAAGGCTGGTGCTTTACACATCATCGACTAATGATGGCACTATTTCGCATCATGAGATATTCAAAAAGGTCCGTTCTTTTTAGAAGGTTTGGAGTCTTTATTGTGTTATGCTCTTTTTCCACTCTGCTGAAAGCACAGAGTGATACGTATTTTGCATTACCCCCACTTTATGAATGGCAGGGCGGACAACACACCATTGATTTACAGTTTAGCGCCTCTTCCTCCACTTCAAACGTATGGATTTACAATAGTGACACTAGTTACTCCCAAAATCTAGTAGTAACACCAGGTGCATTAGTAACTACGTCGTTAACTAATGTGATAGGTGGTTTATCAAGTACATATGGTGCGAGGGAATTAACGTGGTCTAACTCAAAAAGATATAAAGACGCATTGTTCATTGAAGCTTCTCAGCCTATAACGGTCACTGAACGTGTCAAGCATCAGTTTAATCAGGACATTATAACCGGCAAGGGTACAAACGGAATTGGGACAGATTTTTATGTAGCCTCTCAGACCTTAATCCTTAGCACGGTAACAGGCAGCTACACCGGATATTACGGGAAACACTATGTGAGTATTGTAGCATTAGAAGACAGTACAGAAGTTTTAATTAAGGCTCGACCAGGAAATGTATTTGATAACGGGAATGATTCCGTTGCATTTATACTGGACCAAGGACAGAGTTGGGTAAGTACAATGGCAGATGATGATGAATTGCTTGGTACACGGGTTACTTCTTCTAAACCTATTGCAGTAACCGCAGGTGGAAATCATCTCAAAAACTCCAGCGGAAACCCTGGAGATGGAGGAATTGATCAAGTCACTCCGGTTGAACACCTAGGTCTAAAGCATGTCGTTCTTCGAGGACGAAGTACCTATCCTCAGGATTATTTTATGTACATCGCAACAGAAGACAACACCAATATCACCGTTGACGGTGTCTCCGTACTTACGAATGGCTCCAAGGGCACTTCTGGCACGTATAGCTTACCGGGCACTGCAAACCCCGGTAAACCCTACGTCGTCGAAAGCAACTTACCCATTTATGTTTTTCAAGTCACTACGGGTGTTGCTAATGGAAGTCCTGAACAGGGTATGGCACAATTACCGCACATTGATTGCACAGGCTCTACGTTTATACGTTACAGTCGAGCCTCGGGATTAACAACTTCTGCGCTGGTTACTATACCTTCAAATGCCGTCGCTAACCTCAATTATAATGGTGCGCCCATAACCGCAAATACGGGCATTACCGTACAACAAAGCACATACGACCCCAGTTGGAGCGGAGTTTATATTGGATCAAATGTTCTCTCGAATAACTTCACTCTAGATTGCATTACACCGTTTCATCTTGGAATTCTAGCTGGACAAGGATCAAGCACGGGACTTTACGGATACATTAGCGGATTTGATGACGATTTCAAATTATTAGATCCATTTACCGCGCTACCTGTAAATGACGTTCCTCTTGGAAATCTATGCGCTACTCCGATACCGCTTTACTTTAGATATCTGAGTTGTGTGGATAGCATTAATGTAATTTCGGCTGCCTTGATACAAGGCCCCGGAACAGTCGTTGATTCGAATGCTAACGATACTATACTGCACGTCATTATGGACCCTGCGTACAGCGGAACAGCACGAGTCAAAGTGATCGTAGAAGACGGTAGAGGTTATTCAGACTCCATTTTCTATGATTTTGAATACTACGGAACCTCGTACGAACCCATATTACTAGATACAGGTGTAGTTTGTAATACACAACCCATCGTATTAGCCGCAGAGAATAATGGATCAACCACTGGCGTGCATTTTCTTTGGTCAAATGGAGATACAACAAGCACAACTACCGCTTATAACCCAGGTTGGATGTGGGTAACGGTCGATTTGGACGATTGCCGATTCACGGATAGCATTTACCTCGAAAGCGGCTCTCTTTATGAGGCACCGTATGGCGATACCGCTTATTGTGATTCGTTATTCGTTGACTTTAGTAGTCCCTTGGTTACTCAAATCTACTGGATAACTTTAGATACAACTGCGTCCGAATTGTGGCTTGATTCAACGGGGATTTATCCGTATGTAGCTACGGATATCAACGGCTGTGAGTCAGAAGACACTTTAGATTTCAGACTTATACCTGAACCTTATATTGACGAAGGATTTGGATGCCCGAATTATACTTTAACCGCTATAGGATACACTGCATTTATTGCTATGGAATTAGGGGACATTACCTATTCTATTCCTCAAATTGATACCCTATTCCCTTTTGCAGGATCACATAACCTAACATTGATTGCTCTAGACAGCTGTAATAATCTTGACACCATTACGCGCGTTCTTGAAGTAGATTGTTTAGATAATATGCTCATGTATGTACCCACAGCCTTTTCTCCTAATGGCGATGGTATAAATGATAGCTATTGTATATCGAGCTCGCTACCTGCGCGCACTACCTATTCTATTTTCGATAAATGGGGCAACGAATTATTCTCAGGTCGAGCTGACGAATGCTGGGATCCTAGTGCGTTAGGACAAGAGGTATTTACTAGTACGCTTTCCATGCGCACTTTTACAAGGCTCCCTTCAAACGAGCTCCATATCGACGAATTTACGATTCATGTCCTCCCTTAATGTATTTCTTTTATCTTATACAGTATTGTTTAACATGAATGACACATTGCTCAGCAACAGTGTTAACAAAGACTGACTTTACCAAAGGTTAACATTTCACTAATTAATGTATTTTTGATTGTTCTGAAACAAACACATGTCACACCTAGATACCGCTATTGTAATTGCTTGGCCAGAATGTACTGCACGTGGAGATGAAAGATTATTGATCTTTTTAAAAAAAGCGGGGGTTCTTAAAAACCTCAATATGCGCGTTGGTCATGCAGCAATTTGTCTAATCAATCCGCAATCTAATGAGGTGCTTTATTATGACTTCGGTCGTTACATCACCCCACGAGGATTCGGCAGAGCTAGAAACAAATACACAGATCCGGATCTAACTCTTCAAACGAAGGCTATTTTTGATTCAAATGAAGATTTACAAAATATAGAAGAGATTGCCTCGGAATTAGAAAGTAAATCAAAATATACCCATGGCTACGGCCCTCTTGTATTCTCCGTAAGTAAAACCATCAACTTTATTAAGGCGAAATCATATGCTGACGATATGATTAGTAAAGGATATTTTCCTTACAACGGACTAATCAAAACTGCAAGTAATTGCGCACGTTACGTTACTGAAACCATGAAAGCCGCTAATGAAGATGGAACAATAGGAACTAAATTAAAATACCCCCTTACGGTTCGTCCTACCCCATTATTTAATGTTGTGGCAGCAAAATCGCAGGATACTATATACAGCTTTGAGGGAGGCAAGCTCGAGTTCTTAGAGAAATCGCGCAGGCATAGTCTCTCTGATTTAAGCGTAAAATTACTTGAAAGTGCGTTCAGTAAATACACAAATACGCTAACGGATGATGAAATTCAGGGAGCTATTGAAGAGCCACAGCGTCCTGCTCTATTACCGGCACACGCGCAGTGGTTGGGCGGCTTGGGTGAAGGTGGTTGGTTCGTTGCAGATAGAGTGGATGAGCACAGATTTAAAGGCACTAAATATGCGAAAGATGGCGCACTCGAACACGAGGCTATTTATGTCAATGAACACATTACGCTTCCCAAAGACCCTTTGGTCACGTATACCTCCCACTTCAGTTTCTTCTCTATAAGTATTGATACAGTGGTGCATAGATTCTACCGCCAGAAATAGCACCTTTGAATTCATAAATAAAGTCAGGAAAATCTTCGGTTTAAAATCACCTTGCGTGTATTCACGTTGGATTACTCGTAAGTAGTTTAATATTTTTTAGATTTTTTCTAAAAATAGATTGGGTTTTGATTACACCTAGTCTTTGGATAATGGTAGGTTTTTCATTCATTATTATAGTGAACGTAACTAAACATTTATTATTTCCAGTGTCCTGATATGATTGTTCAGTAAATAAATGAGGTGGGTTAGCTTTAAAATTTTGATAGTTAAAGCAACGTAGTAATCTGTGCTGGTTGGATGTAATTTCTACTATTTCTTCATCCCATTTTTTATTACTATTTCTGACATAGCAGCGTCTTATAGAACCTATATCCCCATCATTAAATTCAAATGGATTAAGAACAGCTATGCTATCCACAAACACTGACCATTTATTTGCATTATTAGAATTACCCAAATAATTAAATACGTATTCACTGGAGGCATCCATTTCAATACTTACTTTATATTTCTTTTGAGCAAATAGTGAGATTGGAAGTAAAAGCAATATTATGTACTTAAACATATTATTTATCGGCCTTTGTATGAATCAATTCTACTAACTAGAAGTCAACCTTATAATAGAATACAGGGAATAAACCAAGCTGATAATTTTTCTGAACTCTTTCGCCTTCATCTCTTTCGGGAATGTAGGTCAGCGTTAAAATGTTCTTATTATCCGTGATGTTCGAGATATCCAAAGCAAATTCATGCGAAAGCCGAGCATAATTCCATTTGTATCCCACTTTCAAATCCAATCTGAAATAAGCATTGTACTGTTCCGTATTGAAAGTAGCATCATTAACATATTCTATCTCTGACATTTCTGTCGACTTCAATTCGTCTACAGTACCGAACCATCTACCGCCAATGGTACTCACCTTCGTACCTAAATTTAGAATACCATAATCTCCGACAGGAATATTACGTGCCAAAACTAGATTCATCGCATAACGTCCGTTAAATAGTGTATTCACCCATACGTCGTCTGCACTTCCTGGCAGTGCATCTAGGTTCTGCGAACCTTTATATTTCGCATCAAAAATAGAACCCGTTAATAATCCGTAAAAGCCGTTTCTATAGTAATGCTCCATGGTGAATTCAAGACCGTAATTACGCCCCAAACCTCTGTTTTCTAGGGGCTCTGCCCATAATCTCCCAAAACCTGAACCGCCATTCACTAACGAAAAATAGCTGGCTTGTTGTTCAACCGGGATATTCCATAGATATTGGTAATACGCCTCAAGTTTTAAACGAATAGGGTATTCAAAATTATGCTCCCAACCAGCAACGGCATGCGCACTCTTCGTTAAGCCCATTTCCTTGTTGTATGTAGTTCCCAATACTGTAGAATCATCCATTGCCTGAGAACCTTCGTAGTAATAGAGGTAGCTGCTCTGCATTTGTGTATGATATCCAGCGCCTGTAAAAAACTTATTATGCTTATCCATATCATAATTAAAGCCTAAACGTGGCTCAAATAAACTAGTGCTGTTGCTGTTGATTGTACTGTGGAACGCCGTGGCACCAGCAGTCATAGTTAAAGCATCAGTCAAGCGATGTTTATACGAAAGAAAAGGCTGGATATTTGCATACGAATCATCGCTGTTCCATGGCATCTCCCAATCATAAACCGCGTTGGTTATCCCATTGACGATGCGCGTTGAATCGTGGTAACTACCCATGATGTAGTCCACATTGACACCAACTTTTAAGGAGCGACGTGCATCAAACTTTTTTGTGTAATTATAGTAGGAATGAACTTTATCCTCAACATAACTATAGTCTAAGATTTTTTCAGTGCGATCTACGCTGTAAACTAGGTTATCCACATCGCTTGAATCGATGCTTCTCCAAACCTTATTGTTAACGGAATTAATCTTAGCTCGAGATGCTGCTACTCCCATTTTCGCATAACTCATTTTGCTGAGACGTTTGCTGTATGTCGCTCCTACAGTAGCCATATGTGTATCAAAATATTGATCGCGATCGACGGAACCGTAGCTTTCAAACTCTCCAGTAAATGGATCTCCATCAGTACCAGAAACGTCAATGGTTAAATCCGAAGTACCGCCGATACCCCAAAAACTCAGTTTAGAACCGTCCTTTTGCGGGAAAGAGAAACGAAAGGCGCCATCGGCGTACAAGGGCACGGCTGTCGTCCCAAGCGGTATACCTAAAGCATCAGCCATTCCCAACGTGCTATAACGTCCTAATAAGAGGTATGAAGGCGCATTAGGTTTGTCCTCACCTATTCGACCTTCCGCCATTAGTTCAACCCCTAGTAAACCAAACTGAAAGGACCCTTCGAATGGCGTTGCGTTGTTTCCATCGCGCATCTCAAGGTCAAAAACACCGGAAATAGCATTTCCATATTCGCCTGGCCAAGCCCCAGTATAGAAATCACCGCTCTGGATGTATTTATTGTTCAATATCGTTATTGGACCACCACCTGTTCCTGGAATGGCAAAGTGGTTAGGATTGGGAATATTTATTCCCTCAAATCGGTATAAGATCCCCGCAGGCGTATTACCGCGAACGACGATGTCATTCCTAGAGTCATCAGAGCCTTGTACTCCAGCAAAATTCGTAGCCATCCTTGCGGGTTCACCTCTCGAACCGGCATAAAGATTAGTCTCCTCAACTGAAAACTTGCGGGCAGAAACCAATGCCATTTCATTCTTCACCTCACCTCTAGGTGCAGCAACAACTTGCACTTCATCAAGCTTAACGGTGCTCTCGGTTAGGTCTACACGTATCACAGCTTGCTTTGCAGAATTCAGCTCTACTATGGAACTCTTGGGCTCATAACCAAACAATTGGACCGCAACAACTTTGCGCCCAATCTCAACTTCAAAAGAAAATTGACCATACTCATCGGTGAAGGCCTGACTTGCATCACAAACGACCATGGCATCTACCAATGGAAATTTAGATTCAGAATCTACCACGGTACCACGTATGGTCTGGGTTAAGGTTTGTGCCGATAGCATAGCACTAAACAACAGAAGGAAACTTAGTATAATTCGTCTCATTATAAATGGTTTTGTTAGACACAATTTAAGACAACTTTATGAAGCACCGTATTAATTCAATATCAACTTTGAGTCAAAACGTTGTCTAAAATGGGCAAATACAGTAATCATTCCTTAAAAACGTCTCATTAAAGAGATTTTGTTTACCTACGTTAATGGACCAACATTTCCGAAACTTATAGATGAGATGCTAAAAAAAATCCGAAAATCGCTTATTACCCTTACCATAGTATTGCCAAACCACTGATTCTGGGTAAGTCCCCTTCAGGTCACTGAAACGTTTAAATGGGTATTTAGCTGTTCGCGCTCTTGAGCGCTGAATACTCGTGAACTTGCCGTAGAAAGCGAAGTGAGCTCTGATGATGGCGAAGGTATGCTTTGGTTTGCCGGCCAGTAAGAACTGGATTCCCGCGAGTCCATCGAGTAGTAAACGAAGAAAAATGACGCCCAATGCTGAAAAATGGGGTAAATTTTTCATAACGATAATCAGGTTATTTCTGAAGTTTAAGAATGTCTTCTTCGGATTATCTACGCTTAATGTGGCTCCTCCCAGGTGATAAACGGTACTTTCAGGCTGAACCCATACTTCAAAACCCGCGCGTTGCATTCGCCAACATAGATCAATCTCTTCCATATGCGCGAAGAGCATTGGATCTAGACCTCCTAAGGTTTTAAATACCTCCGTACGGACCGCTAAACAGGCCCCTGTGGCCCAAAACACTTCTTTTGGGGTATTGTATTGACCTATGTCATTCTCGAGCGTACCAAACACCCTACCGCGACAGAAAGGATAAGCCCACCGATCCATGAATCCACCGGATGCTCCGGCATATTCAAACTGCTCTGGAGAACGGTCCCAACGTATTTTCGGTTGTAAAGCTGCACAGTCAGGATGATTTTCAAAGTGCTCAAGAATAGGGTTAAGCCATCCAGGAGTTGTTCGAACATCGCTAT